>Ga0247824_10000385_pt1 | contig 21145 bp, 14 predicted proteins | sample 13C_PalmiticAcid_FD_194412 | JGI IMG/M metagenome (GOLD analysis project Ga0247824, IMG submission 194412) | Soil microbial communities from agricultural site in Penn Yan, New York, United States - 13C_PalmiticAcid_Day48 | ecosystem: Environmental > Terrestrial > Soil > Agricultural land...
GGTGAGGGGGGTTATGGGGATTTGATTTGTTTATGAGCCAGGGTTCCGTCATATTTTGTATTGAAGTCTGTGAAGAAGATCACTGCTTGTACTCCCCCGCGGCCGCCCGCTCGCACACCCTCTTGAGCGTCTGGCCGGCCCACTCAAAATCGTCCAGCTCCAGGTACACCTGCGCGCTGAGGCGCGCCCAGAAGCGCCCGCGGTACGTGTACAGCGCGACAAACGTCTTGTGCTCGTCCATCAGCGTCCGCAGGATCCAGTTGATCACGGCGGACTTGTCGCCCTCCAGACTCTCTGGTAGGGGTAGCGCCACGTTGACCATGGCGCACCGCGTCAGGCTCTGGCTGGCATTGTCCAGCACCTCGGTCCCGAGGATCTCTGCGACCTTCTGCCCGCCCTCCCTCGCCAGCGCCGTGAGCGCGTCCATAATCCGCTTCTCCCCGCCCAGCACCTCTTCGCGCCACTGGATCCCGTCCTTGACGCACAGGTACGGCGCGTTGTCCACCGTGCCGACAAACTCGAAATTGTTCTCAAACTCGGATTTGGCCGACGGCGGCAGCGGGTTGAACCGCTTCTCGCCCGCCGCGCGGGGCACGAACCCATGCGAGGTCGGCAGCGTCGACCGGATCAGCGGCTGGTTGCGCAGCGGCACGTAGAAGACGGCGCACCCGCGCGGGACGTGCAGCCACTTGTGGCAGTTGCTGACGAAAAAGTCGGGGTCGACCGCGCCGAGGTCGAGGTCGACCATGCCGATGCCCTGGGCGCCGTCGATGAGGGAGAGGATGGACGCCTCGCGGCAGGCGGCGGTCACGGCCTCGAAGGGGAAGCGCACGCCGGGGAGGGAGGAGACGACGTCAAAGAGACAGAGGCGGGGACGCTTGCCGGCGTCCGTGGAGGCCTGGACGGCGGACGCGAAGGCCGCGAGGATGGCGGCGTCCTCGCACGGGTAGGCGAGCGGGATGCAGCGCGACGAGACCAGCCCCTGGCGGTCTTCGATGACGTAGTCGATGGTTTTGGCGCAGCCGCCGTAGATGGTGTCGAAGTAGAGGATCTCGTCCTTGCCGTCGGCGTTCCAGACAATGTTGCGCAGGACTGTGTTGACGCCGGCCGTGGCGTTGGGCACAAAGACGGCCGTCTCGGTTGGCACCCGGAGGAGCTTGGCCACGGCTGCGCGAGACTCGTCGAGCAGCTTTGGGTACTCGTACCGGATAAAGGGGTCTGGCGTGGCTTCGGCGCGGTCCTGGTAGGAGCGCATCTTGGCCTGGACGAAGCGGGGGATGGTGCCGAAGGACCCTGGATGTGATGTGAGTGAGTGGACTTTGAGAATATGAGCGAACTCAAGCGTACCATGGTTGAGGTTGCGGTAGGAACGGTCAATGAGGAACTGCTCCTCCTTCAACTCATGGCCGAACTTGACCGGCCCGGTCTGGACGCCGTCGGACTTTTCCCTCAGGGGAAGCTCTTGGGTGAGGCCCATTGTGATGATGTCGCCTTGAGATTTTCACCGTTACTTCAGGTTTGACCAGATCTTTAGGAGACTGAGAAGAGCGGTAATGGTAGAATTTATATCCAGAATCGCATGACTGTTCTTGAGTCACCTCTCTAAGCTTGATAAGCTTCTAGCTTCCCCACCCGACACCGAGTCGCAATGCCCCGATTTGGCCGTTCTCCACAGGATTGGCTGTGGAGCGGGCATTGAACGCGGGATTGATGCATGTGGATTGCTTGTTCCGAATAGGGCGCACTCGTACTTCTCAACAAGCCTCGGCCAGCCGCGACAAGCCGAGTGTTGATGCGACATGTCGGCCGCGAGAGAAGCTGGGCATGCCCAAGTTGATGAGGAGTTGCAACCTCCAAAACATTGAGGCTGCGCGCCAGGCTCAATTAATACCGTTCTACCGCAATGGTTTCGCCCTTGACACCTCACTAGACAGAAGGCAGCGCTGCCTTCAGACTCTCGATCCTCTTGCCCAGCCAAGAGCCGTACGCAGCAAACATGGCCACGCGCTTCCATGTCTCACAGAACTTCGCCAGCGCAGTGTACCGCGCAATCATCAACTGAACCTCGCCAATCTCCTTCTCGACATCCCCGATGGCCCGTGTCAGCTTCGCCAGACAGACGAGACAAAGGTATGGCGGTTGCCGCATGTCCTCGGCGATGCCCGCCGTGCCCTGCATGACACAAGCGTAGTACGAGCAGTGGGCAAGGCAGAAGCAGTGGCCCACCTCGTGCGCGACGGTCCGCGCCATCCTCGACAGCCAGAGGCCGCTGGGCGAGTCCGTCGGTGGGGGCGCCGCAAGCCCTGCTTGAATGACAGCTGTCATGGGCGATTCTGCGTCGGTTGCAGGGGCGTCCCGCGGCGGGCCAGTCTTGCGTCTCTTGGGATTTGGGCCGGCAGCTTCCGCGTCTCTGCACATTCTCTGGACGTACGTCTCGCAGTGCGAGAACGGCCACATGTGCTCTCGCTCGATCCCCGTGGCCTCGTCCAGCAAGGGGTGGTAGCGCGACGACGAGACGACGGCCACGCGGCTGCTGCCGTATGCTCTGCCGCAGCAAAAGTCGTCGTCGTCGTCCTCGTACAGATCGTGGTCGGTCAACATGACCAACGCGTAGGCGTCGTCGGGCAGGACCTCGATGGCGGCGTCCAGGATGTCGTTGAGGTTGAGCTGCTGCGGGTAGACCTCATCCGGGCAGGGGCGGGTGGTGATGCGCGTGACGCCTTTTCCGACTTGGAGACCGATGTACTGTGGTTGTTTGCTGGGCTTGGCGGTTTTGCCCTCGCTCCATGGGACGAAGCGCACTTCGGCTGGCAAGATCTTGACGGGGAGAGGGTGGTAAAACGCTTCGAGGTATTTGCCAGCTTGTTCTGCCTTGGGGGGATTGCATCCTCCTTTCAAGGGCGCTTGTAGCACAAACGGGACGGCCCATCTCCCGACGGTAGCAGACAGCTCTTTGTCGATCTTGGGTGCTGGGGCAACGTAGATGGTCTTTCTTCGCCGGGTGACGGGATTCCGCAGCTTCTCGGTCATCCACGACCGGAAGCTCTGGGGAGGCTCTTTGGGGTCGATGGCCAGGCCGTCATCGGGCAGCACCAGCGGGCCCGGAAAGAAGGATTCTGAGTGAGCGTGTACTGTTACAGCGTTGCGGTCAGGGACACGCCCTGACGACGTCGTCGCTGCTGCTCGCTTGGCAAGAGGCGGACGGACGAACCCGGCGTCGTTTGCGTGTGGCGAGACATCGAGTTGCACACGCCCGTGGTTGCACTTTGGAGCCATGCTGGGTGCTGCGCCTGGTTCACACCGCTGATGATGGCACTCTGCTCTGGGTCTTGTTTTGAGGAGGGGACAAGAAGCCAGCCTGCTTCTGTTTTGTCAAAACAGATTTAGGCAACAGAGCAGGGGGTTCGCTCCTGTCAACAAACAGGGTTAGGGTTATAGCTCTCCAGCAACCACCGTCCACCCAGCACTTGGAGGTCTTGACGTGACAACGCACGTGTTGAAGTTATTCACTGTCTTTCAAGTCAGTAAATATAGCAGTGGCCCTGGCCCTGAAGAGAATCGATGTGGTCTTGGGCCCTCACCCAACCCCAATGACTACAGGGACAGTCCAGTTGCTGGCCAGGAGTCGCTTCCAACAGTTCTTGCGGATCTCATTCTGGTGATTCCTGTTTTGCCAGACGCAAGCCCATGGCCCTGTATGTTGGAGGTACTTCACAAATGCCGTCGGATCCTCAACTCAACAGTGCCAGCTTTCCCCACACTGGCTTGACCTGGAGCAGTGACGCCGCACAAAACCGTCAAACCACCATCTCCTTTGGCATGAGCAACACCCAGAACGAGGACATGAAGCACTTTGGTTTGAGAGGTGTACCCAGATAGAACGGCTTTTTATTGATCTACAGCTGCTGGGTGATGTGCTTGACCCAACGTCCAAAATCACTGGTGGGATCGAGGACCTGCCGGTCTGGCAGAGAGGTTGCACCGACCGACCGCAGAGTAACTGGGTTTTTCTTTGCCATCTTTGTTCTCATTGGCTGCCTTAAATCTGTGCACGGTGAAGGAAGGTTATTATTCAGTTTATTCAGGTTATTGTTGTGGGCAGTTGCCTATTGTGGTCGCCTTTTCCTATTGTTCTTCTCGTGAATACCAGGCCCGGGACCCGCACTCCCACAATTTTGATCAACCAAACCGGCCAGAGTTTCTTTTCTCTCCTCCTCACATTTTTGGAACCGGATTGTTTGGCTGGTAGACTTCAACCTTCGTCAACCGTCAAGTTCATTTCGCCGGGCCTCACTCCAGCGAGCCGGACTCTCGCCCTGACTCATCCGCTTCCCTCGCGCTTTCCTTCACAGCGGCTTCGCGTCTTCGAACCGATCTCCACCTGCCGGTCACTTCCTTTCTTGCGCCGGCCTTTTACAATTTAGCAGAAGGTAAGTTCCATGGTTCCAAGTCCTGCCGTCAATGAATCTCCTCTGTTGTTTTTCTTCCCATCGCATTCCACCACTCCTCTCGCTCCATCGAGCTTCCATCGCGCGAGTCATCACTCGGAAATGACTTTGTTCTCTGCTGGCTCCCGATTTTTTTCTCTCTTTCTGATCGACCTTCCCTGCTCTCTTCTACGACTTGTCGCTTGAGCCATGTGGTACATCGCATGGTTCGAGCTCATTGTTGCTCGTCACGGGTCGGTCAGCTAACGTTTGTCAGGGACGCAGGTCGTTTTTCCAGCAAACGAGACATCCAAAACTGTCATCTGTATTTCCATCGCCAATTCCGACAATGGAAGCACAATTGAGACCGATCCGTGTCTTCAAAGACCTGGACGAATTCGCCACGCGCCACAAAGCTGGCACCGAAGCCGAATTCGAGGCAAGCCAGCGCCTGGTCGACGCCATCAACAAGGAAGAGAACAAGTTCAAGGGATGGGTGGTCTCTAAGATCCGTGAGACAGCCAAGCGTCTCGAGTACATCGTCGCTGTTCAGCCCGGCCCTGATGGCGAGCGCAAGATCCCCCAGCAGGGCGAGCCCGCCAGGCTGAGGGTGGTCTTCGGCGACGACTCCGTCACTCGCTTTTGGGACACTCGACGCATCGAGACTCCCTTGGCTTTACTGAACTCTTGTGCCCGGCACCCGGAGAAGCTGGCGGTTTTCCAAGTCACCGTGTACCGAGCCGACGCCCATGAAGGCGTTCGACCATTGACCGACATCACTGCTTTCGCCGCCACCGAAAATCCGACTAAGCCTACAGCATCAAGCGACAGCCGCTCTGAAGGCACAAGCAGTGGAAGTAGCAGTGGCTCGGATAGCGGAATTGGCGGTTGCGAGCCCGGTCACATCACTTCTGAGACTGATCGCCCCGGCGAGATTGTGTTGGCGAACGACAACGCCGTGCGGATCAACTTCCTCTTGATGGCGTCTGAGGCGACCAAGGGTGCCGAGCTCGGCGCTCTGGAGCTGCTGTACGGTCGGCACGTCAACGCCAGCGAGCGCCAAATCAAGGCGTTCGAGTACTTTGTGCTGCTCCGCGAGCCGGAATTCATCGTCGACCTCTTTGAGGAGATTCCCCATCTCAAGACCGCCATGGACGATCCCTCGTGGTCAAACTCTGCTTTGGGGAAGAAGTTTGCTTTGTTGAACGAGCAGCAGAAGGCTGCCTACATGCACGGTTTTCGCAAGCTTCACTGCGGCCTTTGCATTCTCCCCGGAGGTCCTGGCGCGGGCAAGACCCATTTCAATCTCTTCACGATTGCCATGGCTCAGTCCGACCTTCTTCCTCGTCCGGTCATGGTTCGGAGCAAGCCGCAGAAGCGGTGCCCCAAAGTACTGTTCATCGTCGACATGAACTGCCCGGTTGATGACGTTTGCAACCGCATGATTGGCCTTTACAAGGATCTTGGCATGAAGAAGAGCGTCATCAGGATGAAGGTTCGTTGCCCCTTACTCACTTTCTCAAACTGTCCCAACCGTGGAAGCTAACAATGTTGGCAGGGATGGGGTGCGGAAGTGAGATTCAGCGATCGACTGAACGCTGCTGAGGATACCGCCTCGGAAATGCAGGTTGACTTCACCAATGGGTTCCTCCGGACTGCGACTTTGGCGCCTCTCGGGTTTGGTTCGGAACGTCGCTCCTGCCAGGCCCCGAGTCTGGACGAGGCCGCCTGGCAGCGGTACGACGAATACAAGAACACCAAGTACGAGGAGTTGACCAAGTACCTGGAGGAAGAGCTGTGGGAGAACAGCGAGATTGTTCCTCTGCGCTTCCGGAATCTGGTCTACGGCCTGTATCGCGACACACTCGATGCCGCCGACTTCATTGCGACCACCCCTGTTGCCGCGAGCAACCATTTCCGTGGCATGTTCAAGCCCGATCTGTAAGTTCCCTTCATTGCCATTTATGAGACGAGTGACCATGCTGACCTCGCAAAGTGTCTACTTCGACGAAGCCCCTCACGCCAGGGAGCTCACGAACCTCATTGCCATCGCCAACTTCGACCCAATTGCATGGATCTTTTGCGGTGACCACCGGCAAACCATCCCGTTTGTCGGTTCGGACTCTCACAACATCCACCGCGAACAAATGCAGATTTCCATGATGGAACGCGCGGCTCGAGCCAAAGTCATCCCGCACCAGCTGCTGGTGAACCATCGTGCTTTTGGCGGTCTGCAGCAGCTCGCCTCGGACATGTGGTACGACGGCGAAATGATCAGCGGCAATGACGCGGCGCGCACGCCTGCAACGCTTTCATACACTCGGCAGTACCTGGGGAGGTTCATGGACGGCCGACCCTGCACCGTTCCCCGTCTGTTGGTTCACATGCGGAACTGTGGCCCCGAGGCTTACGAAGGCACTTCGGCCTGGAACCCAGCTCACCATGTCTGGGTCATGGCACGTGTCCGCGAGCTGCTCAATGACTCGCAATTTGCCGTGGGCGACAAACCTGGGACGATCTTGATCATCTCGCCCTACAAGAAGGCATTCAAGGAGTATCAGAAGGCGGTGAAGAACCTTCCAGCCTGGGCTCAGAAGCGCGTCGAAGCCCGGACCGTGGATGTGGTCCAGGGCCATGAGGCCGACTTTGTGTTCCTTGATTTGGTCAAGGACAGGTCCACCAAGTTTCTCGACAACCCGAACCGACTTTGCGTCGCGATCACCCGTGCTCGACTCGGGGAGGTCATCATGATGCGGTCCGAGTTGGTGCAGTCGACGAACTTCCAGCGGCACTCGCAGAACCTGCGGCCCATCTACAACATGTGCAGGCAGGCCGGCCAGGTTGTCTTTGTCGACCCCGAGACCACCACGAACCCGACCGCCTGGAGCCAATCTCTTGTGTTCGCCGACAATAGCTCCGAGACTGTGAAGACCGCCGGTGTCTCTGTGCCGAAGGTTTCAGAGTCTGCGCCTTCTTTCCAGTCTGGTGGAGTTGGTGAGGAGCACCGGATTTGTCAGCTCGCAACCGACGTCAAGAAGGTCGCCAATGACGAGACTGAACCTGAGGTTGCTCCCTGCGCCGTCAACGCGACGCGTGACCAGGAAGTTGCACTGGCCGGCAACACAGAGAGCAGCCTGAAGATGGTACAGATCGACGATGAGAAGAGCGCGCAGAAGGCAGTCCAGATTGTCGACAAGGGCCTTGCCCAAAAGATGGCGCGCCTGAACGACGTCGAGGGCTGGTGGGATGCCGCAATGGATCGTTCCGCCACGAAGCGCGCTGCTCCCGAGGCCGAGAGCCCCAAGAGCGAGGCCCCGTCCATGATGTCTAGCAAGACCGAGTCAACCGTGTCGGAAGTCTCGGGTATTGAGGAGGAGCTCGGGGAGACTGAGAGCATTGTGTCAGTGCCCGGCGGTGCTGAGATTGATGTGGTGGTGGGTGTGGAGGAGAGTCTGCACGATGTGGTTGTCGAGGAGACTGTGCGCAAGGTGGTTGTCGAGGAGACTGTAGACCAGGTGGTTGTCGAGGAGACTGCGCACACAGTGGTGGAGGCCCGCCACCATGGCTCTGCTCTGGCGGTGTTCGGCGCCATGTTTTCGCACAGGGCTTGAGACTGGTGTTTGTGGGGTGGTTGATAGAGTGATGGATCTCGGACAGATGAGGACATGGGCATTTGTTCTGGGGTTTGGGAACATTCTAGCTGGTGGAGTATGGTCATTTGCTCCTGTACATACTGGACGGAGTTCAGGGTACGGCTGGATGTGGATGGCGCTGATGGGTCTTCGTGGTGGGCATTGAGCATGGGAATGGTTTGGCTTGTCACTTTATTAGATCGAGACTTGATCATCATGGTACCGCAACAGACTGTCACTGAGACTGGGGCTCTCCCGAGAGTAACTGCTGCCTAGACATCACGCTGTGGAGGGTAACGACTTACGCCTTCCTTCGAGGCACACCTCGCCCCTACCCGACCTCACCTGGTCCGATTGATCACTCAACAACCAACAGTCCAACGCTACACGCCCCAAATGGAACTGGACCGGAAACTCAAACAGCCAGCACAAAATCGACCAATGAGTTCAACACAGAACCAGCCAACACATTGACTCCCACTCGCTTCTGCTCTAGGGCAACAAATACGGTGCCGACTGAACCAACAAGTCGCTGCCTGCGAGAACCAAGCCGGCTGGCTAACAGAAGATAAGAGGGAAGAACAAGATACCCAACTACGCTGGTTGATATACCGGCCGAAGGTTGCATCGTGGTACGGCGAGCTATCTAATCCAATCTAGGTACCGAATGTGCGGCCGAGTTGCTGCACGGCAACCTGTTGTGGTCGTTTGCCGCGGTGGCTACCAGCTGAGCAAGGTGCCGAGCTCCTTCTCTGTCATGCGCAGAAGTGGCAGATGCGCCTGTCCAAGACCTGGGGCTCCTTCCCGCACTTGATGCACGCGTGGACAGTGCAGTATGGCGACGAGCCACCGGTGATGCGATGGCAGGCTGATTTCTGGCACGTGCAGTTCTCGCACACGTCCCCGAGGGTGCCACGGATGCGGCAATTCTTGCATGCGTGGTTCTCACAGAAATTGCTTCGGCCTTTCGACAGCGGTTCCTTGCGTGTGACCCCGATCTTCTTGTGCCTGCAGCTGCCGTGCTTCCAGTTGTGACGCCATTGACAGACGTCTGGGAGCAGCCAATTGGCAAAGGGTCAGTGAACGCCTGAAGGGAGGAAAGGGGTTGGGCGGGTTGCGTACGGTCCTTGCAGTAGGCGTCCCTGACGCTCCTGGCACCCTCGTCGCACACCGTGCAGCGGTCTGACAAGTCTGTTAGTTTGGATCCTCTGATTCATCTGGATGGCGGGCCGTGTGAAGGCTGTCGCAGGCGTACGGTTTGCGCAATGCCCCGTCCATCCACTCCCGGCGGTGGTGCATCCGTCCTTTTTGAAAGGACAATCTCGTGTTCCCAAAAGTCCCATATTGAGGGGGTTGGCGGGATGGCTAGCAACGTGATTTGTTTTTTTGGGAAAGATGATTCGGTTGGGTGTTACAGGCAGACAGATCGGGTGTCGTATGATGGGGATTCAGTTTTCAGAAAGGATGCCGGCTAGACCGCGATGCACATCCTCGCTTCTTATACCATTTCCCTCTATTCTGATCATTGGCGACAGAGAGCCAGAAAGCCGTACTGTTGTGCAGTGACAATCCGTGTCGTGAGTTCCAGTTGCCGCTCCAGGCTCTGTTCATCGCCAAAAACAGACCTGAACAAGGTTGTTCGGCCTCCGGGTTGGGATGAAACAAGACAAGAGACGGGCGGCCCACTGGCGCGGCCGGGTCCGGAGTTCTGAGCCGGACTCGGACGGCCAACACCAGCCCTGCCATTGCCGGGCCGACGAGAGGGCTGGCACGCTGCCTCGAAGCTTGTTGTGGGCTAAAACCAGTGACTTCAGCTTCACCAACGCATCAGCAGGTACTGCCGCAAGAGTAAGCCGCCGGTTGCAATTGGTGCGCAGCAGGTGCGCAGCATTCCTTCAACGTTAAACTCGGATCTCACCCTCTGTCTGACCCCAGTTGCCAGAAAGCGAGGCAGGATCCGCACGTCCACGGCGGAGGAAGGTTAAAGGAGACAACAAGCATTTGCGGCAGTGTTAATTTTGAACCACTCAGGAGCAGCCCCAAGTCAACACTCAGCACTTGCGGTCCAACCGGCCCCGTGGCCACATCCACAATCCCGAATCTACAAGGAGCCAAGAACCAACCGCCAACTGCGCCGCCCAAAGATCGGGCGATCCACCATGAGCCAGAGTCTCGGGCCTGTAACGGACGACTCGGCTTCAGACACAGCACCGAGATGGCGAATGCAATTGCGCATGGCCGCATGGTGTTCGGTCCAAGGGCCAAACCCCAGCTGCAGCCCCCACCCATTGTGCGGCGACCTACATGTAAACTTCACTGGTCAGGATAATGGTTCAAAGATCCCTCTCTGCCCATGGCCAGCCCTCTGGTTTGTGACCCGCAATCTGAGGCGTTCGGCCGCGTTCCTCCGCGCCGCTGCGCTGGGCCGCGGGGGTCCCACGCCCCCTGACCGGCCGACAACGGGCACATCTTTCATCTCAAGTCGCACGAGAGCTCGAGGATAAAAACGCCACCGAGGTTCGTGTGATCGGGTGGTCCACTTCCCCCAGTTTGGCCACTGCTCTTGGCTGTTGAGACAAAATCACACGTTCCTTACTCGCGAATCAACCAACACCACCCCGGTATCACCATGCCTCACCCTGAGGACAAGGTCGAGAACGAGATCAAAGAACACGAGTTCCAAGATGAGATATGGGAATGCGGCAATTCATGCGGAACATGTTGCATGGGCTTTTGGTGTCCGTGTATCTGTGAGTGGCTCTCGACGTCGCTTCAATGCTCCCTCAATATTGCTGACACTGGGCAGTGGTGAACCGGACGCGGGAGCTGATCAAGAACCCAAGGGAAAAGAAGCCCGACAGCTGCGGCCTCATAGGATGTGGCTGGTGCCTTTTGTCCATGTGCGGGGGTTGGGGAGCCTTGTGAGTGTTTCCGTCTCCCTCTTCCTGGGGGTGCTTCTCCACTAACAATGATGTCCCGTCCAGCCTCACCTGCTACCAACGTGGTGAGATCCGCAGGGAGCACGGCATCAATGGCAGCGAATGCGGTGACTGTATGTGGAACTTTTGCTGCCCGTGTTGCTCCATCATCCAGCAGTACAGTGACGTCGAGAAGCGCCGGGATGCACTTAACGAGATCGGCTACCAGTCCGAGCCCGACATGGTTCCGCAACGTTGAACTCGAACTTTTTGGTCACGGCGTTAGGATGTAAACTCTTTACAAGCGCGGGCGCCAGAGAGAGTAGTTCATCGGGCGTAGAACACAGATCGAGAATTAGCGATGCATGAGATACAAGTTTTGTCATTGTTCGTTCTTCCTCCTTCGTTAGTAGTGGACTGTATGGTCGTTCCGAGGCGGAGATGCCCATGATCCCGGAGTCTACAGTTCGAGCAGTAGTTGGCCCCTTATTAATCCTCCCTGTAGACGCATCCCCGTGTTCTAGAAGTAACAGGTTTGCTCTGCTCTATCTAAGGTATGGTTTGGAGCCGTCCTGCTTCCAACACAATAAAACTGTATTCTACCTACCAAATCGACCAATAGAATCGTGACACCTGGGCCCCATGCCGTAGTCAAAATGGGCCCAGCATCTTGATAAAAGAAAGCGAATACTTCAAAACCGTTCCATTTTTCTTTTCATCTTCTTTTCGTTCGTCTTCGTCTTCGTCTTCATCTTTTTCTTCTTCTCCATGTCGGGCTTTTGCCCGATCACTAGCAGGTTTGAAGGACTCGGAAATCGGGTCTTGGTCTATTGACCTTTGCACCGAGGTCTCTAGACTAAATATATCTTGACCCGTGGGGTTTTTGACACCTTCGACCATGCACAATCGTGTTCTCGCAGGATGCCTCGTTTGTGACGGTGTGCCGCCAGCCCAACGCGTGTGTACACTCCTTCCATGCCCTCGACGCTCTTCAGAACCAAGTATGTCATTTTGTTCTCAACCAGCGACGTGGGAACGTCACCTGACCAATACCAATTCGCGTTGCGAGTTATTACCAGGTAGCTCCACTCCTCTTGGTCGAAGGGCCCGTCGAAATCCAGCCAGGTAGTGAGCGGTTCCCTCGGAGCGTCTGTCGAACGGACCAGTGTGCCGTTGACGGCCAGACGCGGAAAGGGCGGCGATGATGCCGCCATGTGGTTTTCGGCACCGGTCTCCCAGGTAATGTCGATGAGGGTGTTGCGGGCGAAGATGGGTTCAGTGTGCGAGTGGTGAAAGCACACTGGTGAATTGATGGATGCCCACGACCAGGTCGGCGCCAGCGACAAACGTTGGCTCTGCGGGCCCTTTGGCGGCTCCTCGGATACCCAAGCCAGCATCCAGGGAAGCAGTCCCTTCCACATTCCAAAGATGTACTCGTCTTTCCAAACCCTTTGTAACTCCCCCACGATGCCGGCGAGGGCGGGAAGCCGGTCTCGGGGATCAGTCAGTCCTCGACCCGAGAAATCACTCACGATCTTGTTCCAGATTCTGATGCGCTCCACTGGTACTAAAAACTTTGGATCGCGAGAGACAACCTGGATCAACTGGTCGCGGATCGTGTTCCCGCCAAAGATGGCAGTGGGGAGACGAAACTTCGGCCCCCGGATCTGTCCGTGCCCGAAGGGTCCGTCACCGGCAGCCACCTCGTCGACTTGACATATTCGCTCAACGCTGAACTTGGAGAATACCAGCATCCGAGGTGACAGGAGATACTCCTGCAGACACCAACCCCGCGAGTCCAAGGGGTGGTCTAGCAGAGGACGGGACCTGCCGGTCTTGTAAAAGTCGGTGAGGGTCAGGCGTACGATTCCGATTTCGTCGTTCGGTAGGCGTACACGCACCGCTGCCGACCGGAGCGCAGGCAGCGGCCTCCGCAGGAAGCCCTGGCTTGCCGCTGAGGCCGTGGCTGCAGCGATGGTGACGGTGGAATTCTTGTAGATGGCACCCATCTTCACAATCTCCCGCGCCTTGTCCTCGCTGCTGTCTTGCACGATACACAGCGCGTCGACCCAGAGGTAGCGCAGTCCGAGACGACGGATAACCTCGACGGCGTCCGCCACAGTCAAGGACAGTCGAGCAATTGGGATCTCCTTTTTCAATGCCTCAAGATTGCCCAGGAGTGTCTTGAACTGATCACCGCCCCAGCAGTAGCTGAGGCAGGCGTACTCGCCACGCTCAGCCAACTCGCCACTGCCAGTGACGTGAAGCCTGACGGTCGGCGCATCACTGGTGCCCACGTCGATAACGCGAGTCGGCAGAGGGGAGAGCCCGGTTTCGTCGCCGATTTGGCATCGCTTGTGTGAGCGGCGGCAAGTCCGAATCCATGCCTTGGCCGTGTCAAAGACAACTTGGCTCGTCGGGTCGAATGGTGGCTGCAGCACATCGACAAACTCGGCTGCAGGTTCTCCTAGAGTCGGAAGGCGAGCCCGTCAGTAGTGGGTTGCTCAGCTGGGCATCAGGGCTGCTGCGCCGGGCCCGGTGAATGCTTGTCACCTACCGGGCAGGGCAAAGCCGCGGAAGTTTGCATATGTCACCGGCAGCTGCTGGTCTGGGCCCTCGCCGAGCTCGACTCTCAGAAAGATGCACAGTTCGCAGGTTATCGGGTTGTCCTGTTTGAAATATAGCTGCGGATGCCCGTACCCTATGCCTTTGGCGAATATCCTTCCGTGGTAGTATGGGGGCCTCAAAAGCAGAGTGGCGCAGATGCCCGGATCCTTTTCCCTCGTCTCAGTGAACATCTGCCTACAGTGGTAACAGAACCGAGTCGTGTTGCTGGCGATATCGGTCGCATCCAGAATCCTGCCAGACATGGTGAGTGTGATGACTGTGATCCACCAGGAGGTCGGAAGCTTGTCGCTCAAGACCGCGGGTGGGGGTATGCCCACCGGTGTTATATGTCCGCCGGAGGACCAACAGATTTTGATGGGTGCTGTCTGTTTGGTTCCGTGGGGCGTCGTGTCTGTTGGCTGGCTGAGTGGAAGCGAAAGGGGCTGTCCTCTGCTGCGCCGCACCAATGCATGCATGTCTCAGGCCCCAGAAATCGACCCCTCCCCCACTGCGGGACCAGGTTTCTTGCTTTCTTTGACGCCTTTGGATGTCCAAAGCAGACCTGAGAAGCTGAGATTGCCGTGACAATGGATCCGGAGCCGCCCTCGTCCCGCGAGGATTTCCAGATTGCCATCGTCTGCGCGCTGCCGCTCGAGTTCGACGCCGTCGTGGCCTCGTTGGACCAGATCTGGGATGAAGACGTCTGCGCGGCGCTGGGCAAGGCCCCGGGAGACGCCAACACGTACACGCACGGGCGGGTGAAACACCACAATGTCGTTGTCGCCCTGCTGAGACAACGGGGCGGCAAGCCGACCATGGGCAAGGCCAGCGCCGCCATCGTCGCCAGCGATCTCCGCCACAGCTATTTCAACCTGGGCCTCGCCCTGCTTGTCGGCATCTGCGGCGGCGTCCCCCAGGCCGAGAACAGGGAGATGCTCCTTGGGGACGTCGTCATCGGCGGCTCGGTGGTCCAATATGACTTTGGCCGGCGATTTCCCGACGGATTCCGGCGGAAGCAAGGTGCACAGAGCAGCCTCGCCGCGCCCATGGCTGAGAATGCAAGCATCCTGGGTATTCTCAACACAGACTACGGGAAAGAGACGGTGCGGGTCAAGACGGCAGCGTTCCTGGCGGCCTTGCAGCAGACGCGCCCCGAGTACGCCTTTCCCGGCGCCGCGCACGACAAACGTACGTCCCCTTGCAGCTCCCTCGGGAGTTGATTACTCCCTAGACAGTGTCCTCGCTCGCGAATACCTCGAGACAAGACAAAGGATGACTGATGCGGTTGATGAACTAGTTTACCAGGCCAGTTACCGCCATAAACACCAAACGCCTCGCGATTGCCAGTGCCGGCATCACGAAAAGGAAGCAGACCCCGTCTGTGATGCCGCCCTGGAAGGGTCTTGTCAGGAGCTAGGGTGCAGCGAGGACTTCTTGGTCCACAGGAGCCGGCTCCAAGAACGGCTCGCAGCCACTGCTGACGACGATGCCGTATTCCAGCCTGCCATCTTCGTAGGGGCCATGGCTACGGGGGACACGGTAATGAAGTCTGGTGTGGCGCGGGATGCCGTCGCAACGGCCGAGGGCATCATCGCCTTCGAGATGGAGGCTGCGGGCATTTGGGAGCAGCTGCCGACCATCATCATCAAGGCCGTGTGCGACTACGCCGACAGCCACAAGAACAAAAAGTGGCAGACGTACGCGGCGGGGGCGGCCGCGGCGGCGGCCAAAGCGGTGGCCGCGTTCCACACGCCGGCGGACAAGCCGAGGCTGAGGGAGCTGAAGGCCGCACAGCGGGAGTCCATCCTCCCCTTCCCGCCAGACCCAGAGTTCATCAGCCGGCCCGAGATCTCCGATTGGATCAAGGACAAGGCCAAGATCCCGGGGGGCCGGGCGGCCCTCGTCGGCCTCGGCGGCATCGGCAAGTCCCAGCTGGCCATCCGGCACGCACACGGAGTCCGGAACCGGTCGCACGTCTTCTGGATCAACGCCACCACGCGGGCCACCCTCGAGGAGTCTGTCCGCACCATTGCCGACGGACTCAACCTGGAGAAGCCGGGAGACTCTCTCGACGACCTCTTCCGCCGCGTCGGCGGCTGGCTTGGCCGCGAGCAGAACGGCCCGTGGACCGTGGTGCTAGACAATTTCGACGATGCCTCGGTTCTCACCGACGACGACCCGAGGCTGCGAAAGCTACTGCCCATCAACGGCAACGGCTTCACTTTGATCACGTCCCGGGACGTCAAGGCCGCCGAGCTACTGACGGGAAGCGGGAAGAATTTGATTTATCTTGTGCCCGACCTGGGCGAGGAAGCGGCGGTGGAGCTGTTCCAGGGCAAGCTCGAGAACCCCTGCGAGAGGGAGGAGGCCGAGGAGGTGGTCCGCCTCCTCGAGTTCATGCCCCTGGCCATTTCCCAAGCGGCCGCCTACCTCAACAGCCGCGCCGACCGGGTATCGGTGCGAGACTACGCGGACATGTTCCGGGCGGGCGCCGAGAAGCGCGGGGCGCTGCTCGAGTGGGAGTACGACGAGCTGCGCCGGTACCAGACCAGCTCCAACTCGATTTTCGGCACATGGACCATCACGCTGGAGCAAATGCAGCGGGAACAGCCTTCGGCGGTCGACCTCTTGTCTCTGATGAGCTGGTTCAATTCCCAATCGATCCCGGAGTGGGCACTGAAGCCGCAGTACATGGACAACATCGCGTCTTACCTCCCTGATTTTACCTACCGAGACATCATGCCCCCCTCGGTAACCTCGCTCATGTCGCGCGTCAGCATCGGCCGGCGTTTCCTCCACCAGTCCTCCATGGATCGAGGATTCCGGAGAGAATTGTGGTCGGTATGGGCCACGCCGGGCCAGAAAGAGAAGGACAAGGAGGAGTCCAAGGAGGACCCCAAGGAGGAGACGGGAAAAGCAAAAGCCGGCAAGCCGACGAAGCCAAAGAAGCCAAAGAAGCCAAAGACGTCTGGCTGGTCCGACATGACCAAGCTCGCGGGCAAGGCGCTCCGCCTGCAGTCCAAGAAACGCAAAGAAGATCTCAAAGAGGCCCTCAGTCGAGAACAGTTATCGAAGTACAAAGACGAGATCCTGCACGGGTATACGCCCTCCCTCGACTCGGACGACGAATCTCCCGACGGAGCTGCCGAAGCGCTGGCCCAAGATCTGGACGTACTGCGAAAGTACTCGATGGTGACGCCCACGGCACAGGACGGCGTCCTCAAGATGCACCCGCTGGTGCGCTACTGCACACACAACTGGCTCTCGCGGTCCGGGAACCTAGACGCGTGGAAGAGGCGCTTCCTGACGGTCATGGTCGCGTGTTTCGAAGGCCCTCCGGCCGGGCATGAGCTGCATACGGGCGACCTGGACGGCCACATCGAGTTCCTCGCCGACGAGGAGCCCGGCGACGTGGCCACGGCAAGGCTCTGGGAGGCCGTGTGTGACCATCTCGTTGGCCGCTGGGACGAGCGCGGCGCCAAGGACCCGGCCGCGGTGGTGGCGCTGCAGGAGAAGATGGTGGCCGTGTCGGACAAGATGTTCGGGCATGGGGACCGCATCACTATTGGGAACCGGGAATGGCTGGCCCGCCATGCTCTGGAGCGGGGAGAACTGGAGAAGGCCGAGGCCATGTTCAAGGAGGTGCTGAAGCAGGCCCAGGACGCCCACGGCGCTCTCAGCTTCGAGGTGGTCGAGTGCCAGTTTCAGTACGTCAAAACCCTCCGAGCCCAGGGCCGGGTGGGCGAAGCAACGCGCATCACAGACACCATGTACGAGAAGTTGGCCAAGGCATACTTTCCGGACTGGATCCAGTGGATGTTCGCAGCGCACAGCACCGCCGCCCACGCCGAGAGCATGGCCGCAGAAGGGCGGTTCGATGACGCGGCCCGGCTGGCCATGGAGGCGCTGGACAACCCGTGGTTCGAGAGGGGTCTGGTTAGCAGCATCCTGGACTGCCTCGCGGGCGTCACCGAGGCCATGTCCAGGCACTCCCCGCCCGAGGAGGCGGTGCCCCTACTCTTTAACATAGTCAACCAAGCCGAGCGGGTCGACATCGTGTGGAAGCACATCCCCTTCGCCGTCTGCGGGCCCTTCTACCGCCACCTCGCCGCGTGCCTGGAGCGCCAGGGCGACCTCGCTGGCGCCCTGCTGGTCATGCGCAAGGGCATCAGCAACATGGCCTTTTCTCTCCTTGGCCCCACACTCCCCGCCCGGGCGATCGCCCAGGACCTGCTCGACGCGCCGGCCGGCGAGGATGAGACGCGGGAACGGCTGCTGCAGGAGCTGGTGCAGTGCCTGGACAGCGAGGAAGGGCGGTTCAGCGACGTCTTCTTAGAGGCGCTGGCCAACATCGCGCGCTGCCTGTACAACCTGGACCGGTTTGACGAGTGCTGGGCGCTCCTCGACGCCCTGTGTGGCCACCTGCTGGCCGAATGGGGCGAGACGCACCGCCTGACCAAGAAAGTGCTGGGGTTCCGCGACGACATGAAGGAGTGGCATGTCGAGGCTGGCCGGATGGCCGGGGAGGCTGGGGACAAGGAGCCTGCCGCGCCTCAGGAAGTCGGCTCGGCCGTGGCGACGGACCTGGAGGGCCAGCGTCTTGAGATTGCGGCGCCTGCGGAGAACAAAGGTGCTGAGTCAGTGGTGGTTGTAGTGGGGGAGAGGGAGGGGGCACTTGCGACGGATTGTGATGTGAAGGGCTAGGTAAGCACTTTAGAAACATAGGTGCCTAGATAGCTCGGTAGTCATGGTTTTACGCCTTTTCGCTTCGGAGGTTTTACACCTCGTGTGCCCCCGATATCCAAGCGCCCTGAATTTGGACATTGCTGGGCCAATGTAACTCGAAACATCCGGAAGCATCTGAGGAGTCGGTACCTGGGTGATGGAGCAGCATGGGCGGCAGAATCTACATACGAAGTTACCACATCTGCCACCGTCAATGCAGTACCTCGTGCAGATTCTACCGCGCTACTGACAGGTAAGGCTGGGGACATGTCGGTTGAGAAGCACCCGAGGATCAGGGAGGTGGAAACTCACATGGCACCATAGCCACCGCACCTTGTGCAACGGTTGACATAGCATATGAACTCCGGCTGCCACCGGGGCACAGTGTATGAGCTGATAATCCCTTCAGAAAAGGGGCATCGAAAGACTTCACGTTCGCCTACCTCAACCAGTAACCACTGCAAAGACGTGTCTTGGCAACGCAGCCTGCCCAACAGCCAACTCACACGCAGACACGGCCCGAGAAATCTAAGCCGACTCTCTAATGCACTGCAGTTGGCTGAACCTTCAACAACCCTCCCTCTTTCAACATTGCGGTCGGGCTGGCACGCGGAGTAGAAGCCACAGCGTCGCACTCGCAGCACTGGAATCCCCTGCGCCGATGCCAATGAATGTTGAACCCCCAACAACAATATGAGGAGCCAGATAAAGACGGCCGAGATTGACGCAGCGCGGGACCAATGGGTCGCGGCTCTCGACGACAGCGACATCTGCCGCCTCGCCTCATCCTTCCGGGGCGGCGACCCGTGCACCATCTTCCGGCCGCGCCAGCATGGGGCTTTTAACGTCTGCTTCTTCGTCGAGTTCCAATCGCCTTGGGCACGCTGGGTCGTCCGGACTCCCATCCCGTCAGCCTCCCCAAGGTCCTGATGAACGGAAAGACTGAAATCGAAGTGGCCACTATGCGGTATCCTTTCTTAAATTCCCCCGTTTGCCTGGGAAATCTTGGACTGAGCATGAAATAGGTACGTGTCGGCGAAGACCACCATTCCCGTGCCCAGAGTGCACGCCTATGCATTCTCAGATACAGGGCCAAACGGGCTGCCGTTTATCATCATGGACTACGTCGACAGCCGCAACCTCAAGGACCTCGGATTCAAGTCTGGAACAGAACCTGGGGCTCCCTGATCTTTGCCGGACCCCAAACCCCTGCCGCAAAACACCTCCATCGACAGCTAGCCGACGTCTACGTCCAGTTGCGCCAACTCGAGTTTCCCCGGATCGGCGCCTTGGGCTTGCCCTCGCGTGACGTGTCAGCCTTGACTTACAACCCTCAGCAGATAAGCGTCTGCAACCGGCCGCTCTCGATTGACGTGGCACTGCAAGAACTCGACGGTTTGCAGCCCGGTGCCATCTTTCCACCCAGGAAGACCCTCTCCACGGCCAGCAAATTCGTTGACGGCCTGCTGCGGTTGGCCCACAACAAGCTTGAGAAAGAGCTAGACCAGGGCATGGATGAGGACGAGCCTGCGTCCATTCTCTATGCCGCTCACCATTTCAAGCGCTTCGTCCAGGACGAGTGGCTGGACCAGTCGACTAACCATGGACCATTTGTCCTGAGTATGCCAGGCCTCATATAAAAACAAAGTACTCACCCGCTTGAGCTGGATTGACTGACTTACAATAGTGCACGGCGACATGGAGAATGTGATAAGCAATCTTCTATTTGACAAGGACTACAACCTTGCCGGCATTGTAGACTGGGAATGGAGCCGCGTCGTTCCGCTTCAGTTCATGACGCCCCCGATCTGGCTCAATGGTTCCCAGCTAGACTTTGTACTGATGATTCAGGAGGACCACAACAAGCAGGTCGGCTACCTGCGTGCCGCCGTCCAGGAGGCCGAGAGAGCATTGGGCCTGCCGTCACGCTTGTCAACCGAATGGGCACCGCTGGAGAAGTGGTATGTGCTGCCTTTCATCCTCCCCAAACCTCTCAGATTCCAAGTCGCTATGGCTGATAGATGGTGTATTTGAAGGTGTCACGGCGCCATCGCTCTCGGACTCAACTATCCCGATAATGCCTATCTCGTGTACTGGGACCTAGTGTTCAGGAAACTGGTGCCCAGGCTTCGCGGTCCCACTGTGACCCAAGAACAGTGCGATCAACAACACGAGAAAGAGGTTGTCCCGCGCGTCAAGGCATTCATAGAGCCTTCCGAAGAGCGCTGGACTTTCTTGGACAAAAAGATACGAGAACAGCTGGAGTATTTCAAGGCCGAAAAGGAGCACTATGGCAATCAGGCGCCGCGTGAAATTGTCAAGCGTGTCTGCTAGGCTAGCTGTTTTGGATATTGTTTGCTTCTTTCCTACTTATTACATGCCTGTGGATCAAGACGTACGCCTGATCTGGTTTGACTACGGTATGGTGTTTCTTGCCCTGATGATCAAAAAACACCTCGACCAATTCACGGAGCCCGTCGCACTGCAAACTTGTACTCGTCGCCCCGATCCAGGTAAACCACGCGGTCCGCGAACCCCGCCGCCCGCACCTCCTCCTTGAAGTCGTCCAGCGGCGAGCAAAACACATCGTAGTCGTCAAAGTGGATCGGCACCGTCACGTCCGGATCAACCAGCCGCATCAGCTGCACCCCCTGCACCGCATCCATCGTGACCATGAGCAGCGGCATGCTGGGGCCGGGGATCGTCGTCCCGCCCAGATGCGCCAGCATCAAGTCGATCTTGTCCCCGCGCAGCCTCTCCGGGATCTCCTTCAGCTCGTCCACCAGCAACGTATCCCCCGAGATATAAATCCTGTACCCCGTCTCAAACCCATCCC
>Ga0247824_10000386_pt1 | contig 21111 bp, 22 predicted proteins | sample 13C_PalmiticAcid_FD_194412 | JGI IMG/M metagenome (GOLD analysis project Ga0247824, IMG submission 194412) | Soil microbial communities from agricultural site in Penn Yan, New York, United States - 13C_PalmiticAcid_Day48 | ecosystem: Environmental > Terrestrial > Soil > Agricultural land...
TCCCCTACCCTCTCCTTTCCTTCCTCCTCGACAAGCACTGATCCACCCTCCTTTCAGAGCCTGCAGTGGTTCTCCTTGAGTTCACGAGTTCACGCCTCCTGAAACCCGTCATTACCATTCAACCGTCTCCTTCAATACCATCGACCACCTTCACCAGACGCTCTCAGCTACAGCTTCTCACTCTGAACTATCCTTGGGATCATTCACAATAACAACAATAACAGCAACAACAAACTTTGCAGGAGCCGTCGCTCACACGAGGATTCGACGATTAGATACCCAGCATTCGGTATTGCTCTTGTTTCCGTTTGCTTGTAACTCCACCAAATCCTATTTCTTGTCTCACGTCAGCAGGGAGCGGCTGTACACCAAACCAACGCAACCCATTCCTCGCCTTAAAGAAATTGGGAGCCCCTCTTGTCTCCTCTTCCTCCAATCCATCGCACTGCTCCAGAGTGCAACTCACCTCCAGTTGGGACTAGCAGTGCGTCATTTGTTGACAGCTAGTTTCTTGTTCAGCACACCGAGGCTTGAGCAATTGAGTCACTCACGCGCGTCAGACACAGCCGTGATACCATGGCCGTTGAGGATGAGTCCCGCCCAGGGCTCACACTCCCTGGCATGCCAAATCGACTTTCCTCCCCTGGAACATACCCCCTGGAAGAGGTAGTAACACACCATGGATCCATACCAGCAGGACACACCGTGGTGTCGTCATTAGACGAAGCTGTCCGAGGCGATAACCCTCTTCATCAGATCGATATTCCTAACGAGGAGACCCACGAACAGCGCCCCAGACGATTCTCTCACACAACCTCAAGAGCTCTCCCATTCCTGCTGTCGCTGGTTGTGGTCTATATTTACTATGTCTATGCTGTCCTCGTCTGCAGTAAGTCTTTTGAACAGATCTCAATTCTCAATTCTCATGGGTGTGCTCTCAGCAGTGCTCTATCGTGTCGCTTTATTATATTGCACACATCTGTACAAACGCTGCGTTAGCTGACCTTTCTGTCGTCGTTTCGTACTGTAGTCAACTATCTCTTGCGCGTTGAGAATGTGACCCTTCAAGCCAGTAAGTGTTACGACATCCAAGCCAGATGGACCTCTTGATACCGGCAATGCACGAGTGCTTAGGCGAGCAAAAGAGAGAGGGGCGAACTGTTGTGCACACCATGAGCAGTGCTTTGGACCGACCCGCTCTCTGTGGTCACCCGCCTCCTCCCTACGCAGTTCTTGTGTTCGGCTCTATCTGCAGGATCTCGTTTGACCTAGGCTGTGCAGGACTGAAGCAGACTGATTGATGTTCTCTTCAGAAGATAGGGGGTTGGGGGGGTTGATCCACAAACTTAAAATTAAGGAATGGTGAAACACAGGGCACAGGGCACAGGATGCAGGGCGCACAAAGCATGCATCCACAACAGCGCACATCCGCTCATGCGCACACACGCTGCACACCGCATCATCACACATACATACACTCCCAATCAGACACCACAACGATGGCCTTGCTTGGCCCCGTCCGCTGTTGGTTCAAGCGTTTGATGTAGATCTGTCTTTTTCAACAACCACTTGACGGCCCGCAGGCGTTCGATCAGTATGACGAAATGACAGCCCCCTTTTCCCCCTTTTCCCACTTCGCCAGCCATGACCAATGACCATGTGGAGGGTTAGACTTATTGCTGACTATACTTACTCTATCTATATATCATACACGTAGGCCTCTATTTCGTTGTCTTCACTATCCTCGTCCTGTTGTTCTTCGTCTCTTACGCTCAGAGTATCTTTCGCGCTCCGGGATCCCCACTCAAGGCAAGTTCGCAGTACATGATCATAACAGTCGATTCAGAGCATTGGGTTTTTGCACTGATGTAGATGGGCAACTATCATGACGATGTCCCTTTGCTGCTGCTGTAATCACGACCTTTTTCTTACAATACTCATAACTTGCAACTCATACAGCCTCCGCTTAGGATACCGCCGCCGCCTATTCCCTCCACAACGACCCCCTATCGGGTGCAACGAGAGAATGTAGAGTCATCATCGCCCGGCCCAAACGAGGGGCTAGTTCAAGGACCACCACCCCCCACTGCACCAACAAGTGGACATTCAACAATACCAAGGTCCATTTCTTCCTCCAGTGTCAATGGTTCAATAACCCAGCACACCAGCCTTCACATGGCTTCGAATGTAGCTGTACCAAAGTATCCCATAGCTGCTGTCGCCCCTGTGACCCAAGAAATAGCTTCCTACAGTTTCCCGACTTTGGGCGATCCTTCGGAGCAGGGAACAAGCCAGAGGATGAATGTGCAGGCTTCCGTAGAATCATTTCATGGAAATGCCAACGACGATAATGGTCATGGAGTTGGCAACAATGGCATTCCGGGTGATCTCGAAAGCGGTCGTGTCAGTATCGACATCCCCGAAACTCCCAGATCAGTGCAACGATCACACCAAGGAAATGATGACAATAGCGTTCAGCAGCCATTCGCCACTCTCAGTGTTTCGAAGCGGAATGGCCGTGACCGATGGTGCCACGTTTGCAAAGTTGTGAAGCCGGACCGTTGCCACCATTGTTCAGAGTGCAACAGCTGCGTCCTTCGAATGGATCACCACTGTCCGTGGGTGAATGGGTGTGTTGGCTTTGGCAACTACAAGTACTTCTACTTGTTCATCTTTTACGGGTCTCTAGCATCTGTCTGGGTTGTGGCCACCATGATTCCAATTCTTGTGCATGTCCTCTCAGGATACGAGTCCGACGACGCATCCCGGGGGAGCGGACATTCATGGACGGATGATGGATCAGCTCGAGATCCCTCAGGATCCTTCAATGTCCAGTGGGTGATCATGACAGTGCTCACTTTCATACTATCGTTTATGATTGTCTCCTTTACTGGAGTTCACACCTCCTATATACTTCGCAACCGGACAACAATCGAGGCACTCCAGGATGCGAGAAACACATTTATTCGAGTTCACTACCGAAAAAGAGGCGGAACTCTGGATCCGACAATAGCAGGAGGCGGGACACTTCCATCGTTCATGTCTGAAATTGATTATAACGTGGTGATGGTTGAGCAAGGCGAGCGCATTTGGGACCAAGGATCCTGGCTGGCAAACTGGAAGAGCATCATGGGACCAACATGGTGGCTATGGTTCGGTACGTATATGTTCCTTCGTCGGATTATCCAGAGGTCTGAAATGGCGCTAAATACTCATACATACCCTCCCCTCCCGTTCTCTTTGTAGTTCCATATCGCAATACGCCAGGGGATGGGATCCACGACATTTACAACGACAAGGTATACAAAAGACTGGTGAGCGACGCGCTTGCTCAGGCCAGATTACAGGTGGTCAACTTTAACCCGCCAAACCCCGCAAATGACGCGAATTCAGGAGCTGTTGCAATCCCACAGCACTCTGACACTGAACCAGATGCCGTGGGTACTGGTCAAGGGGCACTCAGTCCAGATCGCAGCCCACCAGACAGACAACGGGCGTCCAGAGGGAGCATCGGTCGCAGCAGTATTCTTCCCCCACCTTCTGTACGGTTTGGACTCATAGGCGATGACGCGTACGGATCTTCTGCAGACTCTGATCGCCCTTTGCACATCAATCAAGGTGAATCGGCTCTGGAGTATTTCGAGTCGAGCGCTAGCCATCCAGAAGCACCCCTGAATTCTCCTGTGGATGAAGACCCTCAGATCTCGCAAGAAGGCCGAGCGAGTGGCTCTTCGACACCGATACAACAATCGTCCACAAGACCTCCAAGTTCGCGACAACGTTCACCAAAGTCACAGTCGGCAACATCATCCCGACGTCGCCAAAGGACAATGAGTGGCGGTACCGTTGGAAGTTACGTAGAATTTGGAATGGGCCTTGGCATGGATGGCGTTCCTGTGAACAGTAGCACAGGTCTAAAGCTCAGCAGTGGACGCGGTTGGTCCAATCAAAGCTATGGCAAAAGTTATGGGCGTCAACAACAGGATCTGTAGAAGGCAGGAGCCAGATCACAGAACTTGGAGATTGTCCCCTCCCCACCTCAAGATACCCTCTGGTTGCGCAAGGAAACGCGCGTAACCTCCATTTGCATCATTTTAGTCCTTCTAGTCAAAGACACTTGTACATACACTGATAAACAGCCTCCACGTCAACTAACTGACCATCCCGACTGGGCTCTCTGAGCTCAACCACAACAAGCACCAGTTGTCTCACGTAATGCAACAAGATCGAGTTTCTTTCTGCAGGCACAACACAGGAGAGTTGCATTGTGCGGGTTGCGCGATAGATGTTTGCAAACACTGGCGTCGGGAAGAATCAGATACGGATGGAAACTCTGTGTGTGTGTGCACACTGTGCACACCGAACTGGCTGGACGACGCTGGCTCTTCATTGCCCGAAAAGGAAGAGATGGTGTGGGCATACGCACAAGAATGGATGATCCCAGTGGCCTTATTAACAAGGGCGCCATCTTCGGGGTCGGCCCTGACCAGGGTTTTGGGTGGTATAAGTACGAGGGGGTGAGAGAAACGCGACCGTTGGTGTCGTCAGATTCTCCTGCGCGGCTGAGGAGGGGGGGCGCCATTCAATTCACCCGCATGAAAGATTTGGAGCGGTACGGGAGCGGCTTGTCCTTTTTTTTTTTCCCATCAATGCTTTTCTCCCCTTGTCACTCTTCTTTCTTCTGTACACTTTCTCCACCTCCTCCTTTCTTCCCACACATATCTGTACACAATTCCAACTGAACAAGAAAGGCTTGAGGGTTCATAATGTCTGATTACCAGAGTTTGCCTCAACACGACCAGGAGGAAGCTGGAGAACAGCCCGATTCCCAGAAGAATCCCCTCCTTCAAAAGAGGACCATTATCGTTGCAGCAGCGGCAGTTGCCCTTCTCGCCCTTTCGGCCTATGTCTTGGGAGCTTCGGGGGAGCTGTCGCACAGCAAGGTCCATTTTGAGGACGCGGGCATTTCGCCTGAGCACTTTACTCAAGGTCTCGCCAAGTGCAAGGCTATTGGCAAGGAAGGCAAGCACAGGTATGCTGCTGCTGAATCCAGAACAATCAATCCCCGCTTTGTCAACGGCACCGCGCCTATTCTGTTCACAAATGGAACCATCTTTGATGGTGTCTCTGAGGCTTTCCAAGGCGATCTTCTCGTCGACAACGGTCTGATTGTTCAGATTGGCGAAATCCCTATATTACCCGAACGCGCTAAAGTTGTCAATCTCCGGGGTCATATTATTACTCCTGGTATTGTGGACATGCACAGGTAAGCCCTTATGCTAGAGTAGTGCGTTGAATCACCCTTGCGCCAGCATTTTTTTCTTGAATGACCTCTTTCTTGGCACGAGAAAGTCGTGTCGTTTGTCCAACCCTGCATCTCATGTGATTCAAAGTTAAACATCCTTCGATCTTGCGTGCGAAAAAAAAAGTCTAACTGAGCTTCGATTCTGCTCTGAATGATAGCCATCTCGGGGTCGATTCGTGGCCAGGATTGGATGCAACCGATGACACAAATGAAATGACAATGCCTCTGACGCCCTTTGTCCGCTCCATCGATGGGTTCAATCCAAGTGATGTTGCCCGTGAATGGGTTCTATCAGGAGGTGTCACTTCGACACTTGTCCTCCCCGGGTCCGGAAACATTATGGGTGGAGAGGCGTTCGCATTCAAGTTGCGCAAGGTGGATACCATTAGCAATGAGGACATGCTCGTTGAGGCGGGTGTCAAGAACAAGTGGAGATATATGAAGATGGCTTGCGGTGAGAATCCGAAGCGAGTATACGGCGAATTAGGCCGTATGCCATCGACCCGTCTTGGTGAGGGTTGGCTTCTCCGTGAGCAGTTTTCCAAGGCCACTGAACTCAAGAACGCTCAGGACGATTGGTGCGATGCAGCCCACAGACTGCCGCGTTTTGGTCGCCATCGCCTCACTGCTGCTTTCCCAGAAGACCCTCGTTACGAAACCCTTGTCGGTATTCTCAGAGACGATGTCAGACTCAATATTCACTGCTATGAGACTCATGATTTGGAAGCCATGGTGCGTCATTCCAACGAGTTCAAGTTCCAGATTTCAGCCTTCCATCACGCTCTCGATGCCTATCGCGTCCCGGAGATTCTCAAGCGTGCCTACAAGAATGTTCCCACTGTAGCAACCTTTGCTGGCAAGTTCGGATACAAGAAAGAGGCTCTCCAGAGCTCCGTCAACGCTCCCAAGATTCTGACTGATGCAGGCATCTCTGTCGCCTTTAAGAGTGACCATCCAGTCTTGAATTCTCAGCATCTCGTTTACGAGGCTGCTCAGGCCCACCACCATGGTCTCTCGGAGCTTTTGTCCATCGCGGCGGTCACTTCAGTCCCAGCCAAGGCATTGGGTCTTGATCATCGTATCGGAAAGATTGCCGTGGGAATGGATGCTGATTTGGTTGTTTGGGAGAAGCACCCATTGTCGCTTGGTTCACATCCTCTCCAGGTCTACATTGACGGTATTGCTCAGATTGAGAATGTCGATCCTATCAAGTGGAGCTTCCAGGACGAACCTCAAAAGTTTACAGAGTACCCTGATATGATTGTACCCAAGGACCAGACTGCCTGCACCGAGGATGCCGAGACTGGAATTTTCACCGGAATCAAGAAGATCATTTTGAACGATGGTGAGGCGCTCAGCAACGAGGGCGGTTTGTCTGTTCTTGTTGAGCGAGGCCAGGTAACGTGTGTGGGTCATTGCGAACACAAATTGGCAGCCATGGGCAAGGATGGTCCCCCAGTCTACGATCTTGGCGGTGAAGGTGTTGTTTTGCCCTCATTGCTTTCAGTCGCGGCTCCCAACTTGGGTCTTATCGAGATTGACGCCGAGGATTCAACTGGCAGTGGCACGCAAAACTTGAACTCGGAAATCGTCTATGCCGCTGACGGTCTGAAGTTCGGTGGGGTGCATATGGAGGAAGCTTATAAGGCTGGTATCCTCACTGCTGTCACCGCTCCCTCGTCGGAACATGTTGTTCAAGGTGTCAGCGTTGCTTTCTCGACCGGCGCCAAGCATGGTATGAACACTGAAGTTTTGATTTCGCACTTTTGAACGAGTAGTTGAACAGGCAATGTCTAACTCTATGCTTTCGCCTATGATATGATCAGCCTTGTCCGGAAATGCCATCATCAAGGAGAAGGTTGCTTTGCACCTCGAGATCGGCCAGGGCACCAAGTCCAAGACATTCCCCACAATCTCTTCTCAACTTGCCTTCCTTCGCAATTCTTTGGAAAGGGCATTCAATCAGCTGGACAATTCCGATGACGACTTTGCCCTCGCTGCACGAGGCAAGCTCCATCTTGTGATTGACGTCCACAACCGCGATGAGATTGTCCGTATCATCCAGATCAAGAAGGAACTTGAACGTCATGGAGCTAATGATCTCAAGATCGCGTTAGTGGGTGCAACCGAGGCCTGGACTGTTGCCGAGCACTTGGCTGAAGCCGATATCGGAGTTATCCTGCGCCCGTACCTCTGCACTCCTGCTAAATGGACTGCTCAACAATGCTTGCCGGGAGCTCCCCTCTCTGAAGAGACTGGCCTATCTGTTCTCTACAAGGCAGGCGTCAAGGTTGGTCTGGCGGCTCACGAGCCTGAGGATGTTCGCCAATTAGCATGGATCGCGGGATGGGCCAAGTCGGACCTCGGAATCACAGAGAAGCAGGCTGTTGGTCTGGTGAGCTGGAATTTGGCAGAAATTGTCGGCCTCCCCACGAACCCCACTGGCTTGGTGCTCTACAATGGTGATCCATTCGAGTTTGGAGCCAAGGTTGCTGCTATCGTTGGTGGTGGAAAGCCAGGCATCACTTGCAACCCACGCGCCTTCTAAGAGTCTACATATCGCCATGTACATATCGTGTCGAGGAGTAAAAGAGCGTCATCTTGACGAGTTTTCATCACCCCGAGACAATCGATGTATATCACTTCTCCATCAGTTGACCATAAGTTTGTTGTATTGACCTGGTCGAAAAGAAAAAAAGTTGACAAACACATCCGTCTTGTCTTCATTGTCGCCTTTCATTGACACTTGCTTCACAGCTATTGCCACCGATTCATTTACCACTACAACATTGAACTGTTCAACGAAGAGGCATCATGCTGGGGCCGATCAGACCCCTTGTCACATTGACGGTCATCTTCATGTGCAGTCAATTATCCTCAGCAAATCAACCTTCTAAGCACGCGAAGCGCGATGTTGTTTACGGTATGGAAGTTCTGTACAACGTTGTGCAAATGACCATGAGACTCTGGATTCTCATGTTTTCCTTTTGGTTGTAGTGTCAAGACCAGGATACGGATACTTCCCTATTCAAGTGCCAGCAGCCGCTCCACTACCACCAGCAGCGTTTCAGAATGTCGCGCCACCAGTCCAGGCATTCAACTACCCGCCAGGAATGTTTCCTCCTTGGACCCCAGGTAAGGCTTTGCCAGTGCATTACACGAGGAGGTTCTTTGAAAGGAATGTGAACGCGTCTTGTTCGGCGAAATGAAGTGCTCATGTGTTTCATTTAACTCTATTGGCAATGTTGGTTCGGGTTCTTCTTCTGGTGCAGCAGTTTCGGCTCAATCTGATCCAGCTTTTGTCTCTCCATGGGGGCCGTCGCCTCCAATCAATGTGATGCCGGGGCCAGCCATCGCCCCTGTGTCTCCTATGGATCCTGTACAACCTGTGCAAGATGTTGCTCCAGCTGTCGTATCTGCACCGGCTTTTGCACCAGCTGCATCTGTTCCACTTGCACCTGTTCTACCTGCACCAGCAATTGCGTCTTACCCATCACCCATTCCTGCTGCTGATTCTGGAGCAACATGGCAACCACCTCCTAATAACGCTCTGACGTTCACATCTTATGCAGGGCTGCTGACAACGAAGGCTCCAGCGTTTTATCCTTCCCCATCGTCTGAACCACCCGTGGTAAACACACCGGTCCCTGCGCCTGCTCCTGTTCCCCCCACACCTGCCTACACACCTACGCCCAATGTTCCCTCGGTTTCGTGGCCAAGTCAAACAGCGGTAGTGGAGTCAGCACCTTCACGCCTTCTTACGGCTTCGCTTCCATCACCAACGATGGCAAGCGTCTCGGATCGGGTGACAGAAGCAGCTACTGCCGTCCATACATCGACTTTGCCCGAGTCCACCTCAAGCGACAGTGAGTCGTCATCCGTATCCGAAGAGAGCACCAAGGAAACGACCACGACCACGACCAAGACCACTTCAACCACGACTTCGACAGAGGTGACAGTCTCCACTACAACCACAACGCGGGGTGACACCACGCACACGACGACAACGGTCGGATCTGATGGTACAACCACGGTTTTGACTCAGTACCCGACCTCGACTCGCACCCGTGTGCCCCAGAACACATCCGGTGCGCAGTCGATGCACATTCGTGGTCGATTGATGCCAAGAACGAACACCGAATCGGTCTTGGGGTATCTCAGTGACATGCTGATTTCTCATCCCAAATTCATTATGACGGTCGCGGCAATGACTGGAGCCGTGCTCCTTCCTAGTGCAATGTTTGTGATGGCGTGATGCTTCTGTGAGTTCTCCAGAAGCTTGAACGTGCTCAATAAGCGCATGCTCTTTGTGTAGCGGTTTCCTTCGGTAGCGTGTTTGAATAAAGAAGAAATATCGGTATTCGGTACCATCTCGATCATGATCGATTTGGCCGTCGGAGGGCATGCGCAAACATCTGCACCTGTGGGTGACAAGGACTGTGACACGGCTCGGCTGTTGGATTTTGCGTTTCACGGACTCTGATCGATCATCCCACGCTTTTTTTTTTTTTTTTTTCCCTTTCTTTTCTTCTTCCTCTTTACTCCACCATTTTGCCTTCTCTTGCACCACTCCGTATAGCTACCACTCCCACATCATGTCCCTCTCTGCTTACCCCAACTTCCCCCTGCTGTCGCTCCCCATCGCTGCGGGTATCGCCTACGCTCCACACTTTATTCGTGCTCTGGTAAGGACAGCCTTGGCTTCTCCTCACCCTTCTCGCCACACCGATACACCGATGCTCGCGGATTTCTAACGAGACTTTCGCGTTCTTCAACTGGTGTCTGTTCGTTGTAGATTGTGATCCGTGAAACCAAGAAATGGAACAATGGTATGTTGGAAAGTCCAACCAAGGAATGGGATCAAGTTGGAGATCAAAGAATCATCATTGGATCGGTCAATAGGAAGAATGTCGTCAAGAGAAAACTCACTAATACTGGTGGTCCTTTGATATACGATCACAGTTAGCCCTAGAGGTCAGGTCGACAAGATCGAGTCCAGGATGACCAAAGCTGCGTGGGCTATGGCCAAGCGTGCCGAGGGAGCTCACTTGAACGGTTTGGAGACCTTGCCTATCTATTACGGTGCCATTGTAAGTGAAGATAAAGCAGGCGGATGACACTTTACCACGCAAATGCTCCCTCCCTTCCCCAGGACACACACATACACATACAAGGGCTACACAAGGGTGGAGGATCTGTTGTTGTTGCTAACAAACCAATATGCTGGGGGGTATCTTTTGTTCTCCTTCTTCAAAACCTTAGCTCGCAGCACTTCAGGCTGGTGTGGCCAAGGACACAGTCAACTTTTATGCAACTTTCTTCCTTGCTGCCCGAGTCGTGTTCAACGCAGTTTATATTCTCAACAACTCGCAACTCACCGCCCTTGCACGCACGACTGTCTGGGCTGCTAGTATTGGTGCTTGCTTGAAGCTGTTCTTGGCTGCTGCCGCAACCAAGTACTGAGAGGGATGTTTGGGGGTTCTAATTGAAGTTCAGGGTCAATGTTGGTGGTTTAGAAGAACCAAACAGTTGAAATAAACGACGAGTCGTTGTGGATCAATACTCAATTGTCAGGCGGGCGGTCGTATGTGTGGCGATGATGGGTGCGTCATTCTGCTGGCTGGCTTTCAGCCACGTTTGCTCCTTGGCATGCCTTTGCTTCAGAACTCTCCTTATTCGCTTGTTCCTCAACAAACACTCTTCTCTCCTTAGACTTTTCTCATTCACTCTTTCACTCCAACCTTGGCAGCTCATCAGACCAACACCACACCACCACCTCTCCTTCTCAACAAGACAACCCCCCAAGCACTAGAAAAAATGAACCTCTTTTTCCCAAGAAAGCCCAAGGCCACCCCAAAGGACTCGATTGTCGAGCTCAGGAACACACTACAGATGCTTGAGAAGCGGGAGACGTTTCTTCAGACCAAGATCGACAATGAACTCAAGATTGCAAAAGCGAATGCCGCCAAGAACCGCCGATGTATGTAACAGAGTGTCTGCGTCTTTTTAACACACTTTGCCCACCGCATACTCAGTCCATCCTCTCACTGCCAAAGACTCGCCAAGGGCTGCCCAAGGGATTCAGTGGGGGGGATTAGCTGGGTGTTGATTCTATGGTTCTATCGCCTTACAGCATGTGCCCCCACATGACGCCAGCTTGCCACCTGAGCATGAAGGAGGAGGGGAGGCAATATGTGGCCTCGAACATGAACATTAGGAGGGAATTCATCCAAAGGTGGAGGGCTAACGCTGTACTATCGTTCGATCTCTTGTTTCCATTCTAGTGGCACTTATGGCATTGAAGCGCAAGAAGCAATACGAAGGACAGGTAGAAAAGATTTCTGGGCAGCGGCTGACGATAGAAACCCAGGTTATGGCGATTGAGAGTGCCAATGTCAACCTCGAGACCATGAAGGCCATGCGTGCTGGTGCGGAAGCTATGAAGACTATCCATGGAGCAATGTACGTTTCCTTCACAAATGGACACATCAGCTATCTAACAAAAGGGATCTGGGCCAAATTGCAGCATATTCCCCCCCTCAAGGAATACGAAACAGGGCTAACTACTTCCTTGTATCCTTGCATGACCTGTCATTCACAATAGGGATATCGCTCAAGTCGACCGAACAATGGAAGAAATCAGGGATCAGATGGAGCTTGCTAACGAGATCTCGGATGTGATTTCGCAACCTATTGGACTGGGTGTCGATCTCGACGAGGTATGGAGTTCTTGCACACTCAGAATCACCTCTATAGGATCAAGATCCTGTCTTGGTTTATTTTACTGATTCCTGGTGGAACAGGCAGTAAGCAATGATCCAATGATTCCCCAGAGACTGACGCGGATCCCTCTTGTTTCTCATGTAATACAGGATGAATTGGCCGCTGAGCTTGATGAGCTCGAACAGGAAGAGCTGAACAAGAAGCTTATGGATACAGAGACACCGACGCAAATGGGCTTGCCCTCTGTACCAAGCCATGAAGAACTCGGTAAGAATGGGGAAATTTGTTGGTATACGGAGCCATATCGACAAAGGATAAATCACTCATTCAATTGCCTGTCATCCATTCATCGTACCATCTTTTATAGAGGAAGAAGACGAGGAGGAGGCGGAACTCAGGGAACTGCGCGAGAGCATGGCGATGTAGAATCCACTCAACCTTGCCGAACAATAAACCATTTGATCTATTCGTTGCACTGTATCTTGGGCATCATTGGGAAGGGGGATGAACCCATGGTATCGCTCTTGGCATTTGCATCACGTGAAGTCAATGGTGAACACATGCACAGCATGGAGTGAGAGGTCCCTTTACCGATTCCTTTTGCCAAGCTTCGTTGCAACCAACTAGGATTCCTCTGAATGGAGATCACTCTGAGTGCCCCGGTCACGCACGACGAGCTGGTGGATCGCCTGCGCAACCTGAATGGACTCAGCGCGTCGTCGCCAACTCCAGCTCCAGCTCTAGCTCTAGCTCCAGCTACGGCGCCGACCCCACAATCACTATCTCAACAATCACCACCGAGTCAACCCATCAATACACGATATTCCAACCAGAATCAGTCTCAAGTGTACACCTGGGGCAACACGCAGGGCTGGAGCAATACACAGGATTACGACCGGAGTGGCCCACTGGACCAAAGTCGCGGCCAGCCTGGCAGAGGACAAAGTACCTCTCTTCAGAATGGTTCACATCCTCGCCAAACCGGGGACCATATGACGGACCAGGGAGCCAATGGATATCATAACGTGTCGTCTCCTGTCGAGCACGACTCAAATTTTAGGCCCCATGTGCCCAATCCTTACTATGCAAGTCAAGAGAGGCAACCTTCGAGACTACCAGATCGCTTGGTTGAGCATACAACATCCCAAGGGGATATGACCTCTGGGACGACGAGCCAAAATGGCACTGCCTTTATACCTGTGCCTCAGTCCTTAAACCCTGCATCGCCGGAAAGTCGAATTAGCCCTAGGCCCATACTAAGGAATGGAGCAAGCTATGGAGACGATGGTGGTTCATTTCCTAGCCCACAACGCGACACGGTCTCCGAGTGGCACGTCACTTATGATGATCAGCATCGATCAATGGACAAGCGTACCGTGGAAGATTTCGCGCACTCGGACTCTGCCGAGCATTCGTGGGGCCCACAGGACAGAATCCTCCATGAAGGCAATGCCTTCAGCGAGTTGGAAAGGGGCTGGGTAAGCAATGAAGAACAGTCAAGCTGTTGAGCAAGTAGAACACGGAAAGGACACCCTATTGATCTTGCGTTAATTGCCGCATGTAGCCGATAGACTCTGCTGGCCATGGATCTTTAGCTCCCAACCGTGCTAGAGACCCAAGAGACCCAACCGGTCATTCACCACTGCTGCCTTCGCCATCGCAACTTTCGCCACTGTCGTCACCACCCATCCCTTACAATCACAGGAGGATTTCCGATATCTCCGACTATTCTCGGGGCATTGAGTTGAGGGGAAAGAAACCCAAACATGGCCGAAGTGTCTCTGTGATCGAGAAGGGAGGCGTCATGTACAGACTTGAGCCAGATGACGACGTTCAGGTTTATGGTGGCGGACTCCGAGATAAAGATAAGCTGGACGATTCGCTCTATCTATACCACTCACGAGAGTACCTGGAGCCGGCAACGGAATCAGATCCACTGGTGAATATCCGTCTCGTCTTTATAGCTCATCAACTTCCACGAGGAGCCGATTTTGCTAGGTTGGTTGGACCGTTGCGCAAAGAGTTCACGATTGACACCTATATGATCCCCCATGAGTCGGTACACGTCAACGATGATGACGATGTCGTGTTAGGTCTCTGCGGGACTCTGGAGCGTATATGTAAAGGCTTGCGGGCGCTTTTGCGAAGTATGGTCCCAAGAAAAGACGGCTTCATGATATGGCGACTGTGTCTCTTGATTCCTGTTCGGACGATTGGCTGTTTGATCGAATCAAGCGAAAGCACCCATGACAGCACTACTCAAGGACACAAGGTTGAATCTTCGATTCCATGTCTTGCAAAGGCCATGGGTTGCAGCTATGGGCCTATTCCAGGAGCACGACAGGAGTGTCTCTTTACCATTGAATCATGTTCGGTGGAAACGATCATGGGTGCGGTTGAATATATTGGCAAGAGCCTTATCCAAACCGATGATCCCAATGAGAGCTGCCATGGATATTACACAGGAGGTCAGAGGTCCATGCTCCCGCGTCACGTACAGCTGCCTTGGAGCCTGAGACATATGGCCGCACGAATGGACCAAAGAGTACCTGCGAGTTACATATTGCGACCAGAGATGCATGGGTGTCTCCGACACATGCAACACAAGCGATTTCATCTCCAGTTTCTTTTGACGGTAGGACAGGCGCTCGAGTTGGCGGGAGATTCAGGGGTCATGTTCCGGACATTCTCTATACCGACAGATGTCATGGTCAGCATCTCGGACCAGATCATGTCACCAATCGACGAGGGCATTCCACCAGGGAATGAGATCGCATCGTCCAAGGACGATATCCTGTCTAAAGACGGAGCCAAGGATGAGGAGACTCTACAGAAAAATTCAAAAGATCGCGAGGTACGGCTAAAGGACGAGTTTGAGTCATCAAAGGAGAGGGTCATTTTGCCCAAAGACATTTCGCCAGGACCTACACCCAGAGTCGTAATCTTGTCACCAAAAGATGAAATCAGGGTGTGCGATGTTGGTGCCAATACCCTCGCTCACGTGGAACAGTCAGCGGTGGAGACCATCGACTGGCTCCGTGGAATGGGCCTAGGAAAGTCGTCCATCGCTATCTACATCCCTGAGCGTGCAGCAACCAGATTCAAGAGTCGTGCGAGAGGAAACTTTCATTTCACAGTGTCGGCCCTGTACGATGCTGAAAAGCAAGTCCGCTCGATCACCACCCGCTTGGAGCCTGATGAGAAGGAGTCCATCCTTCAAATCGAGGGCTGGGACAAGACGGGGATTCGGCATGGCGTGAACATTATATTAGATTGTATATACTCTAGCGATAGCAACTCATCCCAGAACTGAACGCTCTCTCTCCATCCATACCGAATCCCTGCTCGGTGCTGATCACATTGCCATCGTCCAGCAAAACCCAGTAAAAAGTTTTGATTCCAAGCATTTGGATAAATGGTGTTGCAGATTGTTGTTACATAACGAACGTTTCTTCTAAAATACAGAAATACAAGCGGATCCTTTTGATCCGCGACTCTAGGCGAGTACAACACAGAAACTAGAATAACAACACAAGGGGGGGGGGGGGCTGTTCGGTAAGCTGACTTGGTTTCCTTGAAGACATCACGCTAGTTTCAATCTCACAGCAGCAACTTACTTGTTTCTATTGGGTTTGTCATGGCGAAGCTTTTTCGAGAACAGAGGTCGTACAGCCTTCGAGCCCTTGTTGTTCTTGGGAACGGTCTCAAGCCTGAATGCATAGTAAGCCAGCTTTTTGGCAAAGTGATGTTGGATCAAAGTGGTGTATCCAAGCGAGGTCATCATCTCTATCAAAAGTTCATGGTCCATGTACCGCGAGTTTTGTACGCAAGGTAGTGGTAAGACAAGGTAGAGGATCCCTGTTCCAGGTACCAAAAACCGTGTCGAATGGCGAAGAATCTCTCCACGTTGAGCAGGGTCGCCCACAAAATTGATGACGAGCGATAGGCATACGACATCAAACAGTTCTTCTCGACGGATCGGTACGGGCATCTCGAGAAAATCCATCTTGGTGATCAGAGGGTCTTGTGGGTTGAGGTCTATTGGTGTCACATTGATCCATGAGGAGTGCTTCTGATAGTTATGGGGTGAGAGTGCACCAATATCCAAGAGCCTTAGAGAAGGACTGGTCTATAGACATAGGCAAATGTCAGATATTTGAAGTGATAGCTCTTTCGCTTGCCTCTATGCACTTTTCCTGAGCGTAGTTGTCTACCTTTTTATCCAGCTTGGAATGACATTCCTGGAGGATAGGGACGAGCCATTTGCTAGAGTCTCCTCCGCGTTGTTTGGATTGACCTAGCGTAGAGGCTTTTTGATACATGTCCAGGCCTCCCAAGTCATCCATCTCCTGCCGGATATCAGCAATTCTTGCCGTATCGGCGGCTCTCTGCTCTGGTGTTAGCGCATTGCCATTATCGATCCTTGCTAGACACTTGGATAGCTCCTTGTTCAAGACATGGTATCGGCGAATCAGCTGGGCTGTTGCGAGAGACGTCTTCTTCTCTGTAACAAGCTTTGTACTTTTGACAGCCAGTAAAGATGAGGTGGTCGAGGTGGTCTCTGTCCCGGAAGGTGCCGCTGCTGTTACTGGGGTCTTCTTCTTGCCGGTTGAACGCCTCGGCTTCTTTACAGCCATGGGGTCTTCTCGCCTGTCTGTGCTGAACAAAAGAAGTGTTGTGAAGCGTGACCGGCATAAATAATGTGTGCCCGCAAAATTTCCCCCCAAGCTCCGCGCTCTTCGAACCTATGGACAAGGACACAGCACCCAACAGCACCGATGCCTTGGGATCCTCGAGACTCACTGACAAGGAGGGCAGCCAAGGGGGGCAGGAGGAGCAGGATACAAACCAGGCAACTGCACAGAGTTATCCAAAGTTGATTGTGATCCCAGAGAGCACAGATGTTGATCCGTCATCCTCATCGGAAGAAGAAGACCGTACGTCCGCTCCGTTGTTTCCTTCCTGCTATCGCAAAACAACAGCAGTCGGCTCACTCCAATTGTTGACGTTTACACACCGTAGTTGCCAAGCTTGAGGAGATCAATCGCCTCAAGGCCCGCCTCGAGGCCAAGCTTCAAGCCAAGCAGTTGCGCAAAATGGCAAAAAGTACCGGGGCCGATGACACACAGCAAGTATCATCTAATGTCCCTGACTCGGAAGACACGACCTCACGCAGCCGCAGCGTTGTTAAATGCGATCCGATTGTCATCCCTTTGGAATCCTCGACTTTGAACCCTACGAGTGCTCCACCTGATGATTCTTATCTAGACGTGACAACACCGACAACGAGTATCACCCCACTCATATCACCTGGATTCAGGACACCTTCGCCCCCACATCGCTCGCGAATCATGTCACCGCCTTCTGGCGCATCTTCAAGGAAGCGTCAACATAGCCCATCACCCCTCCCAAAGGCATCCTCGATCTCTGTTCATCGTATGGGATATGGATCACGGACACCAACGCCAAAACGACACCTTCGGTTTCCAGAAGGCGCCAATACCCCAGAGAAGGCATCTTCATTCGATAGTAAGATGAAACTGGAGATGGAGGATAGTAATACGTGGACCGAGGATCCTTACCACGATCTATTGGACGACGACTTGGACGGCGCGATCCTGGACGCGTTACTGGAAGATGAATTTGATCAAGCCTCAGAAGCATCTGCCAAGAGCACGGTCGCGACAACCCATTCCAATACTGGGGATGATAAGGAGACTGCAGCGGAAAATGGGGCTACTGATCTACCAACAACCAAGGCAGGGGAACATGGAGATAGCAATCCTTCTTTAACGGAGATTGTTGAAGCCCAGAGGCAAAAGCGGGAGGCCGAGATTGCAATGCAGAAAGCGCCCAAGTCTACGTTCTACACCATCGCAGCTGAATTGGAGGTCTTGTCCACCGAGGAATCCACACGACTTCGCCACACTCTAGACTTTGATCCCCTCACAGGTCTACGGATAAGGTAGGACGATGGATTGAGAGTTCAATCTCTGCTCACTGCTTGTCTGAATAGAAACTAACCGCAGGATCATTCATTCTGGCTCGGCTTTGATGAACATATTCAGGGATCGAATAACATCGTGCGAAGATGTTGCTACAATGACCCAGAAGATGCGAATCATACCTCTCAAAGACAATGATCAAATCCGAGAAAATTCTACTAAACGTTCTACTGCCGGGCTATTACCGTCGTCATCATCGTCATCGGGAGGAGCGGCATTGTCAACAGGAAGGCTCGGCAGTATCGCTGATAACCCCGCCATTGCATCAGACTCGAAGCCGGAGAATTGGATCATTGCAGGAGTTGTAGGGGCCAAGTCAAAGCAACGAATGACAGCCAAAAAAGTACGATACAGCCACTTTCAACTTTCAGATCTCCGGAACGGCGCGGTCAATGCGTTCATGTTTCGATCTGTCATGGAGAAGCATTACAACAAACTTGAGGTTGGCCAAATAGTAGCCATCATGAACCCAAAAGTGTTGCCTCAGGCCGAGGTATGTTTTCAGATCTTTGGTATTCGTCAGGGCTATGGTGACTATTACAACCAGCCGAGATACTAATGACCCACTGTAAAACATCTACACACCTTTCTTTTGTTCTTTAGCATGCGGGAACGTTGGGAGTGGAGATTGAACATCCGGATTGTTTATTGGTGATCGGGACGAGCACGGATTATGGAGTATGCGAGGCTGTGAAGCTGAATGACGAGAATTGTGGAAAGATTCTGGACAAGAGAGGTTCAGCTTATTGCAACCACCATATTATGATGGCAATGAACAAGCGTCGCAATCAACGTGGCAGTTTGATCGCTAGCACCAGTTCAGTTTACGATCTTGACAAGAACTCATTGCAGGCTGGCTCTGCAACACTGCCTCGCAAGATCGGTGGCGATGGTCAGTCCAATCCTCGATCCATCACACGCGGGTTCAAGGAGACGACTTATATCTTTGATGATGGCGGGATCGGGACATCTTCGATGATGGATCGCGAGAGCCCAAAGAAGGGATCTCGGCCATCTGATAGCGGTCTTTCTGCGTTCTTGATGAGCCAGAATAACCCTGGAGGGCAATATCTGCGGCAGGCCAAGACGAGTAAAGATGTTGCATGGGCCAAAGACATCACTTCTCCAAGTAAGTTTTCAGGAACCCACCTAGATAATACGTCTTGTTCACGCGCGCGCTCTATTCACACCTTTTCTAACCTCTTGATCCGTACATTAGAAACTCCAACAAGCAGCTCAGAGTTGTTCCCAGCAGAAATGATCCGCAGGATGGGATATGACCCTGTTTCAGGAAAGTTCGTTCCAGGAAGTCCTAAGCGGACCAACGATGATCTGGAGGCAAGGGAGCGATCGATGCGACTCTTGGCAGAACGAGTGAAATCACCGCCTGCTCCTATGCAATCTTTATCAGCCTTGTCACCTGCTCGCCGCCGTACCATTGAAGTCAAAGGAACAACGAGATCCATTGCACAACCTAGATCCAACAAACTGAGCACTGCTAAAGGAGGACAAGGAGGAGCTCGAGGAGATATGAGTTTTACAAGCCCAAGACCACCTGAAGCTCCCGTCACCGGACAAACCTGGGTCAACCTGGATGATGGAAGCAGTGAAGAAGACATTGATCGTGGAAGTCCCTTGTTGTCACTCAGTCATCAACGTGCGAAAATCCTTCAGGATACCAGAGCCAGACAAAGCCGGCTCCTTGCTGCTGCTGCTGCTGCTGCTGCTGCTACTGCTACTGCTGCCACTGCAACATCATCGACACCACCAACCACCAGTGCTACAGCAGAACATTCAACAAAGATACCTCAAGGAAAGTTGGGTGTGCCTACAGCGATGATGATTCTCAAACGGAAACCCATCACGCAATCCTCTTCCATCAGCCCTGCCAAACCAAGTTCAGCAACAAGCGGGACAACGAAGGGGTCATCCACGCGACTTGATACACCTTCTAAACCTCCAACAGCAGTGTCTGGTGCCGATACCCTATTGCATGCACCAGAGGCTTCAGCAACGGATCCACACGACAGTGCGAGCCAGAAAAAGCCGAGGTTCGTTGATTTCTCAGACTCTGAATAAAGATATAATCTCACTCACAGTGGACCATCAGGAAGTCATGAGAAGAAGAATGGACCGAGACTTTTATCAACACCCCAACGAACGCTCTATCTCCTCACTCTTCACGTCCTCAACGAAATACCAATGATGGAGGAGGGTAGGTATCTCACACACGAACAACACCAATGCAGCCTTGTATGTTTATCTATCCCTTGAGTCCCACCCTGCATCAACCCTTTTTCTCTCTGTCCGGCACCAACGAACACCCACTGCCACCTCTCCTCACTCATCAGCTTTCTCTTCAGGAACACGACCCGCACCATCAGCTTCACCTTGAACGGGTCACTTGCCGATGAGCGGGTTTTGCAACATGGTGTTTATTCTCCTAGATCCCAAACGGCCCCTTCTTACGCCTCTAGGCCAACGCGCCTCCACCTTCTTGGCCGCAAACCGAGACCTTCCCTCCGATCCTCCTCACGGTATCGACGTCCTTTTTCTCTACAGCGGGCCTAGCGAGCAGCTCTCTCTCCGTCTCGCCTCCTCGATCTGGGCGGTCAGCTCCTTCACCTCTTTACGGCACCGCTTTTTTTCGTGGCCTTGATCCATCCCGTCCATCTCGTCCATCCCTTGCACCCCCTCCATCCCACTCATATGTCTCACGAATGTGGAGAACTCAGAGGCGCAAGCGGACACGGCTGTGGACGTCTTGATACATGTTATGGCGACAGGAGAGACAAGTGATACAAGGTGGCCGGCTTGAGAAGCTCCATGGAGGTGCAGAGTGTTTTTTTTTTTTCAACGATAACATGGTGATGGAATGGATCATCTTCCATGTGAATATTGCTTACGTTTGCATTCTCCACGGCATGTTCAAGGAGCCGTCGCGCTGGCGGTGGACGCTTGAGCTACACAGGTGTGAAGATGGTCTAAAGGGAGTGAGTGGTACTCGCTTTTTTTCAGAGAGGAATGAACGGGGGGGCATTTAGGTTTGACGGTTGCGATGCAACGGATGCCTCGGAT
>Ga0247824_10000387_pt1 | contig 21103 bp, 17 predicted proteins | sample 13C_PalmiticAcid_FD_194412 | JGI IMG/M metagenome (GOLD analysis project Ga0247824, IMG submission 194412) | Soil microbial communities from agricultural site in Penn Yan, New York, United States - 13C_PalmiticAcid_Day48 | ecosystem: Environmental > Terrestrial > Soil > Agricultural land...
CGCCTCCACCGAAGCCGAGCCAGACGTTCACCGCGGGCGCGTAGCCGTTGTTGCGGACGTAGCCGTGGTCGGTCTGCGAGTTCGGCTCCGCGCGACCCGGCAACGGCCCCCCGCACGAGATTCCGCCTGTGACTTGGAGATCCACGATGGGTAGCAAGGCGCTCGCGGACGGCGCGGTGACCAGCGTGGCGGCTCCGGCGATCGCGACCGATGCGGCTGCCAATGCAATCTTCCTCATGATTCGATTCCCCTTCTCCCCGATCGAACTTCTTCGGACGCGGCACATTTCCGACCGCGAGCGTCGTTTGCAACGCTGTCTGTGATGTCGGCGGCCCCGCCGCGGGTGTTACGTGCGCCACATAACGATTCGGGTACGCCGGCAACGAATCCCGTTATCCGTTCGTCATGTTCGGATGTTCCGGCGAGACGCGGCGACCCCGGACCGCCGAAGCGGACCGGGGTCGCCGAGACCGGAGAAGCGGGCGTCAGTTGCGCGCCATCCAGCTGTTGTTTCCGTGATTCAGATCGTAGGTACTGGTCGACGCGGTGACGGGGATCGCACGGAACGGGCAGCCCCAACTGGGAACGACCTGTTCGATCTGCAGCGACTTGCCGGGCGCGAGCATGCCCGCCGACTTGCTGACGCCGCCGTTGAACCACACGGTCACGTCGTGCGCCGTCCCCGGGCCGTTATTGGTGACCCACCCGTGGTCGATCAGCGAGTTCGGCTCCGCTCTGTCCGGCAGCGGCCCGCCGCAACTGACGTAGCCGAAGGCCTGCAGATCGACATACGGCGGCGCGGGATCCGCGGCCGCCGCACCGACTGAGAGCACCGACGCCACGCCCACGACCGCGAGCCCGAGCGCTCCAGCTGTCCTCATCTTCATGGTTGATCTCCCCAATCCTCCGTCGAACGACGACTGGCCGCCGAGGCGGCCCGGCGCCTGTGTGACGCCGGTCACATTGTCGCGCGAGGAGCGGCGAAAACCAACGTTTCGCTATGCAGGAGGTGCGGAAGTGCTTGAAGTTTCCAGTGATTCGCACGAGGCGATCTCGGCGGCTAGTTGAGGCGCCAGTCCTCATACGCGCGGGGGTCACCGAGCGGCTCGATGTGAATCGTCGTCCGCAGATCGGCGAACAGCTCCGCGAGTTCCTGCTCCACCTGCTCGGAGAGGTCGTGGGCGCGCTCGACGGTCCAGTCGCCGGGGACGAGCATGTGCATCTGCACGAACCGCTCGTGCCCGGATTCCCGGGTCCGCAGGTCGTGGAACTCGACACCTTCGCGACGGTGCCGGTCCAGTACCTCGTCGATCTGGGCGAGGTCCTCGTCCGGCAGGGCTGCGTCCATGAGCCCGGCACCGGAGCGCAGCACGAGCCGCACACCCACGACCAGGATGTTGATCGCCGTGGCGATCGCGATGAGCGGATCCAGCGGCAGCCAGCCGGTCAGCGCCACGAGGAGCACGCCGGCGATCACGCCGACCGTGGTCCACACGTCCGTGAGGAGATGCTTGCCGTCGGCCTGCAGCGCGAGGGAGCGGTGCTGCCGCCCGACCCGCAGGAGGTAGACGCCGACGGCGCCGTTGATGACGGTCGCGAGGACGGAGATCGCGAGGCCCAGCCCGACCTGCTCCAGTTCCTGCGGGTTGAACAGGCGATTCACCGCGGAGACGATGATGACGCCGGCGGCCACCACGATCATCACGCCCTCGAGCACCGCGGAGAAGTACTCGGCCTTGGTGTGGCCGAAGTTGTGACCGCTGTCCGCCGGCCGGGCGACCACCTTGAGCGCGATGTACGCGGCGACAGCGGCGACCAGGTTCACCGACGATTCGGCGGCGTCGGAGAGCAGGCCCACCGAGCCGGTCAGCAACCAGGCGACGACCTTGAGGCCGATCGTCACCACGCCGGCGGCGATGGCGACGAGCGCGTACTTCGAGAGGTCGGGGCGCAGCGGGGCCTTCGGCCCGTGATCGTGACCGCCTCCCATGGTGGTGCCTACTTCCCCTTGGGCTTGTCCGCCGCGGCGTCGGACGACAGCGCTGCGACGAAGGCCTCCTGCGGCACGTCGACCCGCCCGATCGTCTTCATGCGCTTCTTGCCCTCCTTCTGCTTCTCGAGCAGCTTGCGCTTACGGCTGATGTCGCCGCCGTAGCACTTGGCGAGCACGTCCTTACGGATGGCGCGGATGTTCTCGCGGGCGATGATCTTGGAACCGATCGCGGCCTGCACCGGCACCTCGAACTGCTGGCGCGGGATGAGCTCCTTGAGCTTGACCGTCATCTTGTTGCCGTAGGCCTGCGCACCGTCGCGATGGACGATCGCACTGAAGGCGTCGACGGCCTCGCCCTGCAGCAGGATGTCCACCTTGACCAGATCGGACTGCTGCTCGCCCGACTCCTCGTAGTCGAGCGAGGCGTAGCCGCGGGTGCGGGACTTCAGCGAATCGAAGAAGTCGAAGATGATCTCGGCCATCGGCAGGGTGTAACGCAGCTCGACGCGGCTCTCGGACAGGTAGTCCATGCCGCCGAGCTCGCCGCGGCGCGCCTGGCACAGCTCCATGATCGTGCCGACGAACTCGCTGGGCGCGATGATCGTGGTCTTGGTGATCGGCTCGTAGGTCTCGCGCAGCTTGCCGTCGGGCCAGTCCGACGGGTTGGTGACGATGAGCTCCTTGCCGTCCTCGCCGACGACGCGGTACACCACGTTCGGCGAGGTCGAGATCAGGTCGAGTCCGAACTCGCGCTGCAGCCGCTCGCGGGTGATCTCCATGTGCAACAGGCCGAGGAAGCCGCACCGGAAGCCGAAGCCCAGCGCCACCGAGGTCTCGGGCTCGTAGGTGAGCGCGGCGTCGTTGAGCTGAAGCTTGTCGAGGGCCTCGCGGAGGGCCGGGTAGTCCGAGCCGTCCACGGGGTACAGGCCCGAGTAGACCATCGGCCGCGGCTCCTGGTAGCCCGTGAGGGCCTCCTCCGCACCGTGCCGCGCGGTCGTGACAGTGTCGCCGACCTTCGACTGACGGACGTCCTTCACACCGGTGATGAGGTAGCCCACCTCGCCCACGCCGAGGCCCTTGGTGGCCTTCGGCTCGGGCGAGACGATGCCGACCTCGAGCAGTTCGTGGGTGGCGCCGGTCGACATCATCTTGATCTTCTCGCGCGGGACGATCTTGCCGTCCACGACGCGGATGTAGGTGACGACGCCGCGGTAGGTGTCGTAGACCGAGTCGAAGATCATCGCGCGTGCCGGCGCGTCGGCATCGCCGACCGGCGGCGGAACCTTCTCCACCACGCGATCCAGCAGAGCGTCGACGCCCGCCCCGGTCTTGCCGGAGACGCGCAGCACGTCGTCGGGCTCGCAGCCGATGATGTGCGCGATCTCCTCGGCGTATCGGTCGGGATCGGCCGCGGGCAGGTCGATCTTGTTGAGGACCGGGATGATCTCCAGGTTCTTGTCCATGGCCAGGTACAGGTTCGCCAGCGTCTGCGCCTCGATGCCCTGTGCGGCGTCGACCAACAGGATCGCGCCCTCACAGGCCTCCAGCGCACGGGAGACCTCGTACGTGAAGTCGACGTGGCCCGGGGTGTCGATCATGTGGAGGACGTAGTCCTGGTCCCCCACTGACCACGGCAACCGCACGTTCTGTGCCTTGATGGTGATGCCGCGCTCACGCTCGATATCCATCCGGTCGAGGTACTGCGCCCGCATGGCGCGCGCCTCGACGACCCCCGTGATCTGCAGCATCCGGTCGGCCAGGGTCGACTTGCCGTGGTCGATGTGGGCGATGATGGAAAAGTTGCGAATACGCGAGGGCTCGGTGAAGGTCTCGTCGGCGAAGCTGGGAATCGGTCTCACTCCTCGGGCGGCTGGCCGGGTTCCCGGCACACGTCACCGTTCAGTTTCTCATGCCGCCGGGTGCGGGCGCACCATGGTGAGCTGGTGGACCCGCGCGCCGCGGTATCGGACGCCCGGCACCGTCGGACTGGGACCGTCCGGGACGAACCCGTGGCGCTCGAAGAAACGTATCGCGCGCGGGTTCTCGACCAGCGTCTGCAGGTGGCATCCGATGCCGCCCAGAGTGCCGAGCCAGGCGTCCATGAGCCCATCCGCCGCGCCCGTGCCGCGGGCCTCCGGCGCGACATCGATGTGCAGGTGGGCGGGCCAACGGTCGTCGTGCAGTTCCCCTGAGGCCGACGGTTCGCGGCGGCACACGGTCGCGAGGTCGAGCGCCGCGCGCGCGAAGAAGCGGGCGGTCGCCGGCCGGAGCAGCACGGTCGGGCTCCGGAGGGCGGCGATCAGGCGGTCGTCTTCCGCCGGTAGGGCGGTACCCGGCGGGCATCCGGTGAGGTAGCCGACCAGGGCGCCGTCGTCCTCGGCGACGAACAGCGATTCGGGACAGTGCTCGATGTAGGGATCGAGGTAGACGGCCCGTTCGGACTCCGGGTGGCGCCACAGTTCCCCCGACGGCGAGCCCTCGCCCGCCCGTACGAAGAGGGCGCGCAGAGCGTCCGTGTCGGCGACGCGAAAGGCGCGGATCACGGCCATCGGGCCGCGTCCGGGGAATGACCGTCCTCGTCCGGTTTCATGTCGTCCACGGTAACGTCGAACGACATGAGTGATTCTGAATCCTCACGAACATCGAAACCAGTAGAAACGCCACCGACACCGACGAGCTCCTTGAACCGCCGAGTCTTCATCGCCGCCGCAGGCTCGGTCCTGGCCTTCGCCCTCTGGGCGCTCGCTTCTCCCGAGACCGCGGAGAGCGTGATCAGCGGCGTCGTCACCTTCATCACCACCTGGTTCGGCTGGTGGTACTTCCTCCTCGCGACCGCGATCGTCGGCGTCGTGGTCTTCATCGGCCTGAGCCGCTACGGCACGTACCGCCTCGGGCCCGAGGAGTCACGGCCCGAGTACAGCCTCTTCACCTGGACCTCGATGCTGTTCGCGGCGGGAATCGGCATCGACCTGATGTTCTTCTCCGTCGCCGAGCCCGTGAGTCACTACCTCAACCCGCCGGTGGGCGCCGGCGAGAACAACCACGCGGCGCGCGAGGCGGTCACCTGGACCGTCTTCCACTACGGCATCACCGGCTGGGCGATGTACGCCTTGATGGGCGGCGCCCTCGCGTACTTCGCCTTCCGCCACAACCTCCCCCTCACCATCCGCGCCGCGCTCTACCCGATCCTGGGCAAACGCGTGCACGGCCGGCTCGGCGACGCCGTCGACGTGGCCGCCGTGCTCGGCACCATCTTCGGCATCGCCACATCGCTGGGCATCGGCATCGTCCAGCTCAACTACGGCCTGCACGAGCTCTTCGGCGTCCCGCAGGGCAAGGCCGCGCAGATCGGCCTCATCGTGCTGTCCGTGATCGTCGCGACGATCTCCGCGACCTCGGGCGTCGACAAGGGCATCCGCAGGCTCAGCGAGCTCAACGTGATCCTCGCGATCCTGCTGCTCGTCTACATCCTGGTCGCGGGCCGCTCCGACTTCCTGCTCAACGGCCTGGTGCAGAACACGGGCGACTACCTCTCGACCTTCCTCGACCGGACGATGGACACCTTCGCCTGGGGCCAGATCAGCCCCGAGGGCGGCAACGATCCCTCGGGGTGGCTCGACTCCTGGACGTTGTTCTTCTGGGCGTGGTGGGTGGCGTGGGCGCCCTTCGTGGGCCTGTTCCTCGCCCGGATCTCGCGCGGACGCACGCTGCGGCAGTTCGTCTTCGGCGTGCTCGTCGTGCCCTTCAGCTTCATCCTGGTGTGGATCTCGATCTTCGGGAACAGCGCCCTCGAGGTCGCGCGCGGAGACAAGGCCTTCGCCGAGGCGACCGCGTCGACGCCCGAGGTGGGCTTCTACTCACTGCTCGAGAAGTACCCCGGCGCGCCGCTGCTGTTGGCGATCGCGACCATCACCGGCCTGCTGTTCTACGTCACGAGCGCCGATTCCGGCTCGCTCGTGATGGGCAACTTCACGTCGAAGCTCGAGGATCCGATGGCGGATTGCGCCCGCAGCACCCGCATCTTCTGGTCCTTCGCGATCGGCCTTCTGACCCTCGCCATGCTGTTCGCGGGCAACGACGGATCGATCGTCACGCTGCAGAAGGCGACGATCATCATGGGCCTGCCCTTCTCCTTCGTGCTCGCCCTGGTGGGACTCTCGCTCCTGCGCGCGCTGCACACCGAGTCGTACAAGCTGGACAGCTTCCGCACAGCGCTGCCCAAGTCCCTCGCCGCGGGCCGCGGCAGCAGTGAGCCGGGCAGCTGGCGCAGGCGACTGCTCGCGACCGTCCACTACCCGAGCCGCAACGCCACGCTGAAGTTCCTCGAGAACGCCGTCGCCCCCGCGATGCGCGACGTGGCAGCGGAATTCGCCGCCGAGGGCCTTTCGGCGACGGTCGACGAATCCGGTCGGAGTGAGTCCCTCCCCTCGCCGACGCTCAAGGTCGATCTGGCCGGCGAGCCGCACTTCGAGTACTGCGTGTGGCCCGTCTCGGCCCCCGCGCCGAGCTATGCGATCCTCGCGCAGCGCTCCGGCGACCGCTACTTCCGCTGCGAGGTCTACCTCGCCGAGGGCTCGCAGGGATACACGCTCAACGGCTACACCCGCGAGCAGATCATCGGCGACATCCTCGACCAGTACGAGCGGCACCTCGGCTACCTGCACCTGCGACGCGCCGCCGCCGACCACCACGACGTCCACGACGAATCGGCCGACACCCGCACCGATTCCGACCCCGAAGCGTCCACCGAACCCGAAGGGACCCCCGCATGAGCGAACCCACCCTGTTCATCGACGGCGCCTGGCGCCACAGCGAGGACGGCGGCACCCGCACCATCGTCTGCCCGGCCGACGGCACCGAGGTCGGCGTCGTCGACGAGGCCACCCCCGCCGACACCGAGGCCGCGATCGCCGCGGCCCGCAGGGCCTTCGACACCGGCCCGTGGCCGCACACTCCCGCGGCCGAGCGCGGCGACCTGCTGCTCCGGGTCGCCGATGGGATCGACCGCCGCCGCGACCAGTTCGCCCGCGCGGAGACGCTCGATACCGGTAAGCGCCTGTACGAGTCCGAGCTCGACATGGCCGACATCGCCGCCTGCTTCCGCTACTTCGGCAAGCTCGCCGGGCAGGACAGCGGCCGCATCGTCGACGCCGGCTCCGCCGATGTCGCCTCACAGATCGTCTACGAGCCCGTGGGCGTCTGCGGGATGATCACGCCCTGGAACTACCCGCTGCTGCAGGCGGCGTGGAAGGTCGCGCCGGCACTGGCCGCCGGGGACACCTTCCTGCTCAAGCCCTCCGAGCTGACGCCGCACACCTCGATCCTGCTGATGCAGGTGCTCCAGGAGGTCGGACTGCCCGACGGCGTCGCCAACCTCGTGCTCGGCGCGGGTGCGCAGGCGGGAGCACCGCTCTCCACCCACCCCGACGTGGACCTGGTGTCCTTCACCGGCGGCCTCGTGACCGGCCGGATCATCGCCGCGAACGCCGCCGGCACCGTCAAGAAGGTCGCGCTCGAACTGGGCGGCAAGAACCCCAACGTGATCTTCGCCGACGCCTGCGCCACGCCGGAAGGCCTCGCCGCGGCCGTCGACAACGCCCTCAACGCCGCCTTCCTGCACTCCGGGCAGGTGTGCTCGGCGGGGGCGCGGCTCGTGATCGAGGAGTCCGTGCACGACGCCTTCGTCGACGAACTGGTGCGCCGCGCCGAGGGGATCCGCCAGGGGCTCCCCTTCGCCGAGGGCACCGAGACGGGGCCGCTCATCTCCGCGGCGCACCGCGACAAGGTGCACGCCTATGTCGAGAAGGCGCGCGAGGACGGCGCGGTCGTCCGCACGGGCGGAGCCTTCGCGACGGGCGATCACGGTTCCGGCGCGCTCGACGCCGGCTACTTCTACCTCCCGACGGTGCTGGACCGCTGCGATCCGTCGATGGCCTGCGTGCACGACGAGGCCTTCGGGCCGACCGTCACCGTCGAGACCTTCACCACGGAGGACGAGGCCGTGGCGATCGCCAACGACACGGAATACGGTCTGGCGGGCGCGGTCTGGTCCGCCGACGGCGGCCGCGCGAAGCGCGTGGCGCGGCGGCTGCGGCACGGCACCGTCTGGATCAACGACTTCGGCCCGTACCTCCCCCAAGCCGAGTGGGGTGGTTTCGGCGCCTCGGGCATCGGGCGTGAGCTCGGGCCCACCGGCCTCGGCGAGTACCTGGAGGCCAAGCACGTGTACGAGAACCTGCGGCCGTCCGTGACCGGATGGTTCGCCGAGCGGAAGGACGCCTAGTGACAACGGAGACCTTCGACTACGTCGTGGTGGGAGCCGGTTCCGCCGGCGCCGCCGTCGCCGCCCGCCTGTCCGAGGACCCGACGGTGACGGTCTGCCTGCTGGAGGCGGGGCCATCGGACGTGGGTGATGCCGCGATCCTGCAACTGGACCGCTGGATGGAGCTGCTCGAGTCCGGCTACGACTGGGACTACCCGATCGAGCCGCAGGAGAACGGCAACTCCTTCATGCGGCACGCCCGCGCGAAGGTGCTGGGCGGCTGCAGTTCCCACAACAGCTGTATCGCCTTCTGGGCACCCCGCGAGGACCTGGACTCGTGGGAGCGCGACCACGGCGCCGCCGGCTGGGGCGCGGATTCGGTGTACCGCCTGTACCCGACGATCGAGACCAACGACGCCCCCGGCGAGCACCACGGACGCTCGGGGCCGGTGCACATCATGACCGTGCCGCCGAACGATCCGTGCGGCGTCGCGCTGCTCGACGCCTGCGAGGAGGTCGGCATCCCCCGCGCGGAGTTCAACTCCGGGACCACCGTGACCAACGGCGCCAACTTCTTCCAGATCAACCGTCGCGCCGACGGGACGCGCTCGTCCTCGTCGGTGAGCTACCTGCACCCGATCCTGGACCGGGAGAACCTGACGATCCGCACCGGCGCGTGGGCCAAGCGGGTCGTCTTCGACACCACCGGCGAGCAGCCGCGTGCCACCGGCGTGGACATCACCGACAACGCCTTCGGGCGCACCACCTTCATCGAGGCGCGCCGCGAGGTGATCGTCAGCGCGGGCGCGATCGACTCGCCGAAGCTGTTGATGCTCTCCGGGATCGGACCCGCGGACCACCTGCGGGAGACCGGCGTCGACGTGCTCGTCGACTCCCCCGGCGTGGGCGCGCACCTGCAGGACCACCCCGAGGGTGTGATCGGCTTCGAGACCTCGCAGCCGATGGTCCGAGAGTCCACGCAGTGGTGGGAGATCGGGATCTTCACCCCCACCGAGTACGGCCTGGACCGGCCGGACCTGATGATGCACTACGGCAGCGTGCCCTTCGACATGCACACGCTGCGGCAGGGTTACCCCACCGCGGAGAACACCTTCTGCCTCACGCCGAACGTCACGCACGCGCGCTCGCGCGGCACCGTCCGGCTGCGGACCCGTGATTTCCGGGACAAGCCCAAGGTCGATCCGCGGTACTTCACCGATCCCGAGGGGCACGACCTGAAGGTCATGATCGCCGGCATCCGGAAGGCGCGGGAGATCGCGGAGGCGGGCCCGCTGAAGGACTGGATCGAGCGGGAGCTCTACCCCGGCCCCGGGGCGCAGACCGATGCCGAGCTGGCCGACTACATCCGGCGCACGCACAACACCGTCTACCACCCCGCGGGCACGGTGCGGATGGGCGCCGTCGACGACCCGATGTCGCCGCTGGACCCGGAACTGCGGGTCAAGGGCACCCTGGGCCTGCGGGTGGCGGACGCGTCCGTCTTCCCCGAGCACACCACGGTGAACCCGAACATCACCGTGATGCTCGTGGGCGAGCGCTGCGCGGAACTCGTCCGGGCGGGCTGACCGGATCGCGGCCTATCCTGGGAGCATGGCGAACGACTTCACCCGCTTCGCGGCCGTGGCGGCCAAGCTCGCGCGCGAGCACGGCCCGCGGCTCGCGGCGCAGGTCGTGAACAGCCCTCCGGTCCGGGCGGGCCGCGAGGCGATCACCCAGGTGGTCACGCAGACGGTGAACCAGGCGCTCGGCCTGGAGGCACCGTCGGAGGCCAAGGAGTTCACGCCCGGCAGGCCCGTGACCCGCACTTTCACGCCCACAGCGCTCATGGCGCGCGGCGTCTTCTACGCGCCGCAGCTCGACGGCCAGGCCGACCCCGGCGAGGTCGTCTGGACCTGGGTGGAGTTCGAGGAGACGACGGGGCCGAACGCGGGCCAGGGCAAGGACCGGCCGGTACTCGTCGTCGGACGCTCGGCGAACAGCCTGCTCGGCCTGATGCTGTCCAGCCAGGAACGACACATGGGCGACCCGGACTGGGTCGGCATCGGCTCGGGGCCGTGGGACGCCGACCAGCGCCCCTCCTGGGTGCGGCTCGACCGCGTCCTCGACGTCCCCGAGGACGGGATCCGCCGCGAGGGCGCAGTCCTGGATCGACGACGTTTCGAATCGGTCGCGCAGCGCCTGCGGGATGACTACGGCTGGACCTGAGCCTTCGCCCTCTCCTCGGCGACGATGCCCCGCACGTCGTCGCGCAGACGGTGTGCGTCGAAGACGATGCCGTCCTTGATCACGTACCGGATCGCAGCGTGCCGCGCCTCCTGCGCGCCCTCGTAGCGCAGGGCGCCGTGGCCGTACATGACCTTGAGGTTGGCGAGCGGATTCTCGTCGAGCACCATCAGATCGGCGCGTTTCCCCTGTTCGAGAGAGCCGATCTCGTCCTGGAGCCCCACCAGCTCGGCGCCCGCGAGCGTGGCGGCGCGCACGATCTCCAGGGGATGCAGGCCCGCCTCGCGAAGGAGCTCGAGCTCCTCGATGATCCCGAAACCGTAGGTCTTGTATATGAATCCGGAATCGGATCCGGCGGTCACCCGGCCACCGAGGTTCTTGAAATCGTTCACGAGCTGCATCCACCGAGCGTAGGCGCGGCGCCACGGGATCTCCTGTTCCGTGCCCCAGTCGCCGTAGACCGAGCCGTGGCTGTCCGGGCTGGGCTCGAAGAAGTCCCACAGTTGGGGCGCCGTGAACTCCGGGTGCCACTCGGCGTTGCGGACCCTCGCGGCGTCGCGGTGCCCGATGTAGATGTTGAACGTGGGGCTCATCGTGACCCCGAGCGCGACGAACTCCTCGATCGTCTCCGTCCACGCCGCACTGCCCGGGGCCGCTGACTGCAGCCACAGCGGCCCGCCACTGGCGTACCGCGCGGGCTCGTCGCTGTAGTTGTATCCGGCGGGGAAGTCCTGCACCGTGCGGTCACGGAACATCGCCTCGGGCAGCCCGTACCAGTGCTCGATGCTGCGCAGTCCCCATCGCGCGGTGGTCATCGCGTTGATGCGGCTCACCCGGCGCTGTTCGTGATGGCACGCACTGTCGAGCCCCAGGGCGTTGACCTCCCGTAGTGCGGCTTCGAAGGCCTCGGGTGCGGCGCCCATGAACTTCACACCGGTCGCGCCCTTGTCGGCCACGCCCTGCACCCACCGCGCGGCGTCCGCCGCCCGCGTGATGGGCGCGGCCTCACCGGACCCGAAGAAGGGCATGGGGAGGATCCGTGGCGCGGTGATCTCATTCCGCTCGCTACGACCGGCTTCTCCGAGGGAGAAGTCGAGGCCGTTGAGATTGCCCGTCTCCCGTGCCGTGGTCACCCCGTGGGAGAGCCACAACTTGTACACGTACTCGGCGTTCGGAGCCTGCTGGGGGTTGCCGATGTGCGTGTGCGTGTCGACGAGTCCCGGCATGACGTAGCGGCCGGGCAGGTCGTACACCCGAGCGTCCGGATGGGCCGCGCGAACGTCGACCGTGCCGAACAGTCCCCGCGCGATCGGGTCGGTGGTGTCCACCAGTTGCTCGATCCGGCCGTCGCGCAGCACGATGTCGGCGGGGCCGTACGGAGGTGCCCCCGTTCCGTCGATGATCATCACCGAGCGCAGGATCACCGTCTCGCCCGCGCCGACGCCCTCCGCGCGGTCCGGGGCGGGCGTCTGGGCCATCGGCCGCGCCGCGTCGTGCCGCTCGGGACGGGCGATCTCGTCGTGGTCACACATGTTCCGATTCCTTCGGTCGTCGATCGATGTTCTTGCAGTGGAATGTGTTCGATTGCTCGCAGAGATCGGAAACCGACTAGGAGGTCGCCTCCAGCGAACGCCCGGAGGTCTTCTCGCCGAACAGTACGACGGTCACGATGCCGATCGCGAGCAGGACGACCAGCCCGAGGAAGATCCCGCTGAAGCTCACTCCCGCACTCGCGGCGTAGCCGATCGCGATCGGGGCACAGATCGCGCCGACGCGACCGACCGCCGAAGCGGCACCCATGCCCGTGGCGCGGATCCGCGTGGGGTACAGCTCCGCGGTGTAGGTGTAATAGACGGCCGCGACGCCATTGACACACGCAGCGAGGAGGGCCGCGCCGAGAAGCAGCATGCCGGGGGTCGTGGAGAACGCGATGACCAGAGCGGAGCCCGTGGCGGCCAGCGCGAACGCCGCGATCAGCCATTTGCGCTCGATCCGGTCGATCAGTTGGCTGGCGACGTAGTAGCCGGGCACCTGCGCGATCGCGGTGACCAGTCCGAACACGAAGGACTTGGTGATGGTGAAGCCCTTGTCCGTGACCAGCAGCGTGGGCAGCCAGGTACTGAAGCCGTAATTGACCGCGGTCAGCGTGAACCACACGGTCCACAGCACCAGGGTGGTGCGGATCATCGGCCGCGAGAACAGGGTGCCGATTCCCGCCTTCGTCGGGGCGGGTGCGGCGGCGCCGGGCGTGAACGGCGGGGCGGCGGGATCGACCTCGCACTGGCGCTCCATGTCCTCGATGACCGCGGTGGCCTCCGCTGTGCGTCCCTGCGCGAGCAGGTAGCGCGGCGACTCGGGCATGCTGCGCCGCCACCACAGCAGGAGGAGCACCGGCAGCGCGCAGATGACGGCCGCGATCCGCCAACCGGTCTCGGGATTGGGCGAGATCACGATCGGCGCCACCACGCCGGCCAGGATGTATCCGAAGGACAGGAATCCGACGGTGCGCGAGACGAACTTGCCGCGCGCTCGTGCCGGGAGGAACTCGGCGATGTACGGCGTGATCAGGGCCGTCTCGGCGCCGATCCCGACACCGGCGAGGATCCGCCAGAAGAACAGCTCCGGGACGGACGTCGCCGTCCCCATGAGCAGGCTGCACGCGCAGAAGATCAGCAGCGAGGTGAGCATCAGCCGCCGCCGGCCGAAGCGGTCCGCGAGGACACCGGCGACCATCGCGCCGACGAGGTAGCCGAAGAAGATGCACGACAACAGCCAGCCGGCGGTGCCCTTCGGAATGTGCCAGATGATGATCAGAGCGGAGAGTGCATACCCCATCAGGGCGCCGTCGAACGAATCGAAGGTGTACCCGAGGCCGCCCATGACCATGAGCTTGCGGTGTGGGCGCCCCGGCTTGAGCCGGTCGATTCGGTGCAGCAGTTCCTCGTCGGAGACTGCAGGGGCGGGGGACGACTGTGTCACGAGAACCTCCATCAGCGACGTGACCGAACTCACGCAACGTTAGCTGCATCACTTCATTCATGCAATACTTGTTGCATGCCAAAAGTCAGCCTGCTCGCTCTCCACACGTCCCCCGAGCTCGCCACGGAGGTGGTCGCCTACTACCTCCGCGAGCGGATCCTGGAGGTCTCCGGCGCATCGGCGGCGTACCTGCTGCAGGACGACACCGAACCCGGGAGGCTCGTCGTCGTGGCGCATTGGGACACCGAGGACGGCTACACGGCCTGGCAGAATGCACCGGTACGGGCGCGGTTCACCGAGGAGATCGCCGCTATCACGGGCGGTGCCATCACCGCATCCAACAGCGAGCTGAAGGTCCTGCACCAGAGCTGACGTCCGCGTTCGGACCGAGGCGGGAGGAGATGGCATGTACGGCTTGTCGATCGACGTATGGCTCGCCGACCGGACGAACGGAACGACGCTCGGAGGGCAGGCCGAGCGGGTGGTGCAGGTGCTCGCCAGGGCGCCGCAGTTCGCCTCCTACGCCTCGGCGCGCGAGGTGGCCGAGCGCGCGGGCGTCAACGTCTCCACCGTGGTCCGGTCGGCGCAGCAACTGGGATTCGAAGGGTGGCCCGATCTCCGGCAGAAGCTGCGCGCCCTATATCTCGGATCGGTCACCGCAGGCGACATGGTCGCCACCGACGACGCGGGGGCGGCGACCGCGATGCTGCAGCAGGACGCGGCCAACCTCGCCGCGGTCACGACGACGGAGAACGTCGAGCAGATCCGCGCGATCGGCGCGGCGATCCGGGCGGCGCGGTACACCGTCGTCCTGGCGACCGGCACTGGCACCGGCCCCGCCCACATCCTCGGCTACGTCGCCGGAATACACGGGTACGACGTCCACACCGCCGTCGGGCCGCCCACCGAACAGGCACTGCACGTGTCCCGGCTCGGCCCCGGCGACTGCCTCGTGGTGATCAACGTGTGGCGCCTGACCCGCACGATGCGCGCCCTCACTCGGATGGCTCACGAGCAGGGGGCGACGGTGGCCGTGCTCACCGACCTGCGTTCGTCGCCTCTCGCCGCGTCCTCGGACCACTTCGTTCTGGTACCGATCGAGGGAGTCGACCGCACGCCCTCGCTGACTGCGATGGTCGCGGCGATCCAGGCGATCCTCGCGGACCTCGCCGAGCAGGACGGCGGCGGCGCCTCCGGACGCGTCGAGCAGGCCTGGAACGATCTCGACATCATGGACGATCAGGCATGATCCGTGTCAGTCCACGACAGCTGCGACGGCCTCCAGTTCGACGAGCTGATCGTCGTAGCCGAGCACGGTGACACCGAGGAGCACGCTGGGCACGTCGTGGTCACCGAAGGCCGCGCGGACGACGTCCCAGGCCTTGACGAGGTCGGACTGCGACGTGGACGCGACGAGGACGCGTGTGTGGAGCACGTCCTCGAGAGTCGCCCCGGCCGCCTCGAGGGCGATCACCAGGTTCTCGACGCACCGCGCCGCCTGCGCGGCGTAGTCCCCCACGCCGACGGTCGCACCGTCGAGGGCGAGGGGGCACGCGCCGGCCAGGAAGATCAGCCGGGCGTCGGCGGGCGCCGTCGCCGCATAGGCGTACTGCGCGACATCGCTCAGCGCGGACGAACGGATCAGGCGGACCTGGCTCGGCATGCCCCGAGCCTGTCACACCGTCATCCGAGCAGCGCCGCCACCTTCTGTGCGGTCTCCTTGGCGGAGCCCGGGTTCTGGCCGGTGATGAGGTTCCCGTCGACGACCGTGTAGGACGTGAACGGCAGCTTGCCCTTCCGGTACAGCGCACCACGCTCCTTGCACCGCTCCTCGGCGTTGTACGGAACGAGCTTGTCGACGCGGGCGAGAACCTCTTCCTGCCATGCGAAGCCGGTCATCGCGCGCCCCTTGATGAGGTAGTCGCCGTTCGACAGCCTGGTGTCGAGCAGCCCGCAGTAGCCGTGACAGACCGAAGAGACGATGTCACCACGCTCGTAGATCTCGCGCGTGATCCGCTGCAGCCCTTCGCTGCCAGGAAAGTCGTACATCACGGCGTGGCCGCCCGTGAAGTAGATCGCGTCGAAGTCGGCGGAGTCGATCTCGTCAGGACCGAGCGTGTTCTCCAGCAGCTTCATCCGCTCAGGATCGGCGTGCCACGCCTTGGCCGTCTTGTCGTAGTTGGGGAACTTCAGCGACCGCGGTTCCAGCGGCGATGCACCTCCCGAGGGGCTGACAAGGACCTGCTCGTAGCCCTTCTCCTCGAAGACATGCCAGGCGTGCGTGAGCTCGGAGAGCCACAGGCCCGTCTTGTGCGAGGGATCGTCGTAGTGGGCGACATTGGTGACGACGTTGAGAATGCGCTTGGACATGGGCGATGCCTCCTGAGTGCGTGGCCGGCTCGAGCTGCGAGCCCTGTGCGCTATGTGAACATTGCTTACATTAGGCCCGAACGTCACCATACGTCAACGATCCACCGAGATCACCACAGCGTGTTGACAGCGCTTACATTCCGCCTCTACCCTGCCGGGCACACCACACCGTCCTGCAAGGAGCCGCTCGTCACGCCGGTTCCGCGTCCGTCAGCCGAGCGGGGCGCCGACCGCCATGCGCGTCATCACGCGGTAGCGCTCCGCCAACTCCTCCGGGGTGAGCGCTCCGCTGTGCCGGAACCACTGCGCCACACCGGTGCACATGGTGACCACGGCGCGGCTCACCTCATGCGGGAACGGGGTGGCGAAGACCCCGCTCGCGACCCCCCGCTCGACGACCTCGTCCATCAGCTTCTGCTGGCGGTCCCGGTTCGCGATGTACCGCGCGTAGGCCTCGGGTTCGAGGCTCCGCATCTCGCTGACCGCGATGAACGCGAGCTCGCGGCTGTTCGCATGGAACAACACGAGGCATTCGATGAGCAGGTCCAGTCGCCGCAGCAGGTCGTCGCCGGCCTCGGCCAGCGCGGCCTCGCTGCGCCACCACAGATCCGCCATCGCGGCGTCGACGATGCCGACGAGGAGCTCCTGCTTGGACGCGTAGTGGTGATACAGGCCCGGAACCGAGAGGTCCGCGCTCGCAGCGAGCTGCCGGATCGTCGTGCCGTTGTAGCCCTGCGCGACGAAGTGCGCCAGCGCACCCCGCAGCAGCTGCGGCAACGGGTCCGCGGTGAACGCGCGCCAGCCGGATTCTGTGTCAGTCATGTCAGTCGCGATGATGCCCTACCCCTGTCCTCGCCGGGCGACGACGCTCGGAAGCCCGGGCTTGACATTCCGGTGTGACCCCCGCCACTATAGCACCGAGCGATCGCTCGGTCGGTTGCTCGACATACGATCTGACGGAGGGATCAACCCCCATGGACCTCGAACACTCCCTGGTCTCCGCGTGGCGCGCACGCGTCGCCCGCGACCCCGGCGCGCCGGCCATCGCGTACTTCGACGGGCGGCTCACAGCGCGGGAGCTCGACGCGGAATCCGATGCGCTCGCCGTCGCCCTCGCCGAGCTCGGCACGGCCCGCGGCGACCGCGTGGGAATCCACCTGCAGAACATCCCGCAGTACGCAGTGCTGTTGCTCGCGCTGTGGAAGCTCGGGGCGACGGCGCTGGTGCTCAACCCGATGTACCGGGGCCCCGAGCTGCGGCGTCTTGTCGACGACGCCGGGGCGATCGGCGTGGTGAGCGCCGACGTCGACGCCGCCGGGATGCGCCAGGATCTCGCCGGGAGCGGCGTGCGCTGGCACCTGAGCACCTCGGCTCTGGACTACCAGACCCGCAACGACCACCGTGCCTTCCCGAGCGCAGACCGCGCCGTCCCCGTACCCGACGGCGACCTGGTCGACCTCGTCCGCCGGAACCGGGGACGCGCGCCCGAGCCCGTGGACGTCACGGCCGACGAACTCGCACTGCTGACCTACACGTCCGGTACGACGGGGCCGCCCAAGGGCGCCATGAACACCCACGGCAACGTCCTCGCCGTCACCTCCTCCTTCCGGGACTGGGCCGGGCTGGAGCCCGGTGACGTCGTCTTCGGGATGGCGCCGCTGTTCCACATCACCGGCGCCGTCGTCAATGCGGCGCTCGCGCTGCTCAGCGACACGGTCCTCGCGCTCACCGGACGCTTCCAGCCCGCGGTCGCGCTCGACGCCTTCGTCGAGCACGGCGTGACCTACACGATCGGCTCCATCACCGCCTACAACGCGATGTCGCAGGTGCCCGGCGCCTGCGCCGAGCACTTCCGCAGCGCGAAGCGGCTCTACTCGGGCGGCGCCCCGATCCCGCCCGCCACGGTCGCGCGGTTCGAGGAGCGGTTCGGCCAGTACATCCACAACGGCTACGGCATGACCGAGACCACCTCCGCGGTCATCGCGGTGCCGCCGGGCGAGAGCGCACCCGTCCACGGGCCGAGCGGCACCCTGTCCATCGGCCGGGCCCTGCCCGGGGTGACCGCCCGGGTCATCGGGACCGACGGTGCGCCGCTCGCCGCCGGTGAGCAGGGCGAGCTGGAACTGTCCGGCCCGCAGATCGTTCCGGGCTACTGGAACAACCCGGACGCGACGGCATCGACGATGCCCGACGGCCGGCTCCGCACGGGCGACGTGGCGATCATCGACGCCGACGGTTGGGTCTACCTCGTCGACCGGCTCAAGGACCAGATCAACTCGTCCGGCTACAAGGTCTGGCCCCGCGAGGTCGAGGACGCGCTGTGCGCCCACCCCGCGGTGCTCGAGGCCGCCGTCGTCGGCGAGCCCGATGAGTACCGCGGCGAGGCCGTGATCGCCTATGTCGCACTGCAGGACGGTCGAGAGACCACCGGCGAGGAGCTGATCGCCTTCGCCCGTGAGCATCTCGCCGCCTACAAGGCGCCGCGCGCCGTGCACATCGTCCGACAACTGCCCAAGACACCCACCGGAAAGATCCGGCGCGCCGACCTGCGCGATTCCTCGAGGAGCGACCGATGACCCAGGACCCCGTGCTCCCCCGCTCGGCGGAAGTCGCCGCACCGTCCGGCACCGTCGCCTCCGGTGATCCCGCTCCCGCCGACCCGACGGGCATGGCGGGCAAGCGCAAATCCCTCCTGGCGAGCTCCGTCGGCAATGTCATGGAGTGGTACGAGTGGAGCGCCTACGCGGTGTTCGCGCCGTTCATCGCCGCGGCGATGTTCGACAAGTCCGACCCCGTCTCGGCGCTGCTCTCCACGCTCGGCGTGTTCGCCGTCGGCTTCCTCATGCGCCCACTCGGCGGCATCGTCTTCGGCCGCATCGCGGACCGCAAGGGCCGCAAGTTCGTCCTCATCACCACGATGCTGACGATGGCCACCGGCAGCCTGATCATCGGCCTCATGCCCTCCTACGACACCATCGGCGTCGGCGCCTCCCTCGGATTGCTGCTCTGCCGAGTCGCCCAGGGCTTCGCGCACGGCGGCGAATCGGCCACGGCCAACACCTATGTCGCGGAGATCGCACCGAACCACCGCCGCGGACTTTGGGGCAGCGTCGTCTTCGCCGCGATCTTCGGCGGCTCCGTCGTGGCGTACACCGTCGGCGGCGTCGTCACCACCGTCCTACCGAAGGGCGATGTCGCCGAATGGGGCTGGCGCATCCCGTTCCTGCTCGGCGCGCTGCTCGCCGTCGCCGCCCTGTGGCTCCGTCGCAGCATGGAGGAGAGCGAGGTCTTCGAGGAGAACGCGTCCGCCGCGGAACGCGAGCCCGTCGACCGCAGGACCCTCGTCAAGTCCGTCCTGCTCGTCGTCGCGATGACCTCCGGCATCACCGCCGCGCACTACACGTGGACCTCCTACGCTTCGACGTACGCGATCAGCCGGCAGGGCATGGCGCCGCAGGCCGCGTACTGGGCGACGGTCGTGGCCCAGGTGGTCGCGCTGTGCACGCTCCCCTTCTGGGGCAGGCTGTCGGACCGCATCGGCCGCCGGCCGGTCATCCTCGGGTTCGCCGGCGCGATGATCGTGCTGCAGTTCCCGCTCATGGCCTTCATCGGCTCCAACGGCTGGACGCTGCTTGCCGCGTCCGCGGTGGCCCTGATCCTCGTCGCCGCGCCCGGCGCGATCCTGTCGTCGACGATGTCCGAGATCTTCCCGACCCGGATCCGCACGCAGGGCATCGGATTCGCCTACTCGGTGTCCGTGGCGGTGTTCGGCGGCACGGCGCCGTACTTCAATCAGTTGGTCAACCAGCTCGGCGTGGGCTGGATGGCGAGCGTGTACATCATGGTGCTGTGCGGAGCGACCGCCGCGGCCGTGTACCTGATGCCCGAGACCAAGGGCATCCCGCTCAGCTGAGCGGATCCCCCTGGAGGCGTGGCCGTCACGCCTCCAGGTGGGCGCGCAGGTACCGGCCCGTCACACTGCCCTCGGTCGCGGCGACCTGTTCGGGCGTCCCCTCCGCGACGACGGTGCCGCCCGCGGCCCCGCCACCCGGGCCCAGGTCGATCACGTGGTCGGCGTTGGCGATCATGTCCAGGTCGTGCTCGACGACCACCACCGTGGCGCCCCGCTCGACGAGCCGCTGCAAGACCTCCAACAGCACCCGGACGTCCCTCGGGTGCAGGCCGACGGAGGGCTCGTCGAGGACGAAGACCGCATCGGACTGATCACGGCCGAGCTCGCCCGCCAGCTTGAGTCGCTGCGCCTCACCGCCCGAAAGGGCAGGGGTGGCCTCGCCGAGGGTGAGGTAGCCCAGGCCGAGATCGGCCAGCGTACTGAGCTTCTTCGCGATCCGCGGCGCCGGCACGACCCCCACCGCTTCCCGGACGCTGAGCGCCAGCAGGTCCGGTAGGGACAGCCCGCCGGCCTCGGGCCACCGCACCGACGATGCCTCGGGGGCGTACCGCCGGCCCAGGCAGGCCGGGCATTCGATGTCCACGTCCGGAAGGAATTGCACGTCGAGCGAGACCTGGCCAGTGCCGTCGCACCGCGGGCAGCGCAGGGAGCCCGTGTTGTAGGAGAACGCGCCGGCCTTGAGTCCCGCAGCCTTCGCCGCCTCGGTCTTCGCGTACTCGCGCCGCAGGTCGTCGAGCACGCCGCTGTAGGTCGCGACGGTCGAGCGCACGTTCACGCCGATCGGCGTGGCGTCCACCAGGTTCACGCGACCGAGTCCCGGTGCGTCGAGGACCGTGACGTGCGCCGGCGGGGCCTCACCGGCCGCCGCCGCGGCCAGGGCGGGCACCAGCCCCTCGAGGACCAGCGTCGACTTGCCCGATCCCGAGACGCCGGTGACCGCGGTCATCCGGCCGACGGGAAGATCTACGGCGAGCGCGTGCACGGTGTGGATCGGGGCGGTCTCCAGGTGGATCCGCCCGTGCGCGAAGACCTCCGCGTCGGGCGTGCGCGGCCTGGTGCGGACGGGCTCGCGCCCGGCCAGGTACGGGCCGAGGACCGATGCGGCGTCGTCCTCGATCTCGCCGACAGTGCCCTGCGCGATGAGTGTGCCGCCCTCGGACCCCGAGCCGGGGCCGATCTCGATGAGGCGCTCGGCCTCGCGTAGCACGTCGAGGTCGTGGTCCACGACGACGACGGAGTTGCCGTCCCGCAACAGGTCCCGCACCACGCCGATCAGGCCCTCGACGTTCGCGGGATCCAGCCTCTCGACCGGCGAGCGGCAGCGCGTCCAGCTCGCGCGGGC
>Ga0247824_10000389_pt1 | contig 21086 bp, 15 predicted proteins | sample 13C_PalmiticAcid_FD_194412 | JGI IMG/M metagenome (GOLD analysis project Ga0247824, IMG submission 194412) | Soil microbial communities from agricultural site in Penn Yan, New York, United States - 13C_PalmiticAcid_Day48 | ecosystem: Environmental > Terrestrial > Soil > Agricultural land...
GTATATATACTAGCTAGTTAGTCACTCGTTGAGGGAGCTTGGAGCTTCCTCAGTAAAGCAAACACATTGATCACTGCACCTACCAAGCACATCTTTGGCGATTGAGACACTTGCACCACCCGCACTTGTTGTGAACCCTTTGGCTTCACCGAGCCTTCGCAGACGTTGTGTACCTTCAGTGAACCCTTTCAGAGTGCTCTGCACCCGTTGGTTCGTCACAGCTTATAAGAAAGAAGGCAAAGTAGGTCGACGAGAAAGAGACTGCCTAACGTATAAGGGAGAAGTAGTACCTATAATACGGTAGGGACGGTTGCTAGATCTCAGAATGCCCTCTCCTCCCCCCGAAATGCCCTTAACTATATGCCTACGTAAAGAAGTCATGCCCCTAGCTCCCTAAGGTTAAGGACTTAGTAGATATAGACGATAGCCCATCTAATCAGACAGAGACCGATAAGGAGGAGTTAAAAGAGTAGCTCCTGGCCAAAGTTGTCGCTAGGAGCACTCGGAGGCAAAACGAGAATAGAAGGAGGTTAAGAGTTAGATAGATAGCAACCCGTTTTACGTTAACTTTAGTATCAATGGAATTTATTATACTAAGGCCCTTATTAATAGTAGTTATCTCTGCTTTACTACTATTAGTCTCTCGCTTACTAACTACCTATGCCTCCTATATATCCCGATTATACCCCGTAACCTCGCCTAGGTCAATATAACAGTCAAGGGCACTATCCGAGAGGTAGCTTATCTAGATACCGATATCGACGGCTATAAGTTAAACCGTATCTTCTTTTATATTATCCCCGACCAGGAGGATAACGTTATCCTCGGGCGGCCGTAGATAGATACTAAGAAGGTAACGATTTCCCTATCTCGAGGGGAACTAACGATTAGGACCTCGGGCCTAATCGTTAAGGAAAGGGGGCAAGAAGGGACTCTAACCCTATCGATCTCCTAGCAGTCGTCTAGGGTATTTAGAGCCTTAATACAGAAGACCTAGAAGTCTCCAGAATCTAGAGTTCGCGACCTAATACAGCCAGCATAAATCTTTACTGTCAGCCTATAGGATATCGAAAAGGCGCTTGCCCCGAAGAAGTATACCGACCCTCGAGAAAAGCTACCTAAGTACTACTATGAATTCCTCCCCCTATTCGACCGGAATACTACCGACCGACTACTACCTGCCCGGCTAGGTATAGACTATAAGATCCCGCTCGAAAAGGACAAGAGCAGGCAAGAAAAGCCCCTGCCTTAGGGGCCCCTCTATAGTATATCATACGAAGAATTAATCGTCCTATATAAGACCCTTATAGAGTTACTCGATAAGAACTTTATTAGGGCAAGTAGTTTATTAGTATTAGCTCCAGTCCTATTCGTTAGGAAGCCAGGGGGTAGGCTATGCTTCTATATCGACTACCGAGGGTTAAATGCTATTACCCGAAAGGACCGGTACCCCCTCCCCCTAATTAACGAAATACTCCGCTCTCTCTCTAAGGCAAAATAGTTCACGAAGCTAGATATAATCTCGGCATTCCACAAGATCCGGATCAAGAAGGGAGACAAGTAGAAGACGGCTTTCCGTACGAGGTACGGCCTCTTCGAGTAGCTAGTTACCCCCTTTAGCTTGACTAGTACTCCAGCTACCTTCCAACGATATATCAACCGTATACTCCAAGAGTACCTTAACGAGTTCTACTCGGCATATATCGACAACGTCCTCATCTACTCTAGTAGTTCCCTCTCTAATTATAGGAAGAAGGTCCGAAAGGTCCTATAGAGGCTCCAAGAGGCTAGCCTATAGGTCGATATCGACAAGTACGACTTCAAGGTCGAGAGCGTCAAGTACCTTAGTTTCATCGTCAAAGCAGGGAAGGGTATCCGTGTTAACCCCAAGAAGATCAGAACAGTAGAGCAGTAGGAGCGTCCGACTACTATTAAGGGAGTTAGGGGCTTTATTAGCTTCGCTAACTACTACCGGGAATTTATCCCAGACTTCTCGACTATAGCTATACCCCTAATAGTACTTACTAAGAAGGATATCCCCTTCGTCTAGTTAGAGCAGTATAAGGAAGCATTCTAACGGTTGAAAACCCTACTTATTAGCGTACCAGTCCTAGCATAATAGGACCCCGACAAAAAGACAGTAGTCGAGACTAACTCTTCGGGATATACAGTCGGAGGAGTACTCTCCTAGTACAACGACAATAGAACCCTATAGCCTATAGCCTTCTTTTCTAGGAAAAACAACCCGGCTAAGTATAACTACCCGATTTACAATAAGGAACTACTAGCGGTTATCTATTATCTCAAGCAGTAGGATGCCGAGCTCCGGAGCATACTGTCGTTCGAGGTCTAAACTGACTATAAGAACCTCGAATACTTCTACAGGAAGCAGTAGTTAAGCGAACGGTAGGTTTACTAGGCAGAGGTCCTTACCCGTTATAACTTCAAGATTACCTACCGGCCAGGCAATAAGGCTATAGTACCTAACGTACTATCGAGGAGGGACCAGGATATGCTAGCAGACGAATTCGATAAGCGGCTCGCTAGGCGCTACTTCTAGCTACTAAAGCCCTAAAAGAGCCGCGTCCTAGTCTACCGAGTACAAATTAGGGCCCTCTAGAGGACAATCGAGCTAAGAACGAAGGTCAACGCTAGGTTCGTAAAGGCTAGTAACTAGAATAGGGACAACGACGACTAGGCCGACAAGTTAGACCCGCCCGAGAACCCATTTGCCGATAGCCGCCTGAAAGACCTCTAGGACTAAGGACTAGAAGCTAATAACCGTTACTAGCTGATCCGCTAGTTAGTTAGGGACAGCAAGAGGCAGTTACTACTACAGTAGGGGCTGCTAATCTCCATCACGGAATGCTCGATCGACAAGGGGAAACGACTCTATTAGAGGGGACGGATCTAGCTCCCCTTCTTCAAACCGCTATAGACCTAAGTCATCCAGGAAACGTACGATTCGTCTCTCTCTAGATACCCAGGCAGGGACCTTACTAAGATATTGATTAGCCGGAGGTTCATATAGCTCGGCCTTAGCCAGGACGTCCGGAAATTCCTCCGGAACTATAATATATATGGAAGAACGACAATATAGAGGGAGAAGCAGTATAGCCTCCTAAAGCCCCTTCCTATCCCTAAACGGATTTAGAGCAAGCTCTCTATAGACTTTATCACTAGGCTACCCCTATCTAGCTCTGACTAAGCGGATACAATTATAGTTATTACCGACCGGCTATCGAAGAGTATAATCTTCAAGGCAATAATATTTACGACAACCGAAGCTATAGCTAAACGGCTACTTAGCGGCTTCATCCGCTACTACAGCCTCCCTTTAGCGATCGTCTCCGACAGAGGCTCCCAGTTCGTCGGCTATATATAGAAAAGGATCTATGAGTTGCTCAGGATTACTCGGAGGCTATCTATAGCCTACTACCCTAAGACCGACAGTACGACGGAACGAGCTAACTAGGTAGTAGAGCACTACCTACGCTACTATACGATATACCTCTAAGACAACTAGGCCAGCTTACTGCCTGTAGCAATACTGGCCATTAATAACTATAACGTAACGTCAACGGGGATTAGCCCCTTTTTCCTGACGTATAGCTACGATATAAACCTCCTAGATCTAGCTAAGGGGCAGGAGGAGCTACGTACTACTAGAAGTTCCCTAGTAGCCTATAGAGAAGCCTTTATCGCTAAACTCAAGGGAGCAGTACAAATGGTACAAGCCGCGATAGCTACCGCCCAGGAGGTATAGGAAGAATATACCAACCGGGCCCAGTAAGTTATAGAGTAGTTCTATATAGGAGATAAGGTATAGCTCCGACTAAATAACGTTAAGACCGATAGGCCCTTGAAGAAGCTCGACTAGAGGAACGCTAAGTATACCGTTACCGAGCTAATCGGTTTATATGCCTATCGTCTAGATATACTACCGGGCATCTACAACGTATTCTATATAATATACTTGAAGAGGGCTAGCGACGACCCGCTACTATTATAGGTTCAGGATAATACCTAGCCCCTAGCAATAGTAATAGGGGACGACCCAGACGGAGAGGAGGAATGGTAGGTTGAGGAAATCCTCGATTCAAGGAAGATAAGAGGAGCAACGGAAGTACTAGTTAAGTAGACTAGCTATATATAACCGACGTAGGAGCCGTTAAGTGCCTTCTCGGAGATAGAGGCCCTAGACCGGTATAAGGCCGCCTATAGGAGGATTATAGAGGGCAATACGACGCCGGGAAAGGAGGGGGATAATATAACGGGCTAAGCCCTATAGAGGCCTCGGCTACCCTCGGCTAACCTTAGCGCTAGGGCAGAGCCGCATAATAGTAGCGTAGCAACCGCATAGCGACCCCCTAAATATCCCCTGGCTAACGCCCCTACTAACGACTCTATCGACGACCCTATTATACTTACCCCCTTTTTACTTAGTACCTCTATCTAGTTAGAGAAAGGCTATCGCGACGCAATAGCCATTTTCCTACTTTCCCTTTCCTTTCCTTAAGCTTAGTTATACTCGTAGAGTCGTCATTAGATAGTTGCAATATACTCCTAAGACCGTTACAAAATCCTCCTCTAAGCTCCCTAAGGTTAAGGACTTAGTAGATATAGACGATAACCCGTCCGACTAGACGGAGACCGATAAGAAGGAGTTAAAAGAGTAGCTCCTAGCTAAAGTCGTAGCTAGGAATACTTAGAGGTAAAATAAGAATAGAAGGAGGTTAAGAGTTAGATAGATAGCGACCCGTTTTATATTAACTTTAGTATTAATAGGATTTATTATACTAAGGCCCTTATTAATAGTAGTTACTTATACTTTTCTACTATTAGTCTCTTGCTTGCTAACTGCCTATGCCTCCTATATATCTTAATTACTCCTTATAACCTCACCTAAGTTAATATAACGGTTAGGGGTACTATCTAAGAGGTAGCTTATATAGATACTGATATTAGGGGGATAACTATACTGGGCCCCTAGTAGCTGATCCGGCGGCTGATATAAAAATAGCGCGGGGTAGACCTCCCTATCATTAGCGGGTAGTAAGATTCCCCAATATCTATACCTATACCTATAGACTACGTTTAGCCCTATCGGTCTCGGTACTACTACTACTACTACTATGTATTCGCATTACTATAGTTGCTACCGTAGCTCGGCATAGCTAAAATAGGAAATTAGTACTCGATTAGCTAGCCTCCGATCTATCTATCTATCTATCTATCTATCTATATTCTGGCCTTTACCGGCACCTGTTGGCCGGCTTCCCGGAGCTTGCGGCTTGCCCGGAGCTGCTTGCAAAAGGCATCTAATGACCGGGTAGACTGCTAGTGGTCTACTACTACGGTATGTATCGCCGAGTTCTCGGCGATATGCTGAGCCTTGCTTATATGCCGGATCTCCCGGATGACTTCGAGGCGGAGCGAGTACTACTATACCTCCGATCGCCGGCCGGCATACTACTAGCTCTCCTATCGTACATCGAGCGCCGAGACAGCCGGTTGCCCTAGTAAGCCGGTTATCCACTCCTGCTAGAGGGCTTTAACAGTCTTAATAGCCCGGCTCATCCGGTATTCGGGCGGGGTCTCTTAAGTACCGGGGATATAGAAGTCGTTATCTGTTAAGGCCGGTAAAGTAACTATAGCTAGTACTAGTACCGGTGCTAGTACTAGTGCCGGTGCTAGCCTAGCCTCTAGTAGCCGGATCTGGAGCGTAGCCTCGGCGAGAGTCTGCTAGAGGTAGTTCGTATAAGCGCTCGTAAGCCGGGCTTCTAGCCCGGCAATCTCAGTCGTTAAAGCGGCTATTGCCTCTGCGAGTTGTGCTATATACCGTGCCTTAGCTGTCAACAGGTGCTCTGTGAATTGCGGGAGTGCCTATATAAGGAGCGTTAGGCAGTCCGGCTCCTCGTTACCGTTAGCCCGGGCCAGTACCTGGCGTGTAAAGGGTCGATACTCGGGATGCCGGAAGACTAGGTAGCTCTAGACCGGGCTTCCAGGGTACCGGTTAATCAGGAAGGCCGAGTCTTAGAGGATAACCTTATAGAGGTAGGCAAGGAGGGTAACTATACCGGTACCGGCAAGATCTTTCGGCTTCCGGGTACCGTTAGCCCACTAGTCTAGCTCCGGCCAGATCATCGAGAGAAGTACTAGCGGTAGCAGTATAGCCCGGGGCAGGTTGAAATACCCTATCTGCGCCGGGTGGCCGGCAATGCTCCGTATGAACTTCCGGGGCAGTACGTCGAGATAACACCCGACTATCTGGTCCGGATTCTACCGCCCGGTACGCCGGATTTATACCTCGCTCACCCCCTGTAACTCAGCTATCTTTGCCCTAGAGCTCCGCCTAGCATAGGTCTTCTTCGCGGAGACGACGCCGGCAAAGTCGAAAGCCCGGCTAACCTAGCTCCGTTGAGTATTATAGGAGACCCCGGCAGATAGATCGGTACCGGTAGCCTTGATCAGCCGGGTACTATACTAGTACTAGGGGCTCCCGAAGTCTGGGAATAGCTCCGGCAAGAGATCCTACCGAAAGAGCAGGTAGAAAGCAAGAGCACCAAGGAGGCATATATTAGGGTCTCGGCTCCAAAGTGCTCCGGCCGTCTCGAGCCGGCCGTGTTAGTTGGTCTTCACGCTACGGGTTGTAAAGATCAAGAGTATATACCGGGTCGGCCCTTCGCCGGGGAATTCGAATATAAAGAGGTCCGAGATCTCTGCTGCCCTCCGGTCGTTACCCCGGGCAAGCATATAGTAGCTGAGTAGGAGGTCTGTCAATGTTCGGAGGCACTGCTCGGTGGTTACTGGGCTCTTAGTGGTCTGGCCCCAGAGTTTCTCAGTAATCCTCCGGAGCTCTAGCTCCGAATAGCTATCGAGAAGCGTATCTTGGCCCTTGTCGGCATAGACAGACCGGCTCTGGGCTGTATGTTGCCGTTGTAGGGTCCGTATATACTCCCGGGCCGTCGTCTCCCGGGGCGAAGGGTTATTATTTATGCTAAGGGTCCGTTGTTACTGCTATAGGTCCGTGATCGCTGTGATATACGCCCGGACAGACTGCTAGTGTAAGTAGGCCTCGTCAGCCGGTATCCCGGGCGCTAGCTTCCGGCTCGGACCTCGGAGCGGGCGATATACGACCTCCTTTTCGAGGAATAAGAGGAGCTTGCTCTCCGTGACTGTCTCCCCGTCTTAGAAGCCCTGGGCCTCGCAGAAGGTCTGGAACTCTGCCTGCTTCGGCAGGTAGGCCCGTTTAGTCGTCATCGGGCGCTCGGCGTGAATAGTGGTATAGATATGATAGAGGTTGGCTTCTAATTCGGCCTTATTAGTAACGTTCCGGTTCCGGTTCCGGCTGAGCACGGCAGTAGCGCTGCGTTAGTGCGTTAGCGCCGCGACTGCGTCGCTGGGGCTAGGGCGGCCGGGTTCTTCTGGTTCCAAGGGCACTATAGATACTGTGATAGACGGGGGGGTTGCCGGCGCTAGTGCCGGTACTAGCGCGGCTAATAACTTGCGGAGCGTATAGCGGGCTATCTTGCAGTCTGTATAGTACGTAGGATAGAAGATTTAGAAGAAGATAGGCAAGCAATACGCTGTATTTAGGGGCTATCGACAATGGTAAATACCCTTATCGTAGCTCCGAAAATGGAACCAATCAGAGGGCTGGGAATCCCCCGATCAGCGAGGGATGTAGATATTACTGAATAACCACACCGCTAGGGCTGGGCACGTAGGTGGATATTCGCTGATTCCGTACGCGGGACTGGGGCGGGGTTAGGGTTGCAGTTAGCTAGCCAGCTAACCGGCGGTCAGCGGGGGGTGCGAGACTAACGGCTATAAGCTGAACTGCGTCTTCTTTTATGTTATCCCCGACTAGGAAGACGATATTATCCTTAGGCGGCCGTGGATAGATACCGAGGAAGTAATGATTTTGCCGTCTCAAGGGGAACTGATAATTAGGACATCGGGCCTAATAGTTAAGGAAAGGAGCCAGAAAGAGACTCTAAGCCTCTCGGTCTCCTAGCAGATGTCTAGTATATTTAGAGCCTTGGTATAGAGGACCTAGAAGTCTCGGGCATATAAGGTTCGTAATCCTATATAGCTAGTATAAATCTTTGCTGCTAGTCTAAAGGATATTGAAAAGGCGCTTGCCCCGAAGAAATATACCGACCCCCGGGAGAAGCTACCCAAGTACTACTATGAATTTCTCCCCCTCTTTAACCGGAATGCTGCCGACCGACTACTACCTATCCGACTAGGGGTAGACTATAAGATCCCGCTCGAGAAGGACGAGGGTAGGCAAGATAAGCCCCTGCCCTAGGGGCCCCTGTACGGGATGTTATATAAGGAACTGATCGTCCTATATAAGACCCTTATAGAGCTGCTCGATAAGAACTTTATTAGGGCAAGCAGCTTGTTAGCCTTAGCCCCCGTCCTGTTCGTTAGGAAGCCAGGGGGTAGGCTATACTTCTATATTGACTACTGAGGGCTAAATGCTATTACCCGCAAGGATCGGTACCTACTCCCCCTGATTAACGAGACGCTTCGGTTACTCTCTAAGGCAAGATAGTTTATTAAGCTGGACGTAATAGCAGTATTCTACAAGATCCGGATTAAGGAAGGAGACGAGTAGAAGACCGCTTTCCGTATAAGATATGGACTCTTCGAATAGCTAGTTACCCCCTTCGGGCTGACCGGCGCCCTGGCTACCTTCTAGCGATATATTAACTAGATACTATAGGAGTACCTTAATGAGTTCTGTTCAGTATATATCGACGACGTCCTTATCCACTCTAGCAGTTCCCTCTCTAATTATAGAAGGAAGGTCCGAAAGGTCCTATAAAAACTCTAAGAGGCTAGCCTACAGGTTAATATCGATAAGTACGACTTCGAGGTTAAGAGCGTTAAGTACCTCGGCTTTATCGTCGAGGCAGGGGAGGGCATCTATGTCGACCCTAAAAAGATTAAAGCGATAGAGCAGTAGGAACGCCCGAAAACCGTTAAGGGAGTTAAGGGCTTCATCGGATTTGCTAACTACTACCGGGAGTTCGTCCTAGACTTCTCGACAATAGCTATGCCCCTAACGGTACTGACTAAGAAAGGTATCCCCTTCGTCTGGTCGGAGTAGTATAAGGAAGCATTCTAACGGCTAAAAACCCTGCTTATTAGCGCTCTAGTTCTAGTATAATAGGACCCTGATAAGAAGATAGTAGTCGAGACCGACTCTTCGGGTTATACGGTCGGAGGAGTACTCTCCTAGTACGACGACGATAGGACCCTACGGCCTATAGCCTTCTTCTCGAGGAAAAACAACCCGGCCGAGTACAACTACCCGATTTATAATAAGGAACTTCTGGCAGTTATCTGCTGTCTTAAGCGGTAGGATGCCGAGCTCCGGAGCGTACTATTATTCCAGGTCTAGATAGACTATAAGAACCTCGAATACTTCTATAAGAAGTAGTAGCTAAGCGAACGATAGGTTCGTTAGGCAGAGGTACTTGCCTGCTATAACTTCAAGATGACCTACTAGCTAGGCAAGGAAGCTATAGTCCCTGACGCCCTATTAAGGAGAGACTAAGATATACTAGTAGACGAATTCGACGAGCGTCTCGCTAGGCGCTACTTCTAGCTACTAAGGGTATAGGGGAGCCGTATCTTAGTATACCGAGTATAAATCAGAGCCCTAGGGAGGGCGATAGAGGTCAAGGAAGCAGAGCCCTAGACCTATAACCTTAGAACGAGGGTTAAGGCTGGATTTATAAGAGCTGGCGACTAGGACGGGGCCTACGACGACTAGGCGGACAGGTTAGACCCCCCTAAGAACCCGTTCTCTAACGACCCCCTAAAGTACCTTTAGGACTAAGGACTAGAGGCCAACAACCGTTACTAGCTGATCCGCTAGCTAGTTAGAGACGGAGAGAGGTAGCTGCCTCTGTAATAGGGACTCCCGATATCTATTACGGAGTGCTCAATCGACGAAGGGAAACGACTCTATTGGAGGGGGCGGATCTAGCTTCCCCTCTTCGAACCGCTCCGAATACAGGTCATCTAAGATACGTACGACTCGTCTCTCTCTAGTTACCTAGGCAGGGACCTTACCAAGTTACTAATTAGCTGGAAGTTTATATAGGCCGGCCTTAGCTAGGACGTCTATAAGTTCCTTCGGAACTATGATGTATATAGGAGAACGACGATATAGAGGGAGAAGCAGTATGGCCTGCTAAAGCCCCTCCCTATCCCCGAACGGATTTGGAACGAACTTTCTATAGACTTTATCACTGGGTTATTACTGTCTGGCCCCGATTAAGCGGACGTAATTATAGTTATTACCGACCGGCTGTTAAAGAGTATGGTTTTCGAAGCAATAACGTCTACGACCGCTAAAGCCGTGGCCGAGCGGCTACTTAATAGCCTCATCTGCTACTATAGTCTCCCCTTAGCTATCGTCTCCGATAGAGGTCCTTAGTTCGTTGGCTATATATGGAAAAGAATTTACAAGTTGCTTAAGATTACCCAGAGGCTGTCCACGGCCTACTACCCCGAGACTGACAGTATAATAGAGCGGGCCAACCAAGTAGTAGAATACTACTTACGCTACTATATAACGTACCTACAAGATAACTAGTCCGACCTACTACTAGTGGCAATGCTAGCTATTAATAACCGAAATGTAATGTCAATAGGGGTTAGCCCCTTTTTCCTAACGTACGGTTATGACGTGGACCTCCTTGACCTGACTAGAGGGAGCGAGGAACTCCGTACTAGTAGAGGATCCCTAGTAGTACGTAGGGAAGCCTTTGTCGCTAAGCTTAAGGAAGTAGTCTAAGTAGTATAAGCTACGATAGCTACTGCCTAGGAGCTATAGGAGGAATACGCTAACCGGGCTCGGCAGGTCGTAGAGCAGTTCTATATGGGAGATAAGGTATAGCTATAACTAAGCAACGTTAAAACCGACAGGCCGTCAAGGAAACTCGAATGGAGGAACGCTAAATATACCGTTACCGAACTAGTCGGCTCGTATACCTGCCGTCTAGATATACTATCGGGCATTTATAATGTATTCCACGTGATGCATTTAAAGAGGGCTGGCGATAACCTACTGCCGTTATAAGTCCAGGACGATACCTAGCCCCTTGCGATAGTACTAGAGAACGACACAGATAGCGAGGAGGAATAGTAAGTCTAGGAGATCCTTGACTCGAGGGAGACGAAGAGAGCTATGGAAGTACTAGTTAGGTAGATAGGTTATACCTAACCGATATAGGAACTAGCGAGCGCCTTCCTAGAGGCAGAAGCGCTAGACCGGTATAAAGCCGCCTACGGGAAGATTACGGGGGGCGATACCCTGCTGGGAGGAGGGGGGTAATATAACGGGCTAGGCCCTACAGAGGCCTCGGCGACCCTCGGCCAATACGGAGCCGGGGCAGAGCCATATAACGACAGCGTAGCGATCGCATAGCAGCTGTACGGCGGCCCCTAACGCCCTACAAATAACTCTATTAACAACTTTATTAACGACCCCATTATACTTGCCCCCTTTTGCACATTTAGCGTCGCCCTCTAGGCAGACAGAGATCTTCGCAACACGCTAGTCGCTTTCCCCATTTTCCTTTCCTTTCTGCAAGCTTAGTTATACTCGTATGTCACGAACTGACCACATAGGGCGGCCAAGCGGCTGCAGGCAGAGCGCGGGGCGTGCCGCCAGCCAATCATTCAGGACAAGGTCACAGGGCCAATCAGGGATAGATCGTTAGAAGGCTAAGACGATCCAGTTGGATCGTCGGGAACAGAGAACGATCCAGTTGGATCGTCGGGAACAGAGAACGATCTAGTTGGGATCGTCGGGAACAAAGAACGATCCAGTTGGGATCGTTAGAGAGAAAGAACGATCCAGGGACAAAGGTACTTCAGGACAAAGAAGTTACCATATATATATACTAGCTAGTTAGTCACTCGTTGAGGGAGCTTAGAGCTTCCTCAGTAAAGCAAACACATTGATCACTACACCTACCAAGCACATCTTTGGCGATTGAGACACTTGCACCACCCGTACTTGTTGTAAACCCTTTGGCTTCACCGAGCCTTCGCAGACGTTGTATACCTTTAGTGAACCCTTTCAGAGTGCTCTGCACCCGTTGGTTCGTCATACGTTGCTTTACTCCCTTTGATCTGTCACGGTTCAGAACGAAGGTACAACTACTATGTCGTCCCCTGTCAACCTTCAGGAGTAGCTGGCCGCGGCCCAGGCCGCTATGGACTACGACGCCCCCGACCCCTTCAACGGCACGCCGGACTCCGACGGCGAGGAGGAGGAGGTTACTATAGAGCAGGCCAGATGGCTCCACGACGCGGTCCAGGACCTAAACCAGCGCAACGCCACGCTAGTCGCACAGATCACCGCGCTCCAGACCATTAAGCAGCGACTGAACGACATAGAGGCCAGAGGCAACCCGCGGGCCCCAGTCACGCCGGCCCGACGGAATACCAAGGTCGGAACGCCACCTCGATTCGACGGGACCAAGCAGGAGGAACTTTAGGGGTTCCTCACTCAGCTCCGGTCCTACTTCCAGTTCCATTCGAACGAGTTCGAGGAGGACTTCGAGAAGGTACTGTTCGCAGCTACCTACCTCGAGGGACGGGCGCTAGAGTAGTTCGAGCCCACTCAGCGGGAGTTCCTCGAGAGTAGCCCAGACGAGAGGGCCGCCAAGACTAACCATATCTTCGAAGCTTTCGTTCACTTCGAGGACGCTATTACCAAGGTCTTCGGGGTCTACGACAAGCGGGCCAGGGCAGAGACAGATCTCAACAACCTCCGCCAGCATAAGTCAGCTATCGAGTATGCCTCGAAGTTCAGGCAGCTCGTATTCCGGGTCCACTGGGGACCCGACATACTCAAGAGACGGTTTTATAACGGGCTCAAGGACGATATCAAGGACGAGCTCATCAAGATCGACCGAGACACACAGACGCTAGATACATATATGAACACCGCCATCATAATCGACAACCGGCAGTTCGAAAGACGACAGGAGCGGCAGGGGAAGAAGGGCATACTATTCACGCCTTCCTACCCCAAGGCCAACCATAGCCGCAAACGCCAGTACCCCAGCACGTCCTACGGGCACCACCAGGGGCCTATGGACGTAGACGCCAACCAGCGGGACTTCCGTCCACGCAAGGACAAGTCCAGCGTTACTTGCTACAACTATAGCAAGACGGGACACTTCAAGCGGGACTACCGTAGTCCCAAGAAGGATAGATGGAGGCCCACGCCAGGCAAGGAGGTCGCCACTATCGAGCGAGGCACCAGGGTAGTCGAAGTATCGGCGCATAACGCCTACGACCAGGACGACCTCGAGATCGACGTCGAGCATAAGTCCCAGTACATCCGGGAGGACTCAGAGGACTCGGACGACGCACCCACGGATTGGGAGCAGCGGGTACACGACACCGTCGGTGGTCGTACGCAGGCAGCGATTGCCAAAGCGGTCCTCGGGTAGAACCTCAACCCGACCTAGGATACGCAGGAGAGGATCGACGACGCCATCAACCAGGCCATAGACGAGGTCGAGGCACGGGTCGATCAAGCTTTCGCTAGGGCCGCGGAGGAGACGGCAGGACGAGGGGACAGTACCATCGGCAGCATCGAATCGGCATTAGCACCGGCCTACAGCGACCCGCCCACGGCGGAAGAAGAGGAAGCACTATTACAGTCCGACATACGCCTACTACCCGCGACCCAGGATATAGCAGGAACGTAGGGTCTTACGATAACCCAGGACGAGTTCGGGCAGTGGAAGACGTACAACCACCCCGGTGAGCGTACTGGGCCGAGCCCCGTGTTCCTCCAGAAGCAGGTCGACTACTTTCGGTCAGGGCTCGCCGAGGCCTACAGCGAACTAGAAGACGCCAAGGGGGCATAACGGCTCGCTAACGAACTCAAGGAGGAGGTCTTCCAGCTCAACGATACTCTCTGCCGAGCAGGCACTCGGTGGGAAGGACCGACCACGGAGGTTATACGTAACCTCCAACACGACACGCTCTACAACCTAGAGCGCAAGTACTACGAAGAGCGGGAGAAACGGAGACTCCAGGAAAGGACTCCCTAGGGATAGGACGACTACTAGAGCGAGCGTCCGTACCTCAGCAAGGGACGGACCAACGACGATATAGACTGGGACCAGGTATAGACGTTCAGGTTCGCGAAGGGAGGGGAGTACGACAGACTCCACCCCGGGCGAGCGGACCACGTCCAGGTTCCTTGGTTCCAGTACGTCGCCGACACTTATAGGTACCACTTCAGAGAGAAGTTCGACTACGACCACTGGCCGATCAGGACCACCGACAGCGACAGGCTACCAGAGCCCATCGTATAGGTCTTCGATCACGGCACGGGTTATAACAGCTTCTTATAGACCTACAGCGAGCAATCCGACGGACGACTCCATGTCCGGCCCCGGAGGGCCTGGCCGGAGGAGTACAGAGGCACCTAGCTCACGAGCAAGTGCCAAAGCAAGGACTGTATGTTCCACCTGGTGGATAAGGCGTACGCCCAGTAAAAACGCCAGGAGGACGAAGACACACAGTAGAAGAGCCGATAAGCTCGGAAGAAGCTCTATTAGGAGCACCGGGCCAAGGCAGTACTCGAGGTAGAGGACAACGGCACGATATATTACCTGGACGGTATAGTCGTCATCAAGGGGGACGCCTCTCAGACTCAACACGACTTGGGAAACAACCAAGGGGCCTCCCCAGGCCCCAGCCAGCTCTGAAAACACCCCGAGGACGACAGGTCAGCCGACATAGGCAGAGTCAGGCACGACGAATAACCTACGACGACCTCCCAGCCGGCGTCATCGAGGTCGTAGCTATATAGAACGACAAACCCGACGACAGACTTTGGGTCACAGCACGGTAGAACGGATACCATACATTAGCCTTAGTAGATAGAGGATCACAAGTCGACCTCATCTTACTACAACTCGTCAACCAGCTCGAGATCCTATAGAGGGACAAGGAGCGGGCGTTCATCGTCAGGGGACCCTTCGACACATAATAGGTCAGACGAGAGACGAAGCCAATCGACGTCGAAGTCAAGGGCAAAACGATAACAGTCGTGTTCGACATTATAGACCTAGGGCCCAGGAAGGACATAATCCTAGGACGCCTATAGCATAAGGATTATAACCCTAACATCAGTTGGAAGGACGGTAGCCACCTGCGACCTCGCTAGAGGGAGCACCCAACCAACTCGATAGGAAGCATAGAAGACGGATCATACGAACGTCGCGCCGGGAAGGTATACTTCAAGGATCCACTGTAAGAGCCGGACAGTAGCGGACAGACTACTACGGACTCAGGAAGAAGCAGCAATTACCATAGCAGGAAGGAGGGCAGAGTAACAAGGAAGTCACCCCCTGAGGATTCACCAGGGAAGCTAGGGATCGGACGACAACAGAGGACACGGACGGACCCCGAGGTCGCCGTCGTCTCTATCGACAAACACAGGAGAGCCGAGCTTATAGAACGGGTCACCACGCTCGAAGCGGCCTTCGTCACGGCCGGAAACAACAAGTTCGTATACTACTAAGACGCGAAGACGGACACCAAGACAGGACGGATCCCGGCGGAATACCAGGGACACCTAGCGTTCCACGCGAAACACATAGAGGGGCTCCCAGACTATAGACCTTAGGACCACGAGATCAAACTCAAGGATAGGGCCCAACTGAAGTTCTTCAAGGTATACCATACTAACGAGCTTCAGGACGTAGAGTTAAAGAGATATCTTGAATCCAACCTCAAGATCGGGCACATCAGACTATCGATATTACTAGCAGGATACCCGGTCCTCTTTGTCCCTAAAAAGGACAGAAAGCTCCGGATATATATGGACTACCGACAGTTGAACGATCAGACGGTAAAGAACCGCTACCCGCTGCTGCGTATCGACCAGCTCCAGGACCAGCTAGCAGGCGTACGTATCTTCACACGCCTTGACCTTCCAAACGTATATGCCCACATCCGCATCAAGAAAGGTAACAAGTGGAAGACGGCGTTTCGCATACGCCACGGGCACTTTGAGTACCTTACCATGCCCTTTGGGCTGACTAACGCGCCCGTAACCTTCCAGGCGGTCATCGATCATATAATCCGACCGTTTCTCGACAAGTTCGCAGTCTATTACCTGGATAATATTCTTATCTTCTCCAAGATACCTACGGAGCACAAGACATATATAAAGGCAGTGCTAGATGCACTCTATACGTAGAAGCTCTCCGTCAACAAGGACAAGAGCAAGTTCTACGTTACAAAGACGGTCTTCCTCGGTTACAAAATCTCGCCAGGATAGATCCGGATAGAACCAACCAAGGTCGAGGCCATCAAGGCGTAGCCTACACCGACCAATACAACAGAGGTATAAGGATTCATAGGGTTCGCCAACTTCTATCGGATGTTCATCAAGAACTATAGCGATATCGCACGACCTCTACATAACTTAACGAAGAAGGACGTCAAGTTCCAGTAGGGGGCAGAGCAGGAGCAAGCATTCCAGCGGGTCAAGGACCTTATAGCTGAAGAACCTATAATGCTGCTACCAGACCCCATAAAGCAGTACGAGATAGAGACTAACACGTTGAACTTCGCGGTCGGTGCCCAACTCAGCCAGCGAGACGGCAACGGCAAACTACATCCGGTGGCATTCTTCTCCAAAAAGCTCAGCGGGCCGGCTCTCAATTACCTAGTCCACGACAAGGAGTTAATAGCCATTATCGAAGCATTCAGGGAATGGCGGCCGTACCTTAGCGGCACGACCTACGAAGTCCAGATCTTCACGGATCACAAGAACCTACAGTACTTCACCACGACCAAGGAACTCAACGGACGTCAGACGAGATAGTACGAGTTCCTCTCGCAGTTCAACTTCGTCGTCCACTATAAGAAGGGCACAGAGAACGCACGTACGGATGCCCTAAGTAGGAGGCCGGACCATTTCGGCAATACCACGGAGACGTCGCTACCACTATTCCAGCTATAAGCGAACGGGACGCTAAGGCACCCGATATAGGCTGCAGCGGACGACAAGGAGTATAGGGCAGTCTTCCGGGAACAACGACTAAGTAGGGATATATCAGTCCTGGGCGGCAACCCCGACGAGCAAGTCAGACTCGTCAGGGTCATCCATAAGTCTAGACTCGGTAGGCACATAGGGATCATAAAGACTGTTACACGGCTCAAGCAACAAGGCTACAACTTCCCGGGACTCAGGAAACGAGTCGAGGAGGTGCTCGCGGCATGCGACACATGCCGAAGGGGCAAGCCGGACCGGCACAAACCCTACGGACTCCTCCAACCATTGCCAGTTACAGAACGGCCATAGAGCTCGGTAACGATGGACTTCATCACCAAGCTACTACTCTCGAGAGACTCGACGACAGGCATAGAGTACGACAGCATTCTCACTATAGTAGATCGACTCACTAAGTGGACATACTTCCTCCCGTACAAGGAGTCATAGTCGGCGGAGCAACTCGCGGACGTAATCTGTCGGCACGTAGCTTCAGTACACGGGTAGCCGATAGAGTGGATTACGGACAGAGACACTAAGTTCGCGTCAAAGTTTTAGCAAGCCTTAATGGCACGGTTAGGTGTGAAAAGCAAGCTGTCGACAGCTTACTACCCACAGACGGATGGCCAGACGGAACGACTCAACCAGGTCATCGAGCAGTACCTTCGGATGTTCATCAACTTCCAGCAAGATAACTGGGTCGAGTTATTGCCAGTCGTACAGCTAGTATATAACACCGCGCCAACCGAGACAACGAAAGTCATACCGTTCTTCGCGAACTTTGGATTCGAGGCGGACCTACGCCAGGGACCTATAGGGGCAGTTCCCAGGGCAGCGGTCAAGGCCGATAAGATAAGCACGCTGCACGCGATGCTTAAGGATGAACTCGAGTTTGTTAGGACCAGGATGAAGCAACACTACGACAAACACAGGCTCGAGGGTCCTCGCCTAGAGAGGGGGGACAAAGTCTACTTAATTTCACGAAACCTTCGTACGAGTCGACTAAGCAAGAAGCTGGACTTCAAAAAGATTGGACCATTCCGGATCGATGAGCGAATTTCGAACAACAACTACCGACTGTCATTACCAGCAACCATACGACTACGGACGTACGTTTTTCACATTTCACTTTTAGAACCAGCACTAAGGAACGCACGGCTTGCCACAGACGTGGAAGCCGAAGACGAGGAAGAGGAATAGGACGTCGAGGAGATCCTAGATTCACGTACCACGAATAGGCAGCTGTAGTACTTAGTAAAGTGGTTGGATTTCGGGCCAGAAGACAACTCATAGCAACCAGCTATGAACCTCCAGTGCCCCGAGAAGCTTCAGGAGTTCTACCGGAGGAACCCTGACCGGCCAAAAACGACGGATCCTCCACGAAAGACAGCGACCCAGCGAGCAACCCGAAGTGGGACATTAAGACCGGCTCCAACTATATATCCGGGTACACGGCATCCCAGAGCGGCACGAAATCAGCATCCAGCAAAGGCGGGGTAACAGGGGCTGACGGGGCGAGCCCTGAGGACTCCCGAGTTGCTAACGCCTCTGCTTCTTCTCGCTCTACCCTCTCCAACTCCTCTACGGTATCGATACCACGAGCAATGGCGCGCTTCATCTTCTCGAACCACAACTTCTTCTGCTTATACAGGCGGCGGACTTTGGCGTTGGCCGCTTCGGCTAATTCCTCCGTACGCTCCAGTTCGGACTCGACTTCGTCGTGCTACGCGGCGATGTGCTGAAGTTGTTGGGGAGTGACGCCTTAGGTATCATAGAAGGACTCGTAGCGACGGACGCATTCGGAACAAGCGGAGGACTCGGAGGGCGATACCTTGCAGACCAGGCCAAGGCCCTTACAGGACGAATAAGGGGCTTGCATCTCGATCGAGGATCGGAGGATCGCTTTAAGCAAGTGGGAACGCTGGAGGGTCTTCGGATACGGGCAATCTGGCTTCGACTTTGTTTTCTTTATACGGCTGGACATCTTGTCAGCAGGGCGATATAGCGGCATAATACAGGAGGAAAAATCGCAGTACTCACAAGTATGGCTATTAGCGGTATTTGAAACGAGCCTTAGGTCTTTCGGGACGAAAGAGCTCGAGGAGGGGCATCGTATTACGAACTGACCATATAGGGCGGCCAAGCGGCTGTAGGCGGAGCGCGGGGCGTGCCGCCAGCCAATCATTCAGGACAAGGTCATAGGGCCAATCAGGGATAGATCGTTGGAAGGCTAAGACGATCCAGTTGGATCGTCGGGAATAGAGAACGATCCAGTTGGATCGTCGGGAACAGAGAACGATCCAGTTGGGATCGTCGGGAACAAAGAACGATCCAGTTGGGATCGTTAGAGAGAAAGAACGATCCAGGGACAAAGGTACTTCGGGACAAAGAAGTTACCATGTATATATACTAGCTAGTTAGTCACTCGTTGAGGGAGCTTGGAGCTTCCTCAGTAAAGCAAACACATTGATCACTGCACCTACTAAGCACATCTTTAGCGATTGAGACACTTGTACTACCCGCACTTGTTGTAAACCCTTTGGCTTCACCGAGCCTTCGCAGACGTTGTATACCTTCAGTGAACCCTTTCAGAGTGCTCTGCACCCGTTAGTTCGTCACATCGTAGAGTTATTACCAGATAGTTACAATATACTATTGGGACCGTTATAGTGACTACTATGCCCATAAAGATAATGCCCATTATGAACCTAGTCTCGTCGAAGTTATAGGTGTTATCGTCCAGGATACTATACTTAGCCTTGACGTTCCGTACGAGGGCAAACTACTCGCTAATAACCTTCGGATCTTTATACTTGGCCCTCTGGTAGTCGTATCTACGTGTATAATACATTCGGAGCTCTAGCTGGCGTTTGATGAAGTTATATGCCCAGCGCTTGCCGACAGGGGGCGCGTTACGTTCCTGCCGTAGTTAGTTGGCTATATCTTCTATACTATATAACCTAGGAGGAAATGCGCGTATAGATAGCTCAATTATATACTGAACTATCGTCTGCTCTTCCAAATCCGTCAGACTGTATGAGTTGGCTGGGGTGTCGCGTCGTGTAGGTCGGCTAGCGCGTCGGTCGTAGAGGGTAGTATACGGTACAGAGTAGAGCTTTACTGCAGCTGAGAGGCTAAGTTTTAGGTCTTTCTCAAGAGCTTCAAGGGCTAAGATCACCCTGGTTTCCTTTGAACTAGAAGACATCTCGAGATGTAGAAAAAAAGTGATATTGAGTAGAGAGACGACGCGTCGCGTACGAAATTATCGGCTCGCTTATATTATCGGCTCGCTTATCATGCACGTTAGAAGTTCCATTCTGAGACTCCCCCCGGGCGTTCTCCCCGAATTGACAAAGTGGCAGAGGATTGCACAAGATGTCTTCCCATGGCAGCTACGGCAGGACCTCGGCCTCCAGCGGCCGCACTGGGGGATCTCGGCCCAAGAGCTCTGGTCAAGGAAATCGAAGCGGTTCCGGTAGCAGCAAAGGTGGAAGCTCTGATGGATCCAGACCGTCATCCATCGGTTCTGACACAGCGCCCGTTTACGACAAGTCCTGCGAGTTTTGCAAGGGCAGTGGCACATTCTACGTCAGGGAGACGGTCCAGATAATTTGCGTCAAATGCAACGGCAGCCGTCAACTCTCTGGGCGCTCAGCCTGGTCAGAGGACCCGGTACAGGGATAGCCCTCTTTCGGCTCGAGTGGCAGCACGCTTTCCGAAGGATCCTCGAGTCTCGCCCAGCTCTCGGGTGGAACCTGTGCCTTCACCAATTCCGCCACATCAGGATAATCCTGTACGAATCGCAGAATCTCCTCGGTCAAGCCTAGGTTATCGAGCAACGTACTAAGGAGCAGTCATCGTTTCGCACGTATTTCCTCAGCGCGGGACTTGTAAACCCTTGGAGGTGGCCGCTTAGGATGCTCCCGAATAAGGATGTGGTGTGCAACCCGTTCGAATGGATAATGCCGGAGCTTGCGACGCACTATACGAGGGAGCGGGTCGTGCCTCATCACACTATGGC
>Ga0247824_10000391_pt1 | contig 21025 bp, 32 predicted proteins | sample 13C_PalmiticAcid_FD_194412 | JGI IMG/M metagenome (GOLD analysis project Ga0247824, IMG submission 194412) | Soil microbial communities from agricultural site in Penn Yan, New York, United States - 13C_PalmiticAcid_Day48 | ecosystem: Environmental > Terrestrial > Soil > Agricultural land...
TGGGCTTGGTCATGGGAGTCCCTGTCGTCGGGGGTACGGGGGCCGTGCCGGGGGTCCAGGACGGCGAGTGCGCGAGGCGCTCCTTGATCTTCGCACGCAGCATGGGCATGGCGTCCGCCATGGCGCCGGGACCCTTCGGGTCCGACTTCCAGTCCGACCATTCCTTGTGGCCGATGACGGACTTCTCGGTCCAGCCGTGGAACCGGCAGATGGCGGTGGCCCACCGGACGATGGCGTCGACCTGGGCGTCGGGCCACGGGTCCTTGCCGTCACCGAGGTTGACGCACTCGGCCCCGTAGAAGTGGGCGTTGCCGTCGACGGCGCCCGCGCTGTCCTCGTGGTGGTGCGTGGCCGGGGGACGGTCACCGTAGCGTTCGTCCTTGACGGCCGCGAACACGTCGGGGCTGCCCCCGCCCGCGTGGTTGCAGCGGCCGTTGCCGGTCATGTAGGCGGTGCCGGACTTGCCGATGACGGATTGGCACAGCGGCCCGGGGAGATCGGTGTAGCCGTCGTAGCAGAGCGCCACGGACGACGCCTCACCCGTGCTGACGGTGTGGTGGACCATCACGCCGTTGACCGGGCCCCAGGGGCCCTTGTGGTTGCGGTTGTGCATCCGCCAGGACTGGTACTCGTTGACCGTGACGCCTTCGGCGATCAGTGCGGCCACGAATTGGCTGGCGGTCATGGGTATGGCCATATCACGTCCCTGTGTCGTCGTCTGACCCAGGGTACGCCGAAGCCCCCTGACCTGGCAGACAGGGGGCTTCGGTTGTGCGGTCTACTTCTGTTTCGGGGTGACCGGTGCGGACTTTGGCGGGTAATGGCCCCCGCGTGAGGCCTGGTAGACGGTCGTGTACTTCGGGTCTGCCTTGGCGGGGTCCGGCTGCTTGAGTGTCATTCGTCGAACCCTTCCGGATCGCCGGTGACTTCACGGACGCTGGCGGAGCCGAACGTCCACTCGTGAAGGTCGTCCCGGTCGTCCAGCCCCGCCCTGATCCAGCCCTGGAGGCGGTCACCCACCTCATCGGCGTCCAGGTAGTCGCCGTGGAACGTGGCCTTGATGGTCAGGGTCACGTACTTCGTGGTGCGCTCGCTCACTGCTTCCTCCTCAGGACGTCGGCCAGCTCCGCGATCGACGCCGCGATGGCAAGGTTCGACTGGGCGATCAGGACCCCGGCCGCCGTGATGTCCGTCAGGCTCCGGGTGGATCCGTCGGGGGTGTGGCAGACCTCGGCAATCGCGCTGCTCGCGTTGTTGCGGACCCGCATGCCGTACTCCTCGGCTGAGGTCATGATCCGGTCTCCTTGTTGATCTCTTCGGTCAGCCACGGCGAGGGCCGGGTGACCAGCCAGCGATTGGCGTGGGTCTTGTCGCGCATCATCCTGACCTGCGGTTCTTCCTCCGAGCCCCTCTCGGGGAGCGGTGGGGGAGCGGGGTCGGGTGCATCCTGCACGGACTTGTTGGGGGTCTTGGCCGCGTACCAGACGGCCACCGCACCGAGCACCCACACGAGGAGTACGAACGCGTCCCGGGAGTAGACGAACACTGCGATGCCGACCCCGGCTGCGGCCGTCACGAGGACGGCCGCACCCTGCTGTTCGGGGGTCACAGCGTGCCCCCGGGGATCCACGCCCCGGCCATGTTGACGGCCGAGGCGAGGGGGACTGCGACCACGGCCGCCACCCCGGCCGACAGGCCGAGCGTGGCGCCGGAGACGATGCCCCGCTTGTGGCTCCAGCCGAGGTTGTCCCCGGCCCGCTTCATCCTGATGACCGCGATGGTGAGGATGATGAGGGTCATGGCCAGCCCGCCGTTCGTGAGGGGCTGCGAAAGGCCCTGGGCGACCGCCTGACGCTCGCCTCCGACCCCGTAGATCAGGGCGCCGTCACCGAGCCATCCGGCGCCCCAGACGAACCAGTCCGTGAGCCATCCGACGATGCCTCCGGCGCACATGGCCATCAGCGCGCCGACCGCCCACATAGCAGCGAACGGGGCGAGACCGGCCAAGTACTTCAGCGGGGCCTTGCGAAGGGGCTTCAGGCCCGGGTACCAGTCGGCGAGCTCGGCTGCGAAGCAGAGCAGGCCGACAACCAGGGTGCCGTAGGTGATGCCCTGGGGGGCGTTCATCGCAGTACCCAGTCCATGAAGGCGGTCAGGGCGACCAGGGCCGCGAGGCCCCAGATCAGACCGAGCATGAAGTCTTTCACTTGGGCCTCTCTCCGATGATCAGGGCGCGGTTGTAGATCTTGCGCCAGTCGCTGCGGGCCTTCCAGCCGTCCACGAACAGGAAGCGGACGGGGCTGCGGAGCTGGCGGATCGTGTCGACGCTGCGGACGTACCTGATGTGGCGGCTGGTGGGGTCGTAGCCCTTGCGCTTGCACCACTTCTCGAAGGCCGCGTAGTCGAACGCGACCACGTACACGGGGCTGTAGATACTCACTTCTCCTCCGATTCGAGCCACGCGAGCAGGCGCTCCGCGCGGTCCTGACCGATGCTGAGTTCGCGTCGCATGCCCCGGACGGACGGCAGAGTGTTGGAGACGGCGCACTCGGCCGCGTACTCCCTGGCGGGTACGGCGTACTCGCGGTCCCGCTCTTCGAGTACGGCCGAGTGCACCGCACCCGGGGTGTACTCGGGAGGAAGTGCGGGGACCGAGTGCAGGGGTACGGGCGCACTCGCCTCCCACTTGTCGGCGTACTCGTCCTGCTGTGCGGCGAGTACGGCCGTACCCGGGTACGTCTCGGGGTACTCGGCCGCCATCCAGTCGGCGGGTACAGCGTCGGGTACGGGGCCCTCCAGCTCGGCCGCCCGCACCTGACAGTGGAAGGGGCCTTCGAGTGCGTGCACTCCGTCGCACCCGTCCAGGTGGTAGCCGGGCGTCCAGTTCGTCATGTCGACGGGTACGGCCGCAGCCTCCTGACCTGCGACGGGTACGGGTGTACCCGCCTCGGGTGCGGGGTCGGGTACGTACCCGAGTGCGTACTCGCCGGGTGCACTCACTGCACCCGCCTCCGTACCCCACAGGAGCTCCTTGCGGGTACGGGTGTACTTCAGCGAGTACACCCGCCACACGATCAGGGGTGCGACCGCACCCACGGCCGCGATGACCGGCCACTGGACGTCGAGTACGCCTCCGGCGATCAGGTGCGAGGTGACGTTGGCCGCGACCATCGCGAGTACGGCCACGAACACGTCCCGGCGCTGCTGGAGTGCGCGCACCACGTACAGGTCGAGTGCGCCGGGTACGGCGAGTGCGACCCACTCGTTGAAGTGCGCTGCGGTCGCCAGGGTGTACTCGGCATGCGCGGTGGAGACGAGTGCGCACCCGAGTGCACCCCAGAGGATCCAGTCCTTGCGGGTACCCGCGTTCACCGGATGCCCCGGTTCGCATCGGCCTGGGTGAGTCGGGTGCATCCGCAGGTGCGCCCGCCCGAGATCTGACCGTGGCAGGCGGCTCCGCCGTGGAGGCCCCAGCGGTGGCCGCACTCGCACCCGACCAGCCGCTTCGGCGCCTGTACCTCGCTCGGCTTCATGCAGCGGGTGCCGGGGCGGTGCCAGTGGGCGCAGTCGGGGCACTGCTCGCCGATCGGGGCGCCGGACCGCAGGCAGCCGCAGACGGGCGTGGCGCGGTGGAGTGCCCAGTTGTACCCGCAGGCCTGGCAGGGGTCGCTGAGGCGCACCCCCGGCTTGGCCAGCTCCCCGCACGGGCCCGCGCTCCCGGGATCGAACGGGTCCGTGCGGCCCCACAGCTTGTCGTCCCAGGTGGGTTCGGGGTGGCCGACGTCGCGCGGTTCGGGATCGACGTCCACGTCGAGGTGTCCGGCGCCGGGGCGGGCCGCGAGGGGGAGGACCGCGCTCACCGCGTCCTCGGCCGCCTTGCGGACCATGCGCTCCAGCAGGCTGGTGTCCGGGGTGCCCGCGTAGGCGGGGAACAGCCACTCACCGAGGGCTGCGTGCAGCCGGGTGACGGCCGCACGGTCCAGGTAGGTGTGGTAGGGACGGACGCGGTCGGAGCTGATGGAGGCCATCAGCTCCCCGTTGGGGCCGCCGGTCCGTCCGATGAACTCGATGGAGTCGCCGTCCTCATCGGTATGGGTGAAGATCGCCATCAGTCGTCCTCTCCGGGCGCCCAGTGCGCCCAGTCCTTGGGCCCGGGGCCCGTCAGCATGCGGTAGTGGACCCTCATGAGTCCGGTGGCCTGATTGGCCGCCCAGTGGGCCACGAGGGGGATCGCTCCGGCCCTCGTGGCGAGGTCCTGGACTGCGGTGCGCTCGTAGGGAGGGATCACCGGGTTGGTGATCTTGCACTGGATGAGGAGCAGGTTCTCCACCCGCCCCGTCTTCAGGAACCGGCCGCTGATCTCAGGACCCACAGCCACGACGTCCACGGCGCCACGACTCCCGGAGGAGCGCAGGCACGTGTACCCGTGCCCCTCCAGGTCGTGCATCACCTTGAGCTCGAAGTTGGCGCCCTGCCTGGTGGTGTTACGCGCCACCGTCGGCATCTCCGGCCTGGTCCACGATGTCCACGGGGGCGTCCGGACTCTTCAGCTGGGCGTCCCACTTGGCGGTCCGGCGCCGGAACATGAACTCCTGGAGCACGTAGCTGGCTCCGGCGGTGAATCCCCCGACGCACAGGCCGAGCAGGCCGAGTACGGCCCACTGACTGCCACTGAGCTCGTGCATGTCGTTCTCCTCTCTCGGGTGGTGCGGAGTGCCCCGGGCGGGAGTCGAACCCGCATCCGTGACGTCCTCTGACGGACGTCTGCTCTGCCGGGGTCACGGCCCCCAGGGGGTTCGCATTGCCGTGACCCGTTGAGCTACCGGGGCTGTGGTGCTAGACCGGCATCGGCATGGGCTCGGTGGCCGTGTGCACGATGACGTTGAGCGTGCGGTCCTCGCGCAGCGCGTTCCAGCACCGGATGTAGTACGCGAGGGCGAGCGGCGTGGTGAGGATCTTGCCGGTGACCTTGTCGCGCACGAGGCGGCTGCGCAGGGTCAGGACCGGGTGTCCCTCGGTGAGACCGGCCCCGGTGGCCAGCTGGGCGAAGAATTCGGCCGCCAAGTCTTCCTGGATGTTGTGGAAGAGGTGGTGGGCGAACCCGGTGACGGTGGCTCCGGCGGGCCGGTAGTGGCCGTTGGTGCGGGCGCCGATCTCGGCTGAGCGGATGATGCTCGGGTAGGTCTGAAGGACTTCCCGGATCTCGGCCGTGGAGGGGGATTCGGTGTTGTTGAACTTGTAGTTGCCCCGGTCCCACATCCAGGCCCGCCGGGCGACGGCGGACAGGACGTTGGCGTTGCTCATGCCGTGGATGCTGAGCGCGTCGGCCGTGGTGCGCTTGCGGCCCGCGTCCATGGTGTCCTGGGCTTCGGGGTCGAGGCCGGTGACGACCAGCATCCCCGGGAGGGTGACCCCGGACTGGACGACTGCTTCGAGCCGGTGCTGGCCGTCCGAGATGCGGCCCTTGGTGTCGGTCCGGTAGAACGGGTCGCCGTTGACCTTCCAGTCACCGCGTGACATGGCTCGGGCGTACGCGGCGACGGTCTTGGCGTTGAGGTTGCGGTTGCGGGTGTTGAGCTTGAGGAGCTGTGCTGCCAGCTCGGGGGTGATGTCCTGGATCTCGATCTTCACTGCGTTCTCCCTTGAGGGTGATCTGGGGTGGAAGGGGGCCGGGCCACTCACTTGTCCGGCCCCCTTCCGATGTCTCAATTAAACAACCAGCCGTACGAGGTTGTCAACCCCTGACGTACGGATCGAAGATGTCCGCGCTGAGCCGCAGGTCAATGGCCTCCGACAGCTCGCCACGGCGCATCCGATCGGCGCCCTCGATGCCCAGGGCGACCGCGTAGTCGAGCTGTCCCTGGGACGGCTGGTCCTTGCGCCACCGCGCGCTGCGGGCCACAGAGAACTCCGCGTAGTCCTCGGCCGTCGCCTCGCCCCACGCCATGGCCGAGCCGAGGTCCAGCCCCAGACGCTCCGTACGCTGCCAGCCGTTGTCCCTGGTGTGCGTGCAGACGTCCCAGGTGCCCGGTTCGGCGGACGGCCACAGGAACACCCGGACCGCCCCGCAGTTGATGAACAGCACGCCCTTGGGGGTGCGCTGCCACGCGTGCTCCGAGGATGCGAAGGAACTGACCTCACGCACCTTCAGTTCGAAGGCCAGCGAGCCAGCAGGCACCTTCTTTTCCTGCGCCTCGGCCTCACGCACAACCGCCTCGGCCAGCGACTCGCCGTCGCCGACTTCCTCGACGGCCCCCGGCTCCAGGTCGATCAGCGTGCACAGCTTGTTCGCCGACGCGCCGACCAAGTCGAGGACCAGCGCCTCCGTCTTGCCCGGGTAGGGGCGCAGGACGCGCCCGACCATCTGGGCGTACAGGGGCGCGGACCGGGTCGGCCGGGCGATCACCGCCACCTCGGCCTGGGGCATGTCGAAGCCTTCGGTGAGCACCATGCAGTTGATGAGTACGCGAGTCCTGCCGGTGCGGAAACGCTCGTACAGAATCTGACGCTCCTCACGGGGGGTCTCGCCGCTGACCACCTCGGACGGGATGCCCACCCGGTCCATGGCGTCGCAGGCAGCCCAGGCCGTCTCCACGGTCGGCGTGAACACGATGCCCTGGCGGGCCCCTGCGTGCTCCCTGTAGGCGTCCGCGATAACCGAGTCGAACTTGGACTCCATCAGCGCGTCACCGAGCGCTCCGGCCTGCCAGTCGCCCATGCCGACCTTGACCCCGGCCATGCTCAGCGACTCCAGGTCGATGCGCTTGGTCCGGACGTCGGTCAGGTACTTCTTGGAGATCATCCAGAGGATGGAGCGCTTGTAGACGACGTCCTGCCACTGGTCCCCGAGCCCCTGCTGGTCGCCACGGGCCATGGTGGCCGTGACTCCGAGCTGGAGCGCGTCCGGGAACGCCGCGTAGATCTTCTGGTACGTGGCGGCCGTGGCGTGGTGGCACTCATCGGTGATGATCAGGCCGATGTCACCGTGCGTCCTGGTCAGCAGCAGCAGGTCGTTGCGCCGCTTCTGGCTGGCCAGTGTCTGGACGCTGGCCACGATGACGTCGGCCGTGATCTCGTTGACGCTGGCCTTGACCTTGCCGACGTTCACGCCCGGCATGACCGCCCGGACCTTGGCCATGGCCTGGTCGACCAGTTCGTCCCGGTGAGCCAGGATCATGACGCGCTTGCCCACCGGGTTCACCGCACCGTCCACCAGGCCCGTATCGCGTTGGGCCGCGATGCTCAGGTGACGCAAGTCAGCCAGCCTGGACCGGAACTCCTTGACCAGGGCCGAGAAGACAACTGTCTTCCCGGCGCCGGTCGGCAGCACGATGGCGGGTCGCTGCATGCCGCCCGCCCACGCCTCGAACACGGCGTCGATGGCGTCGCGCTGGTAGTCGCGCAGCTTGATCTCGGTCACAGCTCCCGTACCTCCCAGGGTTCGTCCTCGCACGGCGGCTCTGCGAGGAACAGGTTGCCTACGTCCAGCCCCCATGCGCTGCCGTAGCCGATCCGGTGCTCGCCGACGGATACGGGGATCCCGGCTGCTTCGATCTCGTTCAGCAGCGTGCACAGCCTCTCGGCCGCCTCCTGCTCGGTCATGCCAGCACCTCTTCCGCGATCTTCCGGTACAGCACCTGCGCAGCCGCGACTGCGATGGCGCGGATCTCGGCCTCGTGCTCGCACTCGCTCCAGCTCATGCAGTCGTGCTCCGCGCTGCCGACCCGCTCAAGCAGAACGGTCAGCTCTTCCAGGCCGGTCACAGCCCCTCCGGTTCCGCACCACAGCGACGGCATTCGATCTCGTCGTAGTCGTGTTCCGGGTACCAGTGACCCGTGCCGTCCTGGCACACACTGTCGTCATCCATCACCCATCACCCTGACTTCCTGCTGGCACCATCCCGAGTCGCACACGTGGTGGCCGGGGTAGAGCCGCTCGAACTTGCTCCGGCAGGTCTGCTCGACCACGTACGACGCGTCACGGGACGCGTGCACGCTGGCCGGGACGGTCTGCTGGACGTAGGGGGTGCCGTGGTCGGTGGCGAGCGGGTCGCCGACGATGAAGAACACCCAGATGCTGAGGATCATGACTGCTTCCTCTCGTTGCGTTTCTGCTGACGGTTCTTGAGCTCCCACATCTCCCGGTCGTAAGACTGGCGCCACCCTTTGCAGGCGTGGCACCGGCACTTGTACCGGTTGTAGGCCGAGGGGCCACCGTGGTCGATGCCCGGAGGCAGGTCCACGGTGTGGCCCTCGTAGAAGCCGGGAAGCGGGAGCTGGACCCAGCGTTTCCGGCTCATTCAGGGATGAGCGCGGCTGCGCGGCTGCGCAGGATGGCCACGAGTTCCCGCAGGACGTCGGCCACTTGCTTGTCGGCGTCCCAACTGGCCTGCTGATCCAGCAGGTCGGCCGCGTCCAGGTAGGCCAGCGCGGTGCCCCACCGGGCGCAGGCCGCGTTGGTGGTGGCGACGCCCATCCGGGATGCGGCGACGCGGACCTCGGCCGAGACGTGCGACGGAGAGACGTACATTTCCTTGGCGATCTCGCCCTGGCGCTTGCCCGCTACCAGGCCCTGGATGATCTTGATTTGGCCCGGTGCCAGTGGACCGGTGCGCTTGCGCTGGTCGTAAGCCATGGGGCCCCCTTCCGTAGGTCGATGTCTCAATTAAACAACCACCCAGGGGTCCATGTCAACCCCTGTCGCCACGCCGTACTCTGGGGTCATGGACACACAGAACACGCGCGTCACGCGCGCGCAGGCGGCCGAGCTCGCGGGGGTCACGCCCCGGACCATCAACCGGTGGAGTGCCGAGGGGCGGATCCAGTGCTTCCGGCCGAACGGGCCCTGGGGTCCGGCCGAATACGATCCCCGGGAAGTGCTCGCAGCAGCCAATCGGACCGCAGAACTGCTCGCCCTGCTGAATCCCGGCACAACGGACACTTCGACTTAGAGGATCCTACGGAAAGACGGATCTAGACGGGTTAGACAGCTATCCCGGTTAACCGCCATGTAAGGTTCCTATACGCGAGGGGGATCCGGAGTAGCTGTCTAACCCGTCTAGGACGTGGCTAACCGCAGCTCAGGACCCTCGCAAGCAGACCGCCCCCGAACCTCTGAGAGGCACCGGGGGCGGCTCGCGCACCGTCAGCACGCACCAGAAGGGTACCGAATGGGCCTCATCACGGAAGAGCTGTCTTCCGAGCACTACTGCGAGATCATCAACGACTCCGCCGTCGCCGCGAGCGTCGCAGAGGCGCGCGGCTACCGCACCCTCACCGGCACGGGCGAGGACAGGGACCTACTGGAGTCCCTCGGCTTCCTCCCGTACGTCCACGGGCGCGACGACGCCTATCCCGGTCTCCTGATCCCCATGCACGGCATGGACGGATCCGTGCGCGGCCACCAGTTCAAGCCCCGCATCCCGCGCATGCGCACCACGGACGGCAACGCCACCCCGATCAAGTACGAGACCCCCAAGGGCCACCCCAACGTCGTCGACGTCCCCGCCTTCACGGCCGAGAGGCTGCGCGAGGCCCCCGGGACCCCGCTCTGGATCACCGAGGGCGTGAAGAAGACGGACTGCCTCGTGTCCCAGGGCCGGGCCGCCGTAGGCCTGACAGGTGTCTTCAACTGGAAATCCCGTCAGGGCGTGCTGGGCGACTGGGATGAGATCCCCATCAAGGGCCGCCCGGCCGTCATCTGCTTCGACTCGGACGCCTCCGGCAACCGGCACGTGCAGCTGGCCATGGTCCGCCTCGGTGCGTGGCTGAAGTCCCGGGGCGCCACCACAGTCCACTATCTGGTGGTACCGGCCGAGGTCGACGGCACCCCCGTCAAGGGCGTCGACGACTTCTTCGCCGCCGGGGGCACGATGGAGGCCCTGTCGGCCGCAGCCACGGAGAAGCCCCCGGGCACGGGCGAGAAGGACGCCTCCTTCACGGACGCGTTCCTGGTCGAGGAGCTCGCCGGATCGCTCCAGGGCCGCTTCTGCTGGGCGTCCGGCCTCGGGTGGCTGCGCTGGACCGGGCGCGTGTGGAAGGAAGTCTCCGAGGTCGAGCCCCTGGAGCAGGTCCGGGTGTGGGCTGCCGAGCAGCACGACGCGGCCTGTGACGAGCAGAAGCGGGACCGCTCGAACCCGAACATCACGGCGAAGATCGCGGGCTGGCGGGCCATCCTGAACAAGGGCCGTCTGGTCGCCCTGCGCGACCTTGCCAAGGGCCTGCTCCAGCGCGACGCGGCCGAGTTCGACGGGGACCCTGATCTCCTCACGTGCAAGAACGGGACCATCCACCTGCCCTCGGGCAAGCTCCTGCCGTTCGATCCCGAGCACTGCATTACCAAGATGGCCGACGCGGAGTACCGGGTGGGCTGCCGGAACCCGCACTGGGACACCGCCCTGTCGGCCGTGCCCAAGGGCATGCAGGAGTGGTTCCAGGACCGCATGGGGCAGGCCCTGACCGGCCATCCGGTCCCGGACCACATGCTGGTGATCGCCCACGGCGGTGGCGCCAACGGCAAGTCGACCGTCATGAACATCACCCGGCGCACTCTGGGCGACTACGGTGTCCTGGTGTCGGACCGCGTGCTCATGGCCAACCCGGACGCGCACCCGACCGAGCTCATGGACTTCCGTGGCGCCCGCTACGCGCTCATGGAGGAGACCCCCGAGGCGCGCCACCTGAACGTGCAGCGGCTCAAGACTTCGATCGGCACCGAGTCCATCAAGGCCCGGCGGATCCGTCAGGACCCGGTGGAGTTCCTGACGTCGCACAGCCTGTTCATCAACACGAACTACCGGCCGATCGTCACCGAGACCGACCACGGCACGTGGCGTCGGCTCAGCCTGATGCCGTGGCCGTTCACCTTCCGGAAGCCCGGGGTGCCCCTCTCAGGGCCTTACGACCGCACGGGCGACCCGAAGCTTGCATACGCCGCGAACGACGCTCTCGTGCGCGCTGCGGCCCTCGCGTGGATGGTCGAGGGCGCGCGTGCCTGGTACGCGCGCGGGCGCATGATGCTGCCCGTGCCCGAGCAGGTCGAGCGCGAGACGCGGGATTGGCGGGCCGAGACCGATTTGATCCTGGGTTTCGCGGATGAGTGCCTGCGCTTCGAGCAGGGCGCGTTCACCCAGACCCAGTCCATGCTCAAGGCGTTCAACGACTGGGCTGGCGAGCGCGGTCACCGGCCGTGGAACGACCGGACGTTCGCGTCCCGGTTCGGGTCCCACGACATCGTGCGCGCGGCCAAGGTCCAGCAGGGCCGGTTCAGCATCGGCGGCAAGCAGCAGCGGGGGTGGAGCAACGTGGAGATCAGCACGGACGACCTGGACCCGTTCACGGGCGAGCGTGAGCCCGAGGAGCCCCCGGCGCCGAACCCCTTCGAGGGCGAGGAGAACCGGCCCAAGCCGTTCGACCCTGAGAACACGGACCGGGAACTGGAGCTGGCGGAACCCGTCGCCATCGGATTCGACCTGGAGACGGCCGACGCGGACAAGCTGTTCACCGGGGGCCACGAGGGGCCGTTCGTGCGGCTGTGCGGTGTGATCACCGAGGACGGCGAAGCGGTCATCCCCAACGAGCGCACCACCCTGGCGACGCTCAACAGCGCCGACGTCATCTACGGTCACAACATCCTGGGCTTCGACCTGCTCGCGCTCGCGCACCACCACGGCGCCGACTACGACGCGCTCGCGGCCAAGGCCGTCGACACCCTGGTCCTGGCGCGGCTGCTCGACCCGCCGCTGTCCAAGGGCATGCCGAACGGCTACTACGGCCTGGATCAGGTGGCGCAGCGTCTCGGTCACGAGGGCAAGACGGACGACCTGCGGGCCCTGGCGAAGCGCTACGGCGGCTACGACAAGATCCCGCTCGACTCGCGCGAGTACCAGGACTACTTGCGGGGCGACCTGGCTGCGACCAAGCACGTGTTCGACGCGAACATTCCGGCTGGCCGCAAGGAGCTGGACGACTACGCCAAGCGTGAGATGGGGGTCGTCGCGCTCCAGGGCCGCATGACCCTGAACGGCTGGGCGGTGGACACCGAGCTGTTGGCCGAGCGGGTTGCGCACGAGGACGCGCAGCGCGCGGAGGCGGTCCGGACCCTTGCCGAGGACTACGGGATGCCGACGCACCGGCCGGACCGGGTGAAGCTGCGCAAGCGCTCCGAATGGCCGGAGGGCTACCGGTCGTGGTCCGTCGCCGACGCGCGCGCCAACATGCAGGACAACCCTGACCTTGCGGTGCAATACGGGCTGGCGGAATGGATCCCTGGCGAGGTCTACGACGCCCCGTGGGCGACCGCCCCGGGCCGGGAGGCCATCGAGCGCGCGCTGCGGGACGCGGGGGCCCGTCACCTGCCGGTGACCAAGTCCGGCGCCCTGGCACTGTCGTCCGACGCCCTGGGCGACAAGCCCTGGTTCAACACGGACACCGGGAAGTCCCAGCCGGGGCTCATGCAGGTCTACGCGGGCAACGAGGCGCTCGGGCGCGTGGTGGAGCTCGTGCTCCAGGCTACCGGGGCCCGGCGCAAGTACGCGGAGGTCGCCAAGTGGGTCACGGACAAGGGCCGGGTGCACGCCATGATCGGCGACGCGCAGGGCTCCGGCCGCTGGGCGCACGTCAAGCCGGGCATCTCGACCATGGGCAAGCGCGGGGCCGGTGCGGCCGAGCGGGACATCATGGTGGCCGACCCGGGCCACGTCATCATCACCTGTGACCTGTCCCAGGTCGACTTGCGCGCCATGGCCGGTCTGTCCCAGGACCCGGCGTACATCGAGATCCTCCAGCCGGGCCGGGACGCGCACATGGAGATGGCCGAGGTCTACTTCGGCGAGCGCACCGAGGAGACGCGCCAGAAGACGAAGGCGTTCAACCACGCGGGGAACTACGGGCAGGGCCCCAAGGCCGTCTCGGAGCGCACCGGGATCCCTCTGGCGAAGTGCTACGAGATCCAGCAGGTCAAGGCCGAGGCGTACCCGCGTCTGGCCGAGTACATCGCTGAGGTCCGGGAGCAGGCAGCGTCCGGCCGCCTGCTCGACAACGGGTTCGGGCGCCTCATGCGGCCCAACCCCGAGCGCGCGCACACCCAGGGGCCCGCGCTCATGGGTCAGGGCGCGGCGCGGGACATCATGTGCGAGTCGCTGATCCGGCTGGTGAAGCGTGCGCCGGACGTGCGCCCGTACCTGCGGGCAGTTGTCCACGATGAGGTCGTGCTCTCGGTGCCGGAGGATGAGGCAGCGTCCTGGGCCGCCACGTTGGAGGCTGCGTTCACGTGGGAGTGGCGCGGGGTGCCGATCCTGTGCGAGGTCTCCAAGGCCGCTTTCCGCTGGTCGGAGTGCAAGTAGCGGTCAGGGGTTGACAACCCTCCCGAGGGGTTGTTTAATTGAGACATCGAGAGGGGGCCACCCTCCGGAACGACAGGAGACATCGATGAACATCGAATCGAAGGTCTGGAACACCACCCGGACCGGAAGCAAGATCCACGCCTTCGGCGAGGACGGAACCGCCCTCTGCCGGAGCAGCATCAAGGCGCAGCGCAACGTGGTCAGCAACACCGACAAGGCCGGTGCCCGGAAGATGGCGGTTCGGACCCCCGGCGTCACCATCTGCGAGCCCTGTGAGGGCCGGTTCCAGGCCTCCATCGACGCGGAGGCTGCCGACCACTCCGAGCCCGTCAAGCGAGCCCTGGTCAAGCCGGAGGTCGCCCCTGAGGTGATCGCCGCAGTGCACGCCCTGCGGGGGTTCTCCCGGGGGGAGACCGGGTGGGCCGTTCGGGACGCGATCAAGACCTTGGACAACGCCGGGATCTTCGCGGCGGTCGACGCGGTCACCAAGTGCACTTGCCCGCCGGATGAGCGGCGGAAGAGCGGGACCGACAACCACTACATCGAGTGCCCCGAGGCGCCGGTCGCCAAGTGCACCTGCTTGGCTGGCCCGACTGGGCGCGACAACCACCACGCGAACTGTCCTGAGACGCCGGTCAGCAAGTGCACCTGCCCCCAGGGCGGATTCACCCGGCCGCGCGGTACGCACCGCCCCGAGTGCCCTGAGGCGCCGGTCGCCAAGTGCACCTGCCCGGCCGCCATGGCGCACCACCTGCCCGGCTGCCCCGGCGACCCCGCCACGGTCAACGAGTGCACCTGCCCGATCAAGGGAGGGAGCTGCGTGGTTGACGGCAGGGTGATGGAGCAGGTCGTCCACATGGACGGTTGCCCGCAGGCGCCGTCCGTGGTCCCCGGCTGGGGTCGGGCCGTGGAAGCCCAGCAGCGAATGCTCCGTGCCCGCAGCGCGGCCCGAGGCGATGACGGCGCGGCCGTCCGGATGCGCAACGCACGGGCCGAGGGCGGGTTCGGCCTCGGCACCGGACAGGTCACCGAGGCGCCCGAGACGGTCCAGTGCGGGCACTGCTTCGGTGACTACAAGCCGAAGCAGGACGGCACCCTCCGCAGGCACGGTTGCTGGCGGTACGACCTGAAGCTGGAGACGATCGTCTACGGCGAGCTGGACGTACACGGCCGCAACAACCTCTAGCACAACCATCCGGCCGGGGCTCAGTGAGTGAGCCCCGGCCCCCACCAGGGAAGGACACCAGGATGAGTGACCTGGAAGCACAGCTGGCCGCTGAGAAGCAGCGCGAGGCGGCCGAGAGGGCCGAGGCGGAGGCCCGGTTTCAGCGGGAGCTCGCCGAGGCGAAGCGGATTCTGGAGCAGAACGGCGGACCCAATGGCTGACAACGGAGCACCCACCTACCCGGTCATCTTCGTGACGGACAACGGCGCCCCGGCGGGCAGTGTGTACGTGCACGACCAGGCCACCGGCATGACGGTCACCGCGCCGAACACCACGGACGGCTACCTCCAGGCCGTGAAGGACCTGAACAACCACAGCTAGCAGCACAAGAGGCCCGGCCCCAAGTGAGTTGGGGCCGGGCCTCTTCGATCAGTGTAGAGGGAGACGACGTGGAGAAGAAGAGCTGTCCCGGATGCGGCGGCATGTACACACCCCTCACGGACGGGGGCCTGCGGGCGCACGGGCCCGTGGGGAGCCGCTGCCCGCAGGTGTCAGACCCTGCGCCTACGGTGGAGGAGACGACGACACAGGGGGACGACGTGACGACCGAGGACAACCACTCCCAGGCCGATCCCGAGAAGGGTCCGTGGTTCGGCGCCATGTACGTCGGCAAGTGCGGGTCCTGCGAGGACCCGATCAGCGAGGGCGACCGCATCCGGGCGGACGGCACGGGCGGATACGAGTGCGGGGCGTGCGGCGACAGTCCGGCCACAGTTGTTCCGGACCGGGCCCCCACGGCTGACGACTGGCAGGCGCAGGCTAGTGGGACCGCCAAGGTTGGCACGTGCGGCCACAGCTACCCGCCCCCGGGCCCGTGCGGCTGTGGTAAGGATTGGCAGGCGCAGGCGCGCGCGGCCGCGCGCAGGCACGTGGCCCTGACGGCCGATGACGGCCACCACTCGCCCATGTCGGCCGACGATCTCTTCGAGGACCCGACCCCGCACACCCCGCCCAAGCCGGTCATGAGCGTCTCGGGCCAGCCCAAAGAGGTCCTGCGCGACCACCTCGGCCGCTACGCCGTCGTGCTGCCGGGCGAGAGCGAGCTGGAGCGGTACAGGTCCAGCGGCAAGCCCGTCGGCCGGACCAGGGCGACGACGTTCAACAAGTCGGCGACCGATAAGAAGAACATCAACGACTGGGGCAAGCGCAACGTCCTGATCGGTGCTTCCCGGCGCCGGGACCTCGTGCTCCAGGCCACCGGCCTCACCCACGAGGACGACAAGGACAAGCTCAACGCGTTGGTGGTCCAGCTGGAGGAGACGGCCGGGTCCAAGGTCGGCTCGGACCTCGGTACGTATCTCCACGAGTTCACCGAGTACATGGACGCGGGGCTCAAGACGTGGCAGGACGCGCCCCAGGAGTTCCAGCGCTCGCTCGCCCTGTACGCCGACGCCCTCGGCAAGGCGGGCCTGGAGCCGATCCGGTCCCTCATCGAGCGGACCACGATCATCCGGGAGTACGGCTGGGTCTGCGGGACGTTCGACCGGATCTTCTTCCACCGGCCCTCGGGCCGGTACCTGATCGGCGACCTCAAGACCGGCAAGACCATGGACTACGGCAAGAACGAGGTCGAGTGCCAGCTGTGGACGTACGCCCACGGCGTGAACCAGAACGGGGTCTACGACTGGAACACGCAGACATGGGTGACCGACTGGCAGTCTCTCCACGGTGGCAGGTGGCACCCCGAAGTCTCCGAGTCGGTCGGCGTGGTTATCCACATGCCCGTCCAGGGGCCCAAGGAAGGCACCGTGGAGCTCCTGTGGGCCGACCTGGAGTCCGGGCGGGCGCACGCGGAGGTGTGCGCGGCTGTGCGCGCACGGCCGCAAGGGCGCATGAAGCCCTGGGGCGACGGCCCGGCGCCCTTGGCACCCGCCCCGAAGATCATCGACTGGTCGAAGGTCGACCCCACCCCGTGGACGGTGCTGTTTTCCCAGGCGCGCACGAGCGCGGAGGCGTCCGAGCTGTGGAAGCGTGCCAAGGAAGCTGGCAAGGCTGGCGTCGAGCTGAACGAGCTTGTACGGCTTGCCCAGGATTCGATCCGCAGGCACTCCGTCAAGGGTTGACATCCCGCCCAGGGTGAGTAGAGTTCTACTCGTGAACCCGCTCAGGGTGATCGGGGAGCAGGACCTCGGCGGAGGCTAAGCGTGGCAGTCCGATAGGCGAGCGTACGACCGGTTCGATTCCGGTCATCCCGATGGTTCGGGAGTGGGGTTCGATTCCCCTTGACCATGGTGGCGAATAGGGAGGCATCCCGCGCAGAGAGGTTCGACTCCTCTCCGGACTACGAGAGCAGCAGATCCGGAACGAGGGCGGATGGGGCTTACGGCCCTCCCTGGGAAGACAAGACCCCGTCCAACGTCTAGATGCCGTAGTTGGCTCTCGGCAGCGGCCCGTAAACCCGGGTGCACCCCGCACCGGGGGTGTGAGTGAGCTTAGGCCCCCGGTGCGGGACATCGAATCAGGAACTGAGATCAGGAGACACAGCATGAGCGACATGACCGACCCGTTCGAGGACCCGACCCCCCGCGTCTCGGCGTTCGCATCCGCCGACTCCTTCCGGGGCCGCGTCATCCTCATCGAGCCGACCCGGGTCGAGCGGGACGTCCCCAAGTCCAGCGTGGACCCCACCGGCGCCCGGGGCGACAAGATCACCGCGACGGTGACCGTCCTGGACGGCAAGGGCCCGGTCCAGATCTTCAGCCAGAAGGTCCCCACCGGCCGCTACCTCGACGGGCCCGTCCACCGTGGCGTCTGGTTCAACCAGGAGCAGATCACCCAGGGGCTTCAGCTGGAGGACGGCAAGACGCTGCGCAAGCGGGTCCTGGTCCGTCTGGAGACGCTGAAGCCGGGTGGTGTCGCCGGTCCCGGCAACCCGTGGACCATCAACCCCGTCTCGGCCGAGGAGAAGTCGGCTGCGGCGCAGGAGCTGGCTCGGATCCAGCTGGCGGAGCAGGACGTGGACCCGTTCGCCCCGGCGGCCGACAAGGCGCCGTTCTAATCCCCTGAGACTCCCCCTGTGACCGTTTCCCCCCGACGGCGCGGTGCAGGGGTCGAGATGAGAAGCCCTTCCCGGATGGTGGCCCCCGGGAAGGGCTTCTCTGTGTAGCCAGCTACCCCATGGATGTCCGATTTATCATCTCATGGTGGGCTGTGGATAACTACCCTAAGCAACCTTCCGACAGGGGTTGACACGACCCCGGGTAGGTTGTTTAATTAAGACATCAGCCAGGGAGACAGGGAGCCGGAAATGATCGAGATCGAGATCCGCGACTACACGAAGTTCAGCCCCAAGGGCCGGGCGGCCGGGCGACGCTCCACCTACTACGCGGTGGAGGCCACCACCCTCACCGAGGCCAAGGCCAAGGCCCTCCGGACCCACAACCGCCGGATCGCCGACAAGGACCTCGTACCGGCCGCCAAGAGCCTCGGAGCCCAGGAAGCCTCCGGAAGCTACCGGATCGACTACCGGATCCTCTGAGACCAGGGCCCCCGAGGGGGCCCTTTCTCATGCCCGCAGGTTGTTTAGTTGAGACACCTAACGAGTCGTCGATGAGATGATAAATCGGACATCGATGTACCCGTCACTCCCGGTAGTTATCCACAACCACCTATGAGATGATAAAACGGACATCGATGTGGGCCTCGGTCACTTGGTGAGACCGGCCGAGTCAGGGTCTCCCCGGAACCGCGCGGCCAGCCCCAGCAGCAGCGCCAGGACGGCCGCAGAGCCGCTCACGGTCAGTGCCCGGACCCACCCGAAGGTGAGGACGTCGAAGGGCGTGGCAGCGGCCGCCAGGGATGTCAGGGTGACGATGAAGACACCGATGACTCTCTCGGCAAGATCCTTCAGGTACGTGCTCATGGTTCCTCCTATGACTGGGTCATCTTCAGGATGGTGATCGTGCGGTCCCCGATCGTGTACCCCGCCGTGTTCGGCGTGGTGTCCGCGCGGAACTCCACGCTGAACGCGTCCGTCGTGCCGTTCATGAAGCAGCCCACGGCCAGCTGGAGCACGCGCACGTTGCGGTCGAACGAGTCGACCGGCACGTTGTGACTCGTACCCCCCAGACGGGGAGCAGGCACCAGGGACGTGGGGTTGGTGAAGTCGCCCCGGCGGATCTGGAGACCCATGTAGCTGACCGTGGCGCCCGCGATCGTGAACACCGGCACGTAGACCGTCGCCACGGCGAAGTAGAACCCGGGGTCGTCCGGGAAGATCAGCCTCTGACCCACGTCCGGCGACGTCATGATCACGTTCGCCGTGTTGAAGTCAGTCACGTTGAACGGGATCCGGTCGTCGTACGGGGTCGCAGGCGCGTTCACGTTCGCGCGCGCGGTCGACTCCGAGGTGAACGGCGTCGTGCCCCTGAAGCGCGCCACAGGACGCCCTGTGAGCCCGTCCTGGAGCGCGCACACGTCCGCGTCGATGGCCTCCGCCAGACGCTGGAGATCGCCCGGCACGTCCGTGGGGTCGGTCGGGAACGGGTACGGGTAGAACCGGTTCGGTGTGGTCCCTGGCATCAGTCAGCCACCTTCGTTGCGGAGAAGGACCGGGCCGAGATGTTCAGGGCCGCGCCCGACTCCTGCCGGACCTCCACCCGGATGAAGTCGCCCACCGTGATCACCCGGTAGAGCGCAGTCGTCGTCATCTCGGTGTCCATGTTCTGCGCCCCGCGCCTGCTGTCGTGCGCGAGGTTGCCGAACAGGTTCGCCACCAGGATCAGGCTCCGGCCGTTGACCGTGGCATTGCCGTTCGAGGAGAAGTTCACCTCGGCGGTCACCAGATAGATGCCGGTCTCGGTGAACGTCAGCCGGTCGTTGTTCACGCCCAGGTTGGCCATGGCCGCGTTGTCGTACTCCTCCGTCGCGAACGTCGCGAACACATTCGTGTTCTGCGCGTGGCCTGGTTGGCGCTCGCGGACACGCGCGCGGAGGGACGGTTCAGGGCGGCCGTCTGGCGGGCCACGAGCGTGGCCACGTCGGTGTCGACGTCCTGGGCGAAGTCCTGGATCTGGGCGGGCGGGTTGGCCGGGTCGCCGTAGGTCGGGTACGTGTACCCGCGCGGGGTGTTGGCTGGCATCTCAGTTCCTCCGGGCGATAACGGAATCCCAGACCAGAGCCTGACCGGCCGCCAGGGTGGAGCGCAGGGCCACGCGCATGAAGAACGTCGCGGCCGGGACGGTCACGCTCCCCGCCAGCACCTGGAACGGCGGGTACTGCGGGACGTTCAGCCGGTCGGCCACGTTGATGCTGGCGGCCGAGACCGTCGGGAACAGGTCCGTGGCGTTGGCGAACCACATGGCGTCGATGCGGGCCCGGCCGGTCTGCGCACCGCCCGCGTAGTCCCCGCCGACGAACGCACTGATCGACCAGGACTCACCCGTGTTCACCGGGATCGGGTCCGAGTACAGGTAGTGGTCGGAGGCCTGCGCGGTGTAGACCCGCGCGGCGAAGTCACCCTCCGGCGCGTTGTCGATGTCCACCACGGTCGCGGTCGAGACACCGCTGATGTCATACGAGATCCAGTGGACGGGCTGTCCGCCCGGCTCGGAGTCCTCGAAGCTCCCGTTGACCACGGAGTTCGACCCGGCGCCCACGATGCGTCCTACGGCCACCCAGGTGGCGTCCTGGCGGATCAGGTGGACGACCGTACCGGCCGCCGGAGGAGAGACGGCGGTCGACGTGAACGGCAGGTCGAACGCCACCTCCATGGTGGTCCCTCCGACGTCCACGAACATGCTGTTGGGCGTGGCCAGCACGACCACCCCGATGCGCGACTCGGTCAGCGCGCCGGGGAACTGGCCCGCGACACCGATCGGGCTAGACATTGACCAGGATCTGCAAGACCCACATCCGGTGGTTGTACGTGGCCACGGTGGCCGGGTTGCCCGTGTGGGCGGTGCGCGTGTTGAGGAAGTCCCCGGCGCGGAAGAAGCCTACGTCCACCCAGTTCACGTCCTCGCTGCCCCGGCCCGCGATCACGTGGCCGGGACCCTGCCGGGACGACCACGGGTCGCCGTTCAGCAGGGGGTCGACGCGCATGTTGGTCGCGACCGGCGAGAAGCCGGACATGCGGACGCTGCCCCCGAGCATGTACCAGCCATCTTCCTGGATGCGGAACCCGTCCCCGTCCAGGTCGGCCATGCCCCCGGTGTCGAACTCCAGCGAGGCGTAGAACTGGTTGACCTCGGTCCCGGCCGTGTTCGACGCGCCCGTCATCGCGCAGGCCGGAGGCGCGGTCAGGGTGTCCGTCAGCTGGTCGGCGTACGCCTGCACGGCGGTGTCCGTGGCCACCGCCAGGTCCCGGAACTGCTCGATGTCCGAAGCGTCCTTGACCAGCGGCGGGTCACACTGCGGGTACGGGAGCCCGAGGCATTCGGTCGTGTCCATGTCGTCCCTCCTAGTCCAGTGTCGCTTGCGCGCGTACGAACCCGCGAGTGCCCAGGGACATGGTGCCC
>Ga0247824_10000392_pt1 | contig 21015 bp, 27 predicted proteins | sample 13C_PalmiticAcid_FD_194412 | JGI IMG/M metagenome (GOLD analysis project Ga0247824, IMG submission 194412) | Soil microbial communities from agricultural site in Penn Yan, New York, United States - 13C_PalmiticAcid_Day48 | ecosystem: Environmental > Terrestrial > Soil > Agricultural land...
GCTTCTCATTGCCCTTCTATTTAATAGTAGTATCAAGATCCTAAAAGACTATATATAAGCTTTCTTTATTTACCTTAGAGAAATATATCTTTCGTTATACTATTTTAACGAGTTAAAGAATATTTATTAGGAGTAAGATAAACGATAATAGGGGAGCGTATGTAGAGAGTAAGAGAGTAAGAGAACGATAAATAAGAGGATAGGAAAAAAGGAATTCTAGGGCTTAAAGGGAGAGTAGGGAGGCTATAACGGGACGGCATAAGCGAGCCTAGCTAGTACCGAGCATCGTCGAGGGTCGGACGTAGTTGGTTCGCTATCTCTAGAATAGGGGATGGGATCCTGGTACTGAAGATATACCGTATCGCGAATGCGCGGGGCGCGTACTAGGGGACTTTTATAGGTGTGGGCGAAGTAGAATAGGCGACGCATTCCGGCCTCCGTTGCCGGCGCTATTTGGGGTCGTGAATAGAGGCGGCCCGGGTCTGGGAACGCGAACGCGTTTCGGACCGGCAAAACTTCGGGCGAGTAGTAGCCCGTGCTCGCTAAGTCATCAATTGCTGTGTGCAAAAAGATTGCTTTTGTATTTCCTCATAACTGTTAATTTGTTGTCCCTCCTAAGATGTGAAGTTTCGCTGCATGGTCCAGGAGCGTCTCATTGACTCGTTTCGGTTTCTCTACATCAGGAGTAACAAATGCTTTGTTCTTCACTTGTTTCGTCGGAATTAAACGAACAGTGACAACTCCACCTCCGTGTCTCTGCTGCGAACAAAATTCCATATTGCAGACCGCTCATCAGCGTTTTCCCCTTTGCACTGCATTAAATACATCCCAGGGATGCCTCTCCTTTTGTCCCACCATTTCAGGCTGCTTAACCAAGTGCCATGATGGGAGATAGAGTCGGGGTCAGAGCAAGTTAAGACCAGACTAAATATCAGGATTCATGGTACTACAGGGGACCGGAACGTTGCAAAGGGCACTTTTATGGGCTTGACTGGGTGCTTGCATCTTGCCTTGATGGACTGTAGCAACATTGGGCGACAAGCCGGGTCAAGTAGTTCCTGAGTCCCTGTGGTGAAAATAGGGGACCACCCGCCGCCCGCGCCTTCTGCCGGCCGGAAAATCCCATGGGAGAAGTCCTCGTTGTGGCGGCTGCACTTGGGGGTATAACTTCGCGGCCAACATGCGGCGGGTAGGTTGACACTACCTAACTGGCCGGCGGGCAGCATCAGGCCCTCGGGCCTACCTCGGCCCAACAAGCAGCTTCCGTGTTTGCTCTCATGCATGCTCAGGCCTTGTATGCTCCAGTCGTTGGCGACACAACGCGGCCGCCCATGCGTACCCGGTCCGATTACTATACAAGATTTAAAGAAAGCTGGGGTATCAGCCAGACATCGTCCCCCAAATCTCCAACCACCTCCCTATCCCTAACAAGGCATCGCCATGTCGACTCCCATCATGGACATCCCAGTGTCTGTTATCGCGAACGGACCGCTGAGCCTCCCGCTCAAGGAGGAGCCGCCAATCCACGTCCACGCCACGATTCCCTTCTCCCTCTTGGTGAAGGACTTCGACCCAAACATAGCCAAAGTCCCCTCTTGGGAGGAGCCCCGATGCTGGCTGGCGAACCGCCTATTTGGGCCCCGGTACAAGACCCCATCTAGCGCTTCGGCCAAGGTCGCTATGTTCGCCAGTCCTATCTTCGACGGGCGAGTCTGGCCAAAGTTGGGTGCGTTGCTCCTCGGAAAAGAGGTGCGCATGGCGACTTGCACCACAGGCTCCGACGCCAAGGAGTGGGCGCACGCCGACGCCTCGAACCTCTTCTTTACATTTGCCACGGGGCCCAACGACGAGGACATAGACTGTGCGAGGGCGGTTGTCCTGACGGCGAGCCCCGACCCGGAGGGCGCGGGCGGCATTCTGTTTACTGTCAAAGAGATGGACGAGAGAGAAAGGGCGGCTTGGAAAACGGCCTGGATGGCACTGCCCCCGCCCATCCCGTCGCCCGGTAGTGCTGTTGAGCTTGATGATGAGCATGCCACGGGGAGGAAGAATCTTGCACTCTATAATTCCAAAGCTGGCTGGTTTGCTCCGAGCTGCGCAAGCAAAAAGGAGTCGTTCGAGAGCGTTTAGTTGGCCCACATGACCCGTCATTCGGAAAGGGCATTGCTCGATAGACAATGGTTACTTGAGAACAACGCTTGCTCAAGAGGCAATGTAATATGCATAGCTAATAGTTTATCCTCAACGACCATTGCTTATGGGGACCACTACCAATAGGTAACGGCGGAAGATATTAACATTAAGTCGTTCATACGTTCACATCTATCTTGGACCATCTCTATCATGTCACCTAACCTCACAACATCCCTTTTTGCCCTTGTCCCAATCCTCTTCTCCAACAACAGCCTAAGCCTTAGCAATCCACCCCGAGGCAGCTATACTCGCCTCGTCCCTAATTTTCTTCAGCTTGATCGAGCGAGCAACAGCCATCAAAACTGTTCCCAGCAGTAACACTGCTCCAGCAAACGCCTGAGCACCGTAGTAGCTCCCCCCCGAAGCCGTGATGATGGCGCCAGCAATGGGCGGCCCTGCTAGAGTGGCAAAGCTGACGATGGTGAATACCATGCCCATCCTCACACCAGCCTTTCGGACGTCGGTCGTCAGACTGCCCAACCCCGCGGGAAAAAGGCTCTGGATGCCACCCGCAGCCATGCCGTAAAAAGCACACCAAACGTACATGCTGGTGGAGTTCTTGACGGCCATCCACGAAAACACGCATATTCCAGCAATGCCCGCGGTGGGAACAAACGCATTGAACACGCCGACGCGGTCGGCGAGATAGTTCGGTATCAACCGCCCCGGAATGCCGACCCCGTTTATGACGAGGAGTAGGTTGAGGCTGTCGGTGTACTGCATGCCGATAATGTCTCGGCTGAATGACACGACGTAGTAAAACGCAAAGTATAACCCAAGGAACATCTGCCACCATGTAAGTCGAGGCCTTCCCCAAAATCAGAACCAAAACTTACCGAAAACGACCCCAACGCATAAAGCACATATTCGCCCTCCCGAAACGCCCCCCATTCCACTATCGGCCCGCTCTTCCTGGGCAGGATTCTCTGCTTCAGTCCCACCAGTGCGACCGCAAGCGTCGCAATCTGGACGTACCCAATCGCCCTCATGGTCGCCGCAAACCCATGGACGGGCAACATCTGGCGCACCATGCTCGGAAACACCAGCCCGCCCGTCGCGGTCCCGCACGCGGCCATGCCCATGGCCAAGCTCCGCCTCGTGCTAAAGTACGTCGACAGCGTCGAGATGCACGGGCAAAACAGGCACCCGTTGCCCAGCCCCATGCAGATGCCCAGCGCGAGCAGTACTTGCCAGTACTGCGTGGCGACGGACACGGTGAAGATGCCGAGGATCTGGAAGGCCACGCCGAGCGCGAAGACGTGGCGGAAATAGCCGGCGTCGCTGAGCCGGCCGGTCAGGGCGCCCACAAAGAAGAGGAGGAAGACCTGGCAGGAGCCGATCCAGGAGATGTCCGAGGGCGACCGGCCGAGGGTGGTGGTGTAGTGGGTTTGGAACAGGCCGAAGGAGCTGACGACGCCCCAGGTGTTCATGACGACGAGATGGGTGCAGGCGACTAGGGGCGTTTTGTCAATCAGTTTATTTGGTGGATGGTAGGTAATGGGGGAAGGGCTTACCGGCCGTCCAGGCTTGTAACCCCCCGTTAGGGGGTGGCCCAGGTTTCCAGCTCGACTTGGTGCTCGGGCGGGTGAGCACGCGGCTCACGACCCGGGACAGCACGCCGTTGTTGTCACCGCCACCCGGTCCATCCTCCCGTGTTTGTTGCCGTGACAGCGTAGCCGGGTCCTCCCTCCCAACCTCCCCATCGCTGGTGTCAGTCGAGGTCCGCCCCGTATCCTCCGTGCTCCGCTTCTCGGGGTCCACCGCGTCCGGGAGGGACGACGCGTCCGTGTCCGGGGCTTGCCAAGGGAGTCCGCTTTCCACGTCATGCCGTGGCCGTGGCCCGGATTGCCCCATATTGACCGGTTGCAGAGTGCGGAGTCCCTCCGAACTCAGAATCCAATGAATAGGAGTCACTACCCAAGCAGCAATGTTTTGGGCGTGGGAGCCGTCACGAGAACTTTCTCTACGCCTGAAGATGTCGGTCCAAAATCCAATTGACCGTTTCCAGGGCTAATGGGAGGGGCGAGGCCAAGAAGTTGATATACAGCAGGAAGAATACAAGATGGTCGATGATGAGTAACACCGCCCAATGGGGATAGGAACAGGATATAAACAAGACTCTGCAATCCGCGTGAGGTGAGCCGCGCTTCGGTCTTCGGGATGGTGTTGGTAAGACCGAGGGAGTGTGACTGTACTCGAAAAGCTAACCAGAAAAGCAGGATGCGAACCACTGAAAAACGAGAGAAAAGATGACTGCAAAGGAACCAAGGAAAACTTTAGGGAGAACTGGGGATGGGAACGGCCATTGTGGATCCGCAGCGGGTACCAAGAATCGAGTCACAAGAAGCTCTGATCCGCTCTCCGCTCTCTCCGCTGCCGCAACAACTTGTCCCTCCCAATCCACACGCTTTTCCCCCTCTGTTTATCTGGACCATAGCCGGCACTACTGCGGTCACGGTGCCGAGTACGGACCCTGCTCCGGTTTCCGTCCGCCCGGCCGTCATTCTGCACTAGCTAGCGCGGGCGACAGGCCATGTCATTCTCTGCGCCCTTTGGGGGATTCCGCTTGGTTTGTTGTGGGACTCGTGCGTCCATGTGATTCGATGACAAATCGGAAGCATGCCGGCAACGGCAACGTTATTCCCGAGAGAAATTCTCCGCCGTGCACCGGCCCGCGCTCGGCTCCACCCTTGGCTCCGGCCGCTTGAAGCCGGGCGGTGAGCGAGGGATGAGCCGAGGTGGGATGGTGGCTCATCATGCTGTTTCCGCCATTATTTCAGAATTGAGGATCCAGTATCAACTCTATGCCTAAGTCGTGGGCGCTTCATGTACAGTATAATGAGTGAAGGATAGCCAGCAAGAGCAGCCAAAGGATCATGTCCAAATGTGAAGGTGGTATTCGTGGTGTCCGGCCTCGTTTGTTGGCCCGGCTCTCCAACCCGGCTTGGGGTTAATCGCAAGCAGATGAAACTAGGGCGGTAGACGAGTCGCCACCCATCGCTGAGGAAGCCGCTGGCGTAAGAGCCGCTGCAGCGGCCGAGGTGTCCAGGACGGACGTGGGGATTGGGACACCGGCGGAGGCGCACTTCTCGGCGATACCGATGAGGACCTCTGTGAGTTCTGTATTAGAAGATGTTTGTGTAGATAAACAGAAGTCGAATAATATTTACTAGCTTGGTCCTCGGCAGAGCAGGCCGACTGGACACAAGGCTCGACACTCGCAATCAATTCGCCGACCTTCAGGCAGTGGCAGGCAAAGTCCGTAAGGGCGGAGCAGCCATCGTTGGTCAAGGGGTTGATGAAGCAGGTAAGCTTTGAGATGAGGAATCAGTATAGTGGTCGAACCAAAATTCACCTATACACCGTCCCATAATACAGGTCGTGACCTACAGCACAGCTTGGGATATTATCAAACTGCGCAAACGCAAAGGAGGCTAGAGCAACCGCAATAGCGGCAAATGAAGGCTCCATCTTGGGTGGGTGCGACGAGTTGACAGATGCCGATATGGTACAGAGTTATCGAGTAGGCAGAGACGATTGGACTTTGAGGACGTGAGTGTGCTGGCTTGTAAGTTTAGGGGGGCAGGTATGACCTTATACCTATGCAGTCCATAGACCACTAGTGGTGATTTTAAGAGACCTGCTCATTCGGCGCCACATACGCCCAGATTCCGTCTCATTCGTTTTGCTTGGCGAGGTGTTGGTTCATGACCGCATCACGGCATCATCTCGGCGTCGGGGGATTCATCGCCAGCGGGTTTGGCGGATCGTCGTATTGGCGCAGAAAATCGAGTCTCGAGCAGCCGAGCAGCCCGTATAAACGTCATCGAGTACACCATCTTTTGTCTGACAAGGGGTCATGCTTGATGTGTGAGGCACTGCCAGTGAGATACTGATCGAGGGATGCTGATACACCAATCAAAAATAAGAAACCACACAACAAACCCTAAACCTCGACAGGCTGCTCAGGGGCAACGGTTGTGGCATGTGACCAGGGAAAAGACACTCAATGGCTCAGGAGTCGATGTCCAAGGAGGTGACAACAAAGAACAATGGGTCCATCTGGCCAGACGAGCAGTAGTAAAATGACAGCTCGCGTAGCGCTGGGACCTTCGGTCGTGAATTCAAAACTTTTGGTAGGTATGTATTCGTGGGAATGCAGTTGTTATTGAACCTCCAAGACTGGGCCGGTTGAGCGGCTTCTAAAGCAAACACCAGGGTACTGACAAACTAGTTCCACAGAGCAACAAGAAAAGCAAAGGAAAGCAAAATCAGGCTCCCCGCACTGTGATCTAGCTTCCCAAGCACCCTGCATCTCTGGGAAAGACTGTCCCCCTTCAATGTGTGTAGCCTTCGTATAAGAAGAGCGAGAAATGGGGGCCAAGGCTGCTGAGAGTTTTCGGTGAGCTGGCCTTACCACTCATGCTCCTCCCACGGCGGCTTCTTCCATCGATGCTTCCACTCAATCCGGCTGGTGTCGCCCTTGCTCCAGTAGCCCGAGCCGCCCTTGCGCCAAATCTCGGACCTCTCCACCAGAGAATGCAGGACTTCCTCCTCGGCCTTTGCCGTATCTTCGTAGGAAGACTCAGACTCTGGCTTCTCGCCAAACCCGCCCGCCTGCTTCTCCATGCGCGCGCTGTCCCACATGACATAGGCACGCTCACGGAGCCATTCTTCGCCGGAGCTCATGACGGATTCCGGTCCCCGCCTGTATGCCTCGGTGCGGCACCACGCTTCGTACGGACCCCGGTCCAGCTCGCCATCATGGTGCCGGTGCTTGCGACGCGGCGCGGTGGGGTGCGGCTCTTCGGCTTCGTCGGTCTCGGGCACGCGGACGTAGCCCTGCAGAACATCCAGGGGAAAGTTGACTTGGCCTGTGTTGGAGGCTATCGGGGAGAGGTGCATCAGGTCGTGCTTGTCATCGTACGAGTCCATGCGTGAGAGTTTGTGGACGACCCTGATGCCTTCAGATAGCTGGACACAGTTCACGTCACAACAGGCGACCGCTCTGCAAGACCACGGGCAGGCAACCAACCCAGATCTGATTGAAAGTGTTCAGGTCATCCTCGTCATCGACACGGGCGCACCGGTAGTTCAACGCGCCCTCCCCACACTCGACGTCGTGGGCGAGCACGTCGGACGCAGCTGAAACAGGGCGTCAGACTATCTCACGAAACAAGACCGTCTTCTTGGCGTTCCTCTGATCGTATTGGGGCCGTCGCCGGCCGCTAACTCACCTTGGTCAAACACTGCTTCGAGGCGCTGGTACGCGCAAGCGAGCTGTTCGTTCTCCCCACGGCGCGTGTTTCGAAAACAACCAGGGATACACTTCCTCCCGCCGCGGAACACGGTACAGGTACCACAGGACCATGTAAACCAGCTCCACGCGGTAGGAGGCGTGGCAAAAGCGAAAGTACTCCGATGGGGACAGCTCGACGGGGCCCGTCCCCGGCGTGATGAGGTCCCAGGCGCTGTTTGCGTAGTCGGACACAAAGTCGTGGATGTCGTCGTGCATGCGGGCCATTTTTTTTAATCTCGTGCGGTGGCTTGGTTAGCACGCGGGCTGCGACACGGGCGGGTTGGTTGTAGAGTTCGTCGAGGAAGGGGATGACGGAGCTCGCGACGCGCGGGCCAGGCACATCCATGGCTTCCAATGTGGCGACTGCAAATGGGAGCAAGGCCGGAGTAACCTGGTGGCGGAGGATCGAGGCCTCGATGCCATGGCTCTCTTGGAACGACGTGTAGAAATGGCGACACACGAGCAAGGCGGGCGCGAGATGGCGGAGGTGGTCGAGGTTGCTGAGGATTGCGGCCGACAATCTCGCAGGGTAGATCCGTGATCGTCGGCATGGCGTGCAGTGATTGCTACCAAGGTGAGGGTGTGTTGTTGCAGTTGGGTGCTCTGAGTATCTCAACGTCGGAGTGATCGAAGCCAGGACGCGTCGTCGCCTGCAGGGAGCGGCACTGGGGTACGGCTACCCATCATTTAAACCTGAATTGTGGCTTGAGTCTCGAGAATCAAACGACACGGGCAGCAGCAGCAGCCTGCGAGTGGTGTGAGCTGAACTTCTGTGCATCCCCGGCAGGCGCTCAGGAATTGCCGGGCCAGTCAGGTGCAAAAGCACAGTGGTGCGCAGCATCATAAGCATGGTGGCGTCGAGCTGAGACAGTTGAGGGAGGGGTTGCTGCTGGCAGAGTTTTGCTTTTTCTTCTCCTTGCCTGCGGCATCGTCCAGCATTGACCGAAACCTCCCTCAAGCCGTCATTTCTCGTCGTGGAATGCACCAACCACATCTGACAATATTGCTCTTTGCCGCTGGACACCATTGCCATTGAACAGGGCGTGCCTTTCACTCAGGTAGCCAGACCGTGAGATCCAAATTCTGTTCAAGCAGTGTTGACCCTGAACGCACAGCTTAGCCCTAGTACTCACCATTCTCTCGCTGAAAGTCCGAGGCTTCTTTGGCCAGATTTTGTGAGCGAATGGGCTACTACGCATACTCGCCTGTCAAAACAAATATCTAAAATACACTGTCGAGACCCCGGATTTGTCCATAATGCAGCTCGGTGGACGTGGACACATCCGCTTTTCCCCCGAGAGGGACACGTCCGTTGACTATGAATCGCCCCCTCATACGATCCCCGTGAGCCATGCTCACGGTTCCGGGAACGACGTTGATGGATGGTTTTCAGAACATGAGCCCTATGACATCCTGAACCAACATGCTGGATCCGCCGACATAAAATGGAGCGAAGAAGCGGCCCCTGAGGCAAATGGCCTGGTTATATCCGATGTTGGTCACTGTGAGGATGCTCCCTTCATCGACTCCGGCTATGCCTCGGTGCCCCTCGAGAGCTGCAAACCCGCCGCACCCGAGGACAAGGACAAGTGCGACAGCGACTCGAAGACGATCGTTTCGGCTGCGACGACAGTCATCCCGAGCGTGGCCGAAGAAACGATTGCTGAAGTCTGCAGCGATATCCAGAAACAAGTTCAGGGGCACATCGACGAAGACAACAGGCAGGTGTTATTGGACGCTCTCCCCAACCTCGTAAAGGCGCTTGCCCTTCGTTTGGCCAGCCTCGATTCGAAGGACGCCCACCGCGGGATCATGCATTTCGTCTATAGCCGGCATGCGTAAGCAAGTATGCTTCCCTCTCGTCATTAACTTGACTGACCCATCCCCTTGCCCGCGTACCACAGCGGCATCGTGTCCAGACTGCAGCGACTGTTGCAACCGAACGTCAAAGACGAGGAAGAAGTTTTACGTCGTGAAGATCAAACCGGAATGTCCGTCAACGAGAAGATGCTCTTGTGGGCAAAGAAGCCTCAAGATCTTGTGGAGCCCATCAATCCTTCGGAATGCTTTCAGGGGGTCGAAGATGGCGAGGACGACGATCGCACGAGCAACTCTGAGGTATCGACTTATGGCCGGACAATCCTGCGGAGCAAAGCGTACGGGTGGATGATTCAGCGGCTGCTGAAAGAACTATCTTTCCACCGGGGCAACGGTCCCCGGAGCATGGCGGACGAAATCCGGCGTGCCATCATGAACGGTCTCCCCACCGGTAGGGTCAGCAAGCATCGCAATCCGCATGTTCACCGAGCCGAATTCCAGGTCCCCTGGGCGCAGCTCCATCAGCGTATGTTGTGGGAGCGGAAGCGGGCGGTCCGCAGGTGGAACTGGGACCAAATCTTCAAGTCGATGGTGTTGGTCAGCCCATCTGAGGACCGCATCCTGGCAACAACAGTCGATGAATATGTTGTGCAGACGTGGGGACAAAACAGGGAGCTGGTAACAAGGTTTCTAATCGCACTGGAACGCGAGCTTTGCAGGTATACCCTTGGTACGAGACAACCCCGCCTTCATTTGCCTGGCACCTGGACAGGAATGACCAAGCGTAGCACTAATAATCGAAGCAGATTCCCTTATAGCGATAGATTGTCTTCCATTATCGCTAAGCAAGGCTACGCTTCGGGTGTGTGCCGAGGGCGTTTCATACACCATCGCAGAAGAGGCGGAACAGCTGGCCTGGCTGTTCACAGCTCTTCAAGATGCAGAGACCGAGAAGACCCAGACGATTAAGTACAGCAGACCCTGCATTGCCCATGGTAACGCCGGGGTTTGGAAGATCAGGACGGAGCAGACATCCGGCCCTGCATCCAAGACCGAGAGCCTGTTCACATTGGAGAGGCTTGGATGGTTGGGCAACGTCATAAATCCGGTGATTGCTCAAGGATTCCCGACCATCCGCTGTCCATCATTTGCCACGGACTTGGAGGTCTCACCGGAAGTTATGGCTTCGCTTGTCGTGCCAATGAGGAATCGATCAAGCGAAGACTGGTGGGTTCACGTCCTACGGACTGACCAAATCCTTGAACTGGTCGAGCAAAAACAAGGTGCGTGTCTCTGGCATGTCGTGACGGCCGGGGCAAAAAGGTGTCAATGCGGGCGTGGCATCGAGGCCGTTGGTTCCAAGGAAATTAGACAATACCGGCATTTCTTGGGCAGTTGCCCCGATCCCAAGCACCTCAGCAGCAAGCTCGATCCGACGGCTCAATGCCTCGAACAAAGCCAAACTCGAGACTGTGAACTCGATAATTTGGCGAGCTCCATCGCTTGTCCAACTCCGGAGACACCATGGCCGAATTCAGACTGCACCACGACCTCGTTGGAATCAGACATCATGTCGGTACCAGAGTCTTTGGCAACTCCACTTCGCGACTTTCCGGACTGGGTGTCCCCAGTGCTTGATGTGGTGGCCTGTCAGTTGGTACTGGAGTACCAGAGCGGGAGCTGGCAAGCAACTCACGAATCCCTCCAGGGCGACAAAACAGAGACAGCCTTTAACGTGGGAGCCGAGACAGTTCAGGATCGACCGCAGAGCGAAGCCAGCCAGGATGGGAATCCCGTATCCGTTACCCGTGAGGCATCTAGCAGCACTACAAACCAGGGATCTCAGAAAGCACCGAGAGCGAAACGCAAGGGAGCGGATTGCCGCGGTCATGAAGGCGAGGACGACAATGACGAGGAAGAAAACAAGCGGCCGCCCAAACGGCCAAGGCCCAAGCATGGTTTACCCCTCAACAAGCCACTTGCGTGTCCCTACTTGAAGCTGGACCCCATCAAACATAACAGGTGTCTCAGGATGAACAAGCTCTTGGGAGTCAACCGCGTGAAACAGCACCTCGCACGGAGTCACCGAGAGCCAGAATTCTTTTGCGACCGGTGCAAGACCATCTTCCGAGAAAAGGCCGCTCACGAACACCATCTCAAGGAAGCAGGCGCAGCATGTGTGTTCAAAACCTGGGGTTGGGGGCATCGCCCCATCACTCGCACGCAGGAAAAGGAACTTCACAAGAACTCCAAGCCATATGCCACCGAGCCTGAGCGGTGGTTCGCTATCTGGAAGATTCTCTTTCCCGATGACGCTCCACCAACCTCTCCCTTTCTCGATCTCGGCTTCTCGGACGACTTATACCTATTTTGGGAATACGGACGGAGACGCGGGCGGACGATTCTGCTAGAGGAACTTCGAGCCGCGCAGCCCGTGCATACGGATGCCCCATTGTCTGAAGAAGCCTCGGAGTCATTCACCCTTGAAGCTATCGATCGCGCTTTTACTGCCATGATTCAGGACTTCACGTCGTCTCGCGCATTCGGGAACCGGTCTCCGGTCCGAAGCGGAAGTTCTGGAACAGCTTTGTCTAGGCAAGAAACACCCCTCGGCTCCTTTACGGACAGCGGGGTAGAGGTCAACAATTAGACAACTCTACCTCCCAGTCACGGTCATGGCGTCACGTCGTTGCTTGGCTCGTCCGCCCGTGAGCCTGTTGCGACCGTCAACGGAACCCCGGTTTCCTTGCTAGAAGGTGACCTGAACAATCGCCCTGCCATCTTACCTGACCTTGGCGCCAATGATATCGATATTGCGGGAAGCCAGAACTTCCTACAAAACGCCTTGTCCTATAGTCTTCACCAGTTCAGCAGCACCGGTAACGTTGCCATCATCAGCGTCAGGGATACCTTTGGCCCACACCTGTGGGAGCCATGCCTTGAGCAAGAGTCCGCCTTCAACGAGAACGTATTTCCCATGCCTTTGCTCGAGAGCGTCTTCGGCAGCCACCGCGCATCTTCACCTAGCCTTGGTGCCAGTAACCTGCCCGCTGAAGGTCAGGGCCTCCAACACGACCACCATGTCAGCCGTACCCCGTTTGTTTTCTCTACAACCGGCGACGCTACTACCATCGGTGGGTTAGGCGGTACACTTGCCCAGCCCTCGCCCAACTTCTGGCGCGGGCTAGGCTTAGAAGAACCTGAAGACAGCCGGACAGCCCTGAACTGGAACAAACCCTCAACGGAGGCAACCGACGACTTGGAATGAGGGGTCGGACGAGGCGCAGCAGCAGCGGGACAAGCCCGGTGAGCCCAGCCGATCCCAGCGAGCCGGCAGCACGTCGGTGTCGTCGGCATCGAGGCTGTCACTGGAACGGGTCGCGGGCTCACCCGGGCCACGCCAGTCCTGGAGCTTTCACATTTGAGGCGACCTGGCGAGGGCCAGCAGCGCCGAAGCTTGACCAACAATCTCTTGTCAGATGGGACCAGACGAGGGTCGGGAGGCGCAGGCCCGCGCCGCTGTCCCAAACCCTCGGACGAAACGACAAACGCCAACTTCCACGCCCGAGCCAACATGGAAGACATCCATGATGGCTCGGGCCGGGAGCAATTGACACTGGAGGCGTTCACAACTTCCAGCCCATTGCGAATAAAAGTCACACCGAGCTTCTCATGCCGGGTTTCAGGCCCACGCTCGCCACCCTCATCCCCAGGCCTTTCCCCCTGAACCAGGCCAACTGACAAGAGAGATAGCCCAGCTAGCACGTACTGGTACTCCCGGCCTGCCAGGTAGTGCCTCCGTCTCGTTCGGTGTATAAAGATGCGATGCTCCCGTCGATGAACGAGCTTGGTCACTCCTCTCCCATGCGTTTTACGTACCGAGGGCCAACGCTGACGTTGTGACTTAATTCTTCCCTGCTTTCTCGTGTTTACGCCGCCAGCCCTTGCCCATCTTTGCCAGCAACAACAGCAACAACAGCAACAACAGCAACAACAGCAACAACAGCAACAACAGCAACAACAGCAACAACAGCAACAACAGCAACAACAGCAACAACAGCAACAACAGCAACAACAAACTTGAACATGGCCCCTGGCGTCAAGAATTGCGGTGCTTGCGGCCTCGTCCAGCCCGAACGTGTTCTTGCCACCGAGGGACACGCTGCAGATAGGGAACAGGTTGATTGTCACAGGGCCTGTCATTCTAGTCGTTTGAACATGGAACTAGTGCTGTATTTTCTCCCCCTTCGCTTCGTCAAAAAGATGGAAGAATGAAGAATGAGCAAGGATCGTAGGAGACACTCCCCTGTGCCCAAGATAGGAAGGAGACGATGCGTACACAAACCAGGCGTGTTGGGGATAAGGGACAGTACCTTGTACTAGATGCTCGTGGATGGTCTCTCGCCATGGGTGAGTTCTACGTTGAGAGCGGGCTGGCCGGTGGGGGCGAAGAGGTTGGATGTCTGGCGCCGGACTTCGTGGCCGAAGGCACCGTTCGTGTCTGAGAGCATGATGAATGAGGATCAATGTTCGGGATCGAAGGCCGTTGGTCTGGTGGTGCAGAGTGTTGTGCCATCGAATGTGGGTGCCAAATGCGCACGTAGATGTGCCGACGAAGGTGGAGAGTGAGAGAGAGGGGTTCGGGCACGGGTTCGCAGACAGCCGGATGCGGGAAGAGTTTCCATGCAGGCAAAGCAGCGGCGTGGCAGTTTTGTTGCAGGTCCGGAGCGCCACGGGCGGCTGCAAGTCAAGATGGCAAGCTCTCATACACTGTCAGGAGGTATGCCTTTCAAGCCTCCTCAGCCCAACAGAAACACAATTCAACTTTCCTGTTTCTGGTTCAACTGTTTGAGCCGTATTCCGTCTGTCGGGCCAGGGAAGCAAGCCTGGATCACATTTCCTCGTTGCCACATGAATCCTGTTAAACGAAACGGGGAGGACATCCTCCCGCCTTTTGGTCCGATTATATCAGGGCGGTAATTCGGGGGCACAGCTGGGGGAGGCTCGCGAAGCTCCCACCCTCACCACTGGAAGCCAGCAAAGTACAGCTCATCCCAGTCGCTGGGTCCCGGCTCCTCCCTGCCGTCCGCATACTGGCTCTCGTACCGCGCGCCCATGACGTAGCGCTCGAGGCGTTCCTTGAGGTCCCGCTTGTCAAACCACGGGTCGTGCCACGGGCCGCGCCGCGGCGGCTCGCCGGGCATGATGTCGTACATGGGCCGCTGCCAGGGGTACCGGAAGTGGCCGTAGAAGCGCGCGAGGCCGGGCGGCGCCGCCAGCCCCCGGAGCGGCCGCAGAAGGTCCCTGTACGCCCGCAGCAGCGCCGCTGCCTCCTCAGCCGTGGCCTGGCCGGCGCGGTCCGGCGCCCCGTTGCTCTCGTCCATGACCACCACCCGCAGCGTCAGCGCCGGCAGGTTGAGCCCGTCGCGGAGCCAGCCGGCCGCGGCCAGCCAGTCCCGCGCCGCCGGGTGTTCCGCCCCCGGCCAGGTCGCGGCGGCGTATGGGGGGAAGACCAGCTCCAGGAAGCGGAGGTGGGCGAGGGCGGGCGCGGGCACCACGTCGCGGAGGAACTCCGAGGCCGCGAATTTCTCGAACGGGTACGAGTCGCGTTCTGGCGAGTCGGGTAGCTCGCGCGGGCCCGGGGAGCTAGACGACGCCGCCTGTTGTTGCGGCGACGGCACCCGCCAGACCGGGAACGCCTTGTAGTCGTAGATGATAAACCGGTTACGGGAAAAGAAGACGTATAGGGCCTCCTGGGACAGGGCGCGGCACACGAGGAAGAGCGCGGGCCCTGGCGGCGCCCAGCATTTACAGCTCGACGAAAACACGGCGTGGCGGCGCCGGCAAAAGCAGCCCTCGGGCCGGTCGCGGTAGCACTCGAAGAACTGCTCGCCGTGTACCTCGTCTGCGGTCATAGGGGGGTCCGATCCGCGGAGGAAGCGGAGCACCGTGTAGGCGCGGTCCTGCCGGCTCCAGCCTACCTGCCTCCGCGGCGCGACCAGGTCGGTATACTCCAGGATACGGACGCGGACCTCGCGCGGGAGGCTGGCTAGGGTGGCGGTAGTGGCCGAGGAGGCGTACGGAACAATAGGGATAGGGGTGGGCAGGCCGCAGGCGTGTACGGCGGTGTCTTGGGCGAGCTGCTGGAGTGGTCCGTCGGGCGTCTTGGCTAGCCGGATGCGGCACTCGGAGAGGTGGGAGCGAGGAAGGAGGCGGAGGGGCGCGAGGATGGACTCGGCGAGATGGAGCGCCAGCGGGTGCTGCGGGTCGACGTCGCATACCAGCGAGAGGGCGAGGCGGCCGGGGGTGATGCGAGCGAAGAGCTCGGCGGCGGCGGAATGCCAGGCGCGTCGCGCGTCGTCCGCCTGTATTGCACCATGGCTGAGGAGCGGCGCCTGGTGAATATCTTGGGAGTGCTTCTGCCGGCACCATAGCGAGCCCGACCAAGAGTGCTCGTCCCGGCGGTGGCAGCAGCACTCTTCACTATGGTCGTTTTCTGTCACTCTATTGTGGCAGGCTGCCTCATTGACGACAATCTTAAGCTGGGAGAGCGACCGAAGGGACGGCTCGGTAAGGGCGCCGAGGGCGTAGAGCCCGGGTCGCTGGCCAGGGGGGTAATAGTGGACAACGAAGCTATTGGCCGAGTATAGCAAGGCAGCTGCCTCGACGTAGATGGTACGGCAGGAGACCAGCAGGCCATAGAAGTCGATCGGGACGGGCGGGCAGCCCGCGTAGTTCCTAAGGTCGGCGCGTCCACCTCGCAAGTCGAACTGGTACGGGCGGCTGTTCCACGAGGCCAACCCCAAGTAGCGGTAGAGGCGCAGCCGAATGTCTGGCGTGAGGCACAGGAGCAGATGGCGCGGCGGCGATGGCGGCGGCGAAGGCGGCGGAAGCGGCGACGTGTGGGCGGCGTCGGGGACGCACGCCATGGTTGGTCCAAAGTGGGTATGGTATGGGATGGTATGGTATGGCGCGGGCGTGCGGGCTGTGGGGGTGTGGGTGTGTGGGTGCGGGCGTGTCTCGGGGCGGTGATGTGTTGTGGAACGAAAAGAGGCACAGAAAGTGGTGATCTTTTCGTACTGATTGATGGTGGATGTGGGAGAAGAAGATGGTGGCCAGGGAGCTGCCTGCAGAGGCCAACGTGGTGTGGTGGGCCGGCGCTCGGGCCAGCCCACGCAAGATGTGTTGGCGGGTTTGGGAAGTTTTATAGCAGAGCAAAAGGCCCAAAAGTCGGCTGGGCAGCGCATACATGGGCCAACGGCAGACCCCCAAAGCGGTTGGTCCGTCTCGGGTGCGTGTCGGCCCGCCAGGGGCCAGCTGCAAAGGGCAGCTTGACGAGGGCGCGGCGCGAACCGCACCATCCATGCTCCAGCCGGCTGCGCAACCGCAACAGAGCGAACCAGGACCCTCCTCCTGGCTCAGCCTGGTCCCGACTCCGACTGCAGCCCAAACCGGGCCCCTCGTTATGAACCGCCGCTCCAGACACCCGTCAAACCTCCCCTCTCGCCCAACAACCGGGTCTCGACCCCTAACGACCCTGCTGTGGCCGCGCTTGCGTCTCCCCCCGTCTCGCGCTCCGTCGGTTGCAACCTGCCAGCCCTAGCCCAACATTCCTCCTCGCGCCGTAGGCCTCGAGGGAACATCGTGTTGGCCTCAAGGCCCGGCCTTGCCCTGTGACATGTATGCCGTGTTCCCAACCCAGGAAGGCCAAGTCGGCGCCACCAACGGGAAGCAGGACACTGTGCCAGCCGGCGGCCTTTTCTGTGAGGAAGGGTACCCAGTGGCCAACAGTCCAGGACGGACTGGAGCCTGTCGACGCCGTTTGAGTCTGTTTGAGGGCCGTCCCTCCGACCCGTTCCATCGTCAAGGCACGGGGTCTTGCTGCCAGAGGAAGTGTTGGACTACCCAGGTCACGCAGCTAGGATGCATTGGCATCGGGAGGTATGGTATGGTACTTAAAGCCCTGTGTAGAGTGCCGGCTTGGGATTGGGCTCGACAGCTTCACTTCACTTCACATCCTCGCTCATTTGCTTCCGCACCTCCATTGATCACTCAACTCCCTTCCTTTTCTCGCCGGCCGAGACCCGTCTCCTGTGTTTCCGCCAGTGCCCAAGAATCAACACCACATACCTACCTACCCTGCTTCGCAAGCATCCACTTTTGCGCTCTCGTTGGACGACCGCCTACCGTTTTCGCCCACTCTCGCTGGACGAGAGCCTCGCCGTTTCCGCTCTTGCTGGACAAGAACCTGACCGTGTCTGCTCTCGCGGGACGAGGGCTCGGCCGTTTCTCTTCTCGCTGGCCGAGAATCCAACCAACCCTTTCCACTGCTGCTGGCCAAGGACCCAACCTCTTCTGCTCGCTGGACGAGAATCCACCCGTTTCCGTTCCTCCGTCTTTGTTCGCCGTCGCTAGCCGTCGTCTTGCCTCGAGGGATCGGGCCTCCTTCAGCCAAGAATGTCGCTGCATCAAGTTTCCGACAAGCCAAGCTTCCAGGAAACCGACTGGGTTCCTCTCCAGCTACCAGGCGGCTTCTCAATCGGCGAAGGCCAGGAGATGACCTGGGTTCGAAGATTCGATGTACGGCAAAGCCCAACTTGGGTACAGCTTGGCCAGTATGGAAAAGAGCTCTGGGACCACATTGCGAGCATCAAGGACAACACCTTCGCCACCGATAAGACAGGGGCCCGGATCGTTGCAACAATGTGTTACCCAAACAATCCCTCAGAAGGCTATACGATTTTCCAGAGCACTATTCCTAGGGGCCCATGGCGAAAACGCATGGAGGGCGAGAGGCAGAAGAAGAGAGCGGAGAGGACTGCTCCCCGTTGGTGCAGGGCCGCATACGCACCAAGGTCGGTCGGGGGAGACACCAACGTGGAGATACACGCCGAGGACGGCGCCGCATTCCTGTGTGAACGGGCCAAAAGAACAACAATGGGATGGTTTGAGCTATCGCGCATGGTTCCATACGGACACAACAAGAGGGGCGAGTCACCCAGTGTGATCCCGGTTTGCACTGAGCGCAGCAAGCAGCCGAGTTGCAGGGTGGTGGTCAAGCGGCAGCACATCTTAGTGCCAATCTCCGGAGCGACGGTCGAATGGATGGACAACGAAGCTCACAAGCACGACATCGGTACCGCCAGTCTCCTCACCTTGTCCACGTATTGGGAAAAGCGCAACGCTTCGGGCCACGGTTCAAGCAGCGACGAGTTGGATAACGTCCTGAAGGCCATCGAACTTGCTGGGTGCATCAAGGACGATAGGGGCCGCTACACTTATCGCGGTAACATTTTTCAAAGTGGCAAGCTTGCTGTCGGGACCGTTATTGTTAATCCGTACGGCCGGAAGCACGAAGGGAAAACCTACTTCTGCTTCACCGAGGCTGGAGTCTATCTGGCGAACCCCCCGTTGGTTAACACGGCTGATCCAAAGTATAACTCCAACAGAGGGAAGAAGCTGCAGGCGATTGCGGAAAAGCTCTACAAAGGAGAACTCTCCCCCGCATCCCACGAAGATGAGGATGATGAACTTGTCAACGCTGCCTACGAGCAGTACCTCGCCACCTACCACGCTGGCGGCGGTTCCCACGCCGCCCCGTCCGTTGCCAGCCGCCCGGGCAGCAGGGGCAGCGCCACAGGACAGCCCGCAGCCGGCTACGGCTATGGCGCCCAGCAGTCTGGGACTGGATCCCGCCCCTCTTCCAGTGGCAACGCTGGTCCCGCACGCCCGGTCACCCCAGCCTATCACGGCCAGCAGCAGGGCTACCAGCAGCCGCACCCCCAGCAGCAGGGCTACCAGCAGCAGAGCTACCAGCAGCAGCAGCAGGGCTACCAGCAGCAGGGCTACCACCAACCCATGTCGGACTTCCACCCCACCCCCTTTGCCCACGCCGGCCCCAGCCAGCCGGCCCCGGCGCCAGCGGCGCAGACGGCGGCCGCAAGTCTGCCGTACCATCCACAGTACCTCGCGCTGCCGGGCAAGAGGGCGGCCCACTGGGTGCTCCTCGATCCGGACACGGAGCACTTGGTCATCAAGGGCATGTCCGACAGCAAGCCCGACAAGGCCTACCAGCTCTTCTGGTCGGACGAGAGGAAAAAGTTTTACATCCTCAAGACGGTGTCGAACAACACGGGCAAGCGGACGGAGCGGGTCTACCTGGATGACCCCAACGCTCCCAAGTGAGGCGGGTGGGTGACTCTCCTCCTCCCCGGCTGGACCGGGAGGCGTGTACTGCCGCTGGGGTTAAGAGCTTGGTTTGGTTTTCGGTCTGGTTTTCGGTCTGGTTTTCTGTCTGGTTTTCTGTCTGGTTTTCTGTCTGGTTGTCTGTCTGGTTTTCTGTCTTGGATAACTCTCTTTGGATCTCGCTCTTGCCTTCCCGTGTTGGGTCTCTATGCTGGCTTGCTATCTTGGATATCTCCTTCCTTATCTCGACTAAAGGTAAAATCGAGAAATTTATTTTATTTTTTGTTCCTACTACCGACGTGCCTAGCGACTTGGGGCTTGTTTAGGCATAGTTACTAGTCCGGCTCTCTGTCTCGTTATACAGGAAAACCGTACGAGTTTCGTAGCCAGATGAAAGCCTATACTATCAGCTCATCGCCTTTGACTCTCCCTGTCCTCCCCAACCTCCCTAGCCTCCTTGGGGGGCTCTCCTTCAGGCCCTCCCCCTGGCCCTGTCCAGCCCGTTCGGTCACATCCCTCCTGGCTTCCTCCACTGCCGTAGGCCCCTGTGTCACGAACCAACTATAAAAAGCGGCCAGGTGGGGCGCGCGGGGCGCGACCATAACCAATCGTTTGGAACATGAGGCTGCAGCCTCATGCACGAGGATAGCCAGGGGTAGACGGCTACAGCAGGCGACCACGATAGCTTTGGGTAGACAACTACCACGGGCGATCATGGTAGCCTCGGCTAGCCGGCGAGCATGGGCGAGCCAGCAATCCAGGACAAACGGCATGTACATAAGAACCTCTAGCTAGTCACTCGTTGAGGGAGCTTGGCTTCCTCAGTAAAGCCATCACCCAGATCACTGCTACTACCTTCGCCAATCCTGTGGCATTGAAACACCTGTTGTTATGAACCTTTTGGCTTCCCCGAATCCTTTGCAGACGTTGACTACCTCCGTTGAACCTTTTCAGAAGTGCTCTGCACCTGTGGGAGGCGCCTAGGCGCTCGGCCGGGGCCTTTCCTCTTCCTCCTGAACCTCTGGAGCAGGCTTTTCCCTGCGTCCGTGACCACTGTCCCGGTCAAGCAACTCATACTCGGAGACAAGCGTCGAACTAAACGACAGACCCAAAGTCGGGTTTAAACTGCGGTCTAACATTGCCTCTAAAGAACTCTTGCGACAAAGTTTTAAAAACACCCCGGCCTCCCCCGTGCGTCCCCGCTTCCTACGTCTTTTCCGTTTTCCAAAACATGATGAGAATAATAACACCCCTATTGTCCAACCCTTTGCCTATCCACCTATCCAAACCATCACTGTCCCGACTTCTTCACCATCGCTTCATCACCATCCTCACCCGTCCTCGTACTGATACCCCTCAACCAAACCCCGCTTAGGACGAGGCCTTGGCCTTCATGCTGTCAAACTCGCGACCCCTGTACCAAAAAAAAAGAGAGAAACCCTCAGAATTAGCATGAAAATCTTCAAGAAATGCACCACGAAGAAGCAGAGAACACCCCCCTCCCACCACCGTCCACCCCC
>Ga0247824_10000394_pt1 | contig 21004 bp, 20 predicted proteins | sample 13C_PalmiticAcid_FD_194412 | JGI IMG/M metagenome (GOLD analysis project Ga0247824, IMG submission 194412) | Soil microbial communities from agricultural site in Penn Yan, New York, United States - 13C_PalmiticAcid_Day48 | ecosystem: Environmental > Terrestrial > Soil > Agricultural land...
GTTGGGGGAGAACGGGTATTGGAGTGGGGGATATTTTGTCCCAGAGAGGACGTTTTGCGCGGTGCCGGGGGAGGCGGAGGAGGCGAGGAGGTTGTTTAGGAGGTTTGTGGTGGAGGGGGCGAAGGATGAGGTAGCGGCGCATATAGGGTTGTTTAAGAGGGAGGGGAATCAGGGGTATGACAGGATGGTCGGGGATGCGGCGGGGTTGGTGGTGGACTGGTTTAATGATGAGACGGAGATCTATGACGATCCCAAGTTTGCGGAGCCGGCGCCTGCTGAGGCGGAGGAGACGGAGGCTATTGCGAGGGCGGTTGACACGGAGGGGATGGCGCGGGTCGAAGAGGACAGGGTGAAGGAAAGCAGAGAGGGCCCGCAACAGGATACGGAGGTGGCGATGGACGATGATACACTCCCAGACGAGTCTCCGATCGACATCGCGGCGGCAGCCTCACTTGTGCCTCTGCCCGACGACACGGACCAAGATCTTCCCGAGGAGGGCGGGAAGGCTGAGCAGAAGCAGGCCTACCTGCGACACCTCTTTGGGATTGCTCAACAGACGGGCACGAGTCTACGGTCATACCTGCCGTCGAAACTGTCCATGGCTGAAGTGCCCAAGGTGTCAATGCCCATGGTCGCTTTGCCGAGCATGCCGAGCATGCCTACCATACCTCGCATGCCTGCGATGCCGAGCATACCCATGCCAACGCGGATGAATCCGTTCTCCGGGAAGCCAACTGCGGAGGCAGAAAAAGTCGCCAAAGTCACGTCAGATGCCCAGGGGCAGGCCGCCAGTCATGAGAAGAGGTCGGGTCAACAAAAGGATGATGCGTTCTTGGCACCCCACGGTCCTTACGACCCCGGCGAAGCAGAACCCAACTCAAGACACGCACAAGGCGAAGAGGTTCATCCTCAGGCTGAAGATACACATTAGGTACAGACATGTAGAGCAGAGAGAGATGTGGATACGCAAACCAAGGCATGTGTTCCGCTTTAGGGTTCCTGCTGCTGAAGTTGGGAAAGTGTCCGGAGGGCAACTCGTCCGGGTTGGAGCATTGCTCGTCGGGGGTGCGGCACTCTTCTGCTCCGACGTGGGCATCTAATACCGGGGCCACTGCAGAGGAACTGCGCGTGCGAGGCAGACGAGAGAGTATTGTTGAGATGGGGGAGCGACAGAGGAGTAAGAGAGTGAGATATGGAGCGTTGGCTTAGCACGACAGATAACTGGCCCCTCGCTCTGATAGAAACACACGTCGGCGAATGTGAAACAGGCCCGTGCCCAGCCGCAGGCTCATTCGCAGCAGACGCCGGCGCCATCTCTGGCACGGGGCCAGCGCCAGGGCCTGGCACGTCTCACAGCACGACGAGGCTCAGGGGGTTAAGCGCGCGGCAGGGCTGCATGGCGATGGTGGTGGCATCCCTCAGAGGGCTATGATGCAGCTGCCTGCAGGACGATGGGGCCCAGATTAATACTCTTGCGGATGATGAAAATAGTAAGTGGTCGGCGACAAGGCTGCCACGAAACAGAGTCAAAACCGACTTTCCTGCCCTCGCTGATGGTGCTCTGTCGCGACACCTCACCAGTTGCCCCCCCAAACCGCCAATACTAGCTCCAAAATGAAGTCCTTCGCCCCAAATTGCACCCTCCCCTCAGAACCGGCCTTCGTCCAGACAGCCAACGTACGGTCCACGTAGGATCTCCCGGCTGCCGCTGACAACGCTCGAGATCAGCAGCCTTGCTTTTGCCGGGTGCGCCATGGCGCTGTGCCTGATCGAGTGGTCCCGCCCCAAAGACGTCGCCACGCCTTTTTACTTCGTGTGTTGCACCAGCCCAACATGGCTGGTGGCCCATGCTCTCAGCCCCACCACCAGGGTTTTCCCTGTGGTCGCCCACCACTCGGGCTTCCACCACACACCACACAACACACACCACACAACACACAACATACACAACATCAATGCAGTACCACATTGCTGCACCCCTCAAGAAAGTGCCGCCACGAAACTCACTTGGGCTGTCTTCAAGAAGATAGCGCCGTCGCCTACATACCCAGCCACAACTAGTCATGTACCTTGCAGATTACATTCCTTAATTCGTTGCCTTCATGTGACAAGATGTAAGTTTTTATACATCCATGCAGCAGCACCTTTGATCCTGGTGAGGGGCCGTGTTCGATGATTCCACGATGGATTGACTCCGGCTTGCCTTAAATGATCACGCTTCCCAGCCCTGACAGAAGGATGGCTCGAATGGCGCGGATGCCCGCCCGCCTTGGGAAACCACGCCGTCTTGGCATCTCATGAACGTGTGAGTGGGCCATGCCCACTTGAGTTTAACTTGATGCAGTCCCCTCCATCTGTCAACCGAAGGAGCCACACGAAGCCAGGTGCCCTGGTTTACCACCAGGGGCAGGGGCAGTGGTGACAGGTCTGGGGAAAGTGGGACTTCGCAAGCCTGACCAGAGCTGCGCGATCATTGATCGACGTTGGATTCCGGGGGCTGTACGGATCTGAAGTGGAAAGTGATTTGCTCACCATCCCGCATTCCTCATCCATTTGCTGCGCCTGGTCGAACCCTCTTTCTCCCTCTCCCTTTAGTTAATCCTCTGGTTTGGCGATGAGTTGAAGAGACTTTAACTTGGGCAGGGCAGCCAAGCCGATGGCAAATCCACAGACGATTAGTTCATCCCAATCAACTCGCTTGGGCTTTGCATTAGGTTCTCGTTTCACATGCCCTCTCGCACAGAACAGAGCATACCAACTTGGGCATGGCTCCCACATGCCACATACTCCGTACATGGACAATGCAGCAGGAGGGTGCGCACGGGCTGCCTAGACACACCAACTAGCAATGGCGTCGCTGCGGGCACCGACTGATTGGCGTCTTCTCCTGGTTTCCCACCACACCCATCACATCCTTCGCACGAAACGGGCTGAAGCGCAGACATGTCATTGCGGGGTACGGCCGAGCGCGCTCCCGTGGAGGGCAACGACAGGGGCGCCAAAGCCCCGGGACTTTGCCTTGCTCGCATCGAGAAGTTGACAGTGTAACATTGGGTAGCACCGAATATATCTCCCCGGATCGCTCCCCATCGTGCCTCCTCGATCCAAGCTCCCTCCAGCTCCTCATCTGCATCGCTGCATCGGAGTCTTGGTTGATGTGACGCAACGAGCAAGCAACAGTCACCTGCTCTTGACACGACGCCAACCTCGTTCACCGTCTTCTCTTCTACCCCTACCCCACCGCACATCACCATCAACCCCGAGTCACCGTCAGCATGAGGCGGCCGCCTCCCGAAGTCTTGGCGTCGTGGCCGAAACCGAACTACATTGACCCAGAGACTCGGGGTCCTGCTCTCATCATCGTTGTAGTCCTGACCCTGTCGATCAGTGTTCTATGCCTCGGCTTGCGTCTCTACGCCCGAGCACGCATCCAGCGTAATATCCATTGGGATGACTGGTTGATGGTCGCTGGAGCGGTATGTATCAGTACTCATATCACTTTCCCGTTAAACTTACGCTAATTACTTTAATCCCGAACTATCTAGCTCCTCGCTCTTGGTGCCACTATTTGCATCGTCTTGGCATCCACGAGGTATGGCTGGGACCTTCATATTTGGGACTTGACCACCGCCCAAATGATTGCCAGCCGCAAGGTCTCGTTGGCAGCTCAGTTCTTGTATGGCCTGGCGACAACGGTAGTCAGGGCCTCAATTTTCACCAGTTACCTGCGCATTGCGCCCATGGACTCTTGGTTCCGCCGCTTGGCTTGTAAGTTTACTCCCTCATAGGCATACGCAGGTCAAGTATAGTAGTGCCTGACAGCTGACACGCAAGACATCAAGTCACTGGTATTGGGGTATCCGCCCTCACCGGGTCGGTTTTCACTGTTGCCTTTTTTACCCAGTGCCGGTAAGTGGGACCGGACCGTCTCTCGGGTCGTGTGCCCGGTGTGCTGATCCTTGGATGTTTTATTACAGCCCCCTCACGAGCTACTGGAACCTCGCATTGTCCTCGCGTGATTGTTTCAGCGAGGCGGCCCTGGTGATGGCCTTTTCCACCATCACTGCCGTGCTCGACTTCTTTGCATGGGTGCTTCCGCTGCCGACATTTTACAAGACTCGGCTGCCGCTCGCGCAGCGGCTCGCTCTCGTCACGCTCTTCAGCTTCGGCCTGGTCGCCGTCATCGCCAGCTGCGTCCGCATCTACTGGGCCCACTACGTCTTTGACAAAACGTACGACGTGACATGGTACGGCTTCCAGCTGTGGATGTGGATGGCCGTCGAGGTCCAGCTGGGCCTCATCTGCGGCTGCGTCCCGTGGCTCAAATCTCTGTTCACGCGCTGGAAGACAGGGCAGACCGTTGCCAGCGGCAGCGGTCCAACACATTCGGGCGGGCAACGGTCGGCAGGATCGAGGCGGCTTGTGGCGGTAAAGATGGATACACTGGGATACGGCAAGGGAGAGTATACCGACCTCGAGCGGAGTTCCGCCGGCCGCGACTCGCACTGCACTGTTAACCCCATGTACAAGTAGGCAAGTCGGCACGCTTGAGAGATGGAGATGCGTGGAGTGGATGATGTGTGGCGGGCGTGGCGACCACTTGGCAAACCTGGAATGTGATGATAAGATTGAGTAGGAAAGGTGCCGCATATGAATGTATCAGCTAGCCCTGTCTATCGTCCCAGTCTCTGATGTATCCTGCGCCCCAGTCCAGTAGTTCCGACAGGCATTGGAACGGCTCCCCCGGGGTACAAATCAGCCTCCCGCCGGCGCATTCAACCCGTAACTGCAGAATCCCAACTGCCGGATGCCCGACCCCTCTCAACCTAAAACCCACGCTTACAGCGGCACGGCCGCGACGTTCCCCGGATTCGCCACAACCGTCTTGCCAGTCCCCCCAAAGCACCAGCACGTCCCCGGCGTCTGCGCGCCGGTGCCGAGCACGTTCCAGGTACATCCGATGTCGGCACGGTGCTGGAAATAGTTCATGGCGTCGCACAGGGCAAGGCACTCGTCCCATGTCGCCGCGATGAAGGAGGACAGCGTCTGCCTCGCGTCGCCGCCGAAATCCGACTCACACGCTACGCGGTACCGTAAGGTGCCGAGGGACGCCGTCACGATGGTGTTGTTGGCGGCCGGGCAGATGTTGGACGGCCGCGCGGCGCCTGTTGTGGTCGACGTTGGTGTCAGGGTGCTGGTGTTTGTTGAGCCCGCGGCCCGCGGTGTTGGAGTGGGAGATGTCTGCGCGGATGACGATGGCAGGAGTGATGAGGCAGTCGGTACCAGGCTTGTAACCTGGGTAAGAAGTGCTAGAGGTGTTGTTAGCTGGTACTGTCTCAAGCCTGGCTCGTCTGACCGCATTTTGAAGTTCAGTCTTACAGGTATTGGCGTTATGTGCGTTGCTCAGCGCTACACCCAACCCAATCCCTAGTCCTAAGACGATAGCGGCGAGGACTGTTGTAGCCATGGCGAGCCAGAAAATAGCTCTCGAGAGCCCGTATATCCTCTTTTCGGGCGAGTGTGCTGCGTGAACACATGGTCCGCCATCTCTGGGGGAGAACCGCCTCTCTGGCTGTAGGTACCGATGCTGCCTGCTATCGATAACGACCAAGGGAACGTCATTCACGACTTCAAGGCCTTCGTAAGGAGCTATCTCCATAGTGATAGGGAAGATGGGTATGTTAGCGGCGCTCCTAACTGTCCTTGCTCGACGAGGGGAGGCTGTGGTTGAGTGGTAAGCGCTGGAGGTCTTGAAAGGGAATGAAATACCCAGCGATTGGGAGTGTAGCCAGCGCTTGGAAAACACCAGTCATGGAGGCATGGGCGTACACCAGAGATAAGCGAGGATAAGGCGCAGTCAGAAGGTCGAATTCACACACGTGCTGGGATCTCTAAGGTAATGTTTATCAGTCTTGACATGGTGAATCCTTGACATCGGAACTCGGAGCAACAACAAGAGTCTACGGGGTGGCTGTGTCTGTGAAGCCAGTAGGCTTTTAACCCAAAGCAGACTATTTCCGAACTGACATACCTAGGGTCGTCAGCGCTAGGTTTCAGGCTGCCCCTTGCGGAGGAAGAAGACTTGGGTCTCGGCTCGCTCGTGTTGGGGTCTATGGGTATATTGGCCAAGAACGCCACCAGATTATTGGAAAACAACATCATCGCAACTTTGGCTTGCGTCAGGGTTGTTGCCGGGTTGTCAATGCCACGAGAGGCGAAGCATTTCAGGGCCGGGCGCGTCTATCCGCCAATATTCGGACATCAGGGACAGCGGGACACTCCATATCGGACATCAGGGACAGCGGGACACTCCATATCGGACATCAGGGACAGCGGAACACTCCACATCAGGGAAGGCTTTTACCGCCTAAGCCTCCGTCTAATCTTCTCGCTTACAGGGCGGCTTCTGGACGGCGATCTGCATTGACAAGGGGGTCCTTTCTGGATATTGAGTCTCGCCTGAGGCTGACTTTGACATCCGCTTCAACCCCAGTCCTCGACTTGTACTAGCACACAGGATAGCCAGCGCCTAGTATAGGTAGAATACGCAGCAGAACTCATGGTTCAGCTGCAGCCGTATATAGGTGCTTGTCTTGCTAAGTCTACCCCTGCCTCCTTATATCTTCCCCACGGGGGGTTAAGCTTCCAAGCTCGCCCTCCGCATCAATCAGGTCTCCCCGGCCACCGACAGAGCCATCGTTGACTACGCCGGCCGGAAGCAAACCCCCCCAACGCAAGGTCTTGGCGATCGTGCTGCTTGAGGAGAGGGACCTTTGTGGCAAAATACAAGCTGCTATACGGCATGTCGGGATGTCCCTAGCTCACTCGGCACAGTTCCAGTTGCATAACTCGGCAAAGATAACGGCGACATAGGGTACCTGACTAGTCGCCGGGGAGGAACGGGCATAGGCTGTGTGGGGCGATACGCTGCAGGGCGGCCCCCGTTAACAGCTCGTGTCGATCGGCGCGGGCGGCCTGGCCCTCAAGCGCGCCCTGGAGCCCGTGTATAATGACGTCTTCGGCATCCGGGTGACCCTGGGAGAGTTAGCGACGGAGATAAGACTGGCAAGCAGTTCGAACGCGACAAGTTGGACCTGGACAATCAGGGACACTACTCCACTACTGTGCCCTCATCGGGCTAGACGCCATGTTTTACGTGGTTTCCCGAGCTGGCATTAACTACATCTGCGGTGCTCCAAGGCGAGTAAAGCGGCGAAGGACCAATCATCGCAGTTACCATTGTGTCGGGACACCCCAGAGCGGCGGACGGGCGTAGTTACGAAAACTCCAACTCTGGCAATTCGCAGTTCTCGTGGCTCAGACCCCTGTGACGGCGAAATGTAGTCTGTACGTCGGCTGGATGCATGCATGCTCTTCCGACTCTCGGCAGATCAGCAGAGTGGTGCCACTGCCGCTCCTCTTGCAGGTAAGGGGGCATATGCAGTGCCTCATATTTCATGCCAGGACGCTCCTCGAATGTACCACATACGACCACAGGTGCCAGAAAACTCGGGATCCCGTCCGCTCTCCCATCGATAACCTGGCAACCGCGGAACCAGTACTCAGGTCGGAGACGACTGGGGAATCCTCCGTGTTGTATGTTTTTTTGGATGACTCCATTTCTTTCGTGTGGGGTGGGGGTGGAGTTGAGTGCCCCTGAAGCAACAGCCCGACCAATATCGGACACCCCTTCTGGTTATTAAAAGCCTTGACATCTGGCCCACTGAGGTGTTCAGGGGCACCAAATGCCAACGGCGGAATAATACGAAGTAGACTTTGGATCCTCGTCCCGCCCTGTGCATCTTGGCAAGAGGTGGTTGTACACCTACACTGCTGGAAGAGGGCCTGGTTCTCAGTCGACGACCGTTTTCCCAAGCATCAATGCAGGCCAGAGAACTCAGGCCTACATGGCAGACAAGACTCGAAGATTCCTCATCGCTTTCGAGTCTGCGGGACTTCAAGTGGGCACAGCTGACCGTGAAACCGGATGGGATGTTTGCATCCAGGCCTCCAGCCATGGACCAACTTCAACTCGACCCGCATATGCGCAGCCAATGGGTCTTGGCCATTCCGGCTCACAGGTAGCCCATTCCCAGGCATCCCATTACCAGGCAACAGGGAGTGCGGGGTTTGGGAGATGCTCTGAATGCTTAAAGGAATTGCCAAAACCTCGATGCGAGGCCCTTGGTTTCTCCACAGCTCCCCCTTTATGTCCCAGCCCCTTAGGTTGTTTTTCTTCCCCCGAGCCAGAGGATCAAGACGTTAAGAATGCAAACCATCAACCAGCAACGACCGGTTCCCAAGCCGCAGCCGCCCGACACGCCACCATGTAGTCCAACATTCCACCCCTTCCCGTGCCTCCCCCCCGAGCTCCAGATTGCTATCTGGCAGGAGGCCACCTCAACGCCACGCATGGTCCAGATGCTGCTGCACACAGCCCACGATCGGAGCCAGGCGTACGCGGCGCTTCATGGTGGCGATGCCGACCCAGACTCCCCGGCCCCTGAGCACGCTGCCGACCCAGACTCCCCACCCCCCGAACACGCTGACGACTCCGCCGTCCACAGCGGCAGGCTGCCCGCGCTGCTGCACGTGAGCCACCGTGCCCGCGTCGTCGGCCTGCTCGTCTACAAGCACCGGTTCCGCGTCATGGGCTGCCGCGACGACCTGTGGGAGACGTACGTCCTCGCCGACCACGACATCCTGTGCCTGAGCGACAAGGACGTGACGCACCTGGCGGCGCACTGCCTGCTGCGCAACCCGGAGCAGCCCGACCGGAGCCTGTTTGATGACTTCAACGACTTCGATCACAGGGTGATGAGTCGGCTGGACTGCGCCGCCAAGACCGGCAACCTGAGCTGCCGCAAGTTCCGCACGCTCGCCACGCGGCGCATCAAGTCCCTGATGGACGTCGACGACGGCGCCGCGGCTCCCTACACGCGCGGCGTCCGCGGCGACTTTGGCCCCATCAAGCAGCTGATCGTGTACGGCACCGCCACCGAGGACCGCTGGCCCGGGCTGCTCCGCGATGCCGACGTCCTGGCGCGGTTCGACTGTGGCTTTGCGCGCGTCCCCGGCGAGGAGGCCCCCGATCTCCCCGCGCGCTACCGCTGCCGCCCCGTGTACTGCCCGCACCACCCTTGCGCGTGCGACTGGACCAGCTTCACGATGGCCGTCTGCGCCACCCGCCTGTCCCTGCCCCAGCTGCTGACGCGCTGCGCGGTCGGGCACGGCAGCTGGATCACCAGCGACCCGCTGAAGCTCGCCTTCGCGCGCGGGTACGCCACCACCCCCTGGCGGTGGGCCACCATGTGGCGCTTCGACGACGCGGGCTTCGTGGGCGAGGGCAGGCGGGCGCGGGGGACCGCCCCGAGATCCCTCTCGGGGCGGCGCGCCGACCGTTTCCGGTCCCTTGCCTGCCAGCCCCTGATAGGGTTGACACTCGACGTCGACGAGCGATGGAACGGCACCTGCCGCCGGCAGGTGCCGCCGGGAAGCTCTTGGACGTACAACGAGATGTCCCAGCCGTACAACCTGACGCCCGACTGCAACGGATGCCTCAAGTGGTGGGGCCATTCGGCGGTCGATGAGACGATCGGTAGGGGTCGCTGGGGTCGCTGGGGTCATTGGGGTCGCTGGAAGTGTTGGCGAGGGCTCAGCAGCAACATGACTGCATTTGGTCTTAATCGGCGTTGGTTCAGGGTTGGGGGAGGCAAAAAACGGGAGGATTTGTGAAGACAATGCGGAGGATCAATAGGGGCAGTAGGGGTAAAAACATACAACACGGAGGATTCCCCAGTCGTCACCGACCTAAGTACTGGTTCTGCGGTCACAAGCTTATGTTTTGGGGGACGGGCAAGGCCACACAGCCCGCCGTCGCCGCCGAAGCCAATTCCGGGACGGTCAGGGTTGAAAGCGCCCCGGGAATTCTACAAGACGTAGTTTAGCTCTGTACCGAACCTGGAGACCGCATCAAAGACGTTCTTCGAGGAATGTTCAGAAGGCAACAGCCCGCTCTTGAATAACGGCTGGAGGGGATGGCCGGGAGGAGCGAAGCAGGAAGATGTACCGAGCTGGTTCGCGGATTTCAGCGAGAAGCTTGCAACGTTTGCAGCGCGCCACGAGTCAACTTCGACCTATCGTCGTCGTCAAGCCAAAAGATCCAAACCGCCGGAATGAGCTCGCTCCCTGGAACACAGCCTCGCGGCATCATGATGTTGGCCTTGCCTTCCGTCACCTCGACGTTCCGTCTTTGCCAGCGTCCACCATTTTCCCTGCAGCCGCATCCCACCATCTTCCACAACACCCACCAAAATACAGCACTCAGAGCCACCTTCGTTGCTCTTCCTCCTCGCAAATTATGACCCAGTCATGTGGGCGCCCGGGCCACAAGGGCTGCGGCTCCTCAGCTCCATGGTCACGGAGCAGCTGCGCAATAGCCGTCTGCCTAAACCGGAGGGCGACGCGAAGGGGGGTCCCGCTTCCCGCATCATATTCGTCATCTTTTGACAGGTTTTCGCACTCCGCTTCCAGGTCAACCTGGCCCGTGGCCAAAAGCATCCTCGCGATGGCCTCATAGCCGTATTTCGCAGCATAGGTTATTGGTGTGGCCTGGTAGCGATCTCTCGCGTTAACGTCGACTGCCCCCGTGGCCAAAAGCCTCCGCACAATACTCTCGTACCCGCTCTCAGCAGCAGCGAGGAGGGGCGTCTCCTCGGAAGCGGGTTTCTCGCAGTCGACGTCGCCTCTGGCGAGGAGGATCTGCACTATGCCCTCATGCCCTCCCCTAACGGCACAAAATAGAGGTGTGTATCCCCCGATTCCCACAATCGACTGGGACCCGTCAGTGTCGACCCTGCCCTCTATCCCATCCGCGTTGATGTCGACCTCGTCTACCGCCAGGAGCATCCGTACTATCCCCTCATGCCCGTTGTCGGCAGCAGCGCATAGCGCCGTTCTTCCCCATGTATCAACCCCATTGACGTCGACTTTCCCTGTTGCCAAGAGCATCCGCACTGTACCGCCGTGCCCGGCCGCCGCAGCGAGTGTTAGCGGTGGCCCGGAATTCAGACTACCATTCAAACGCCACTCATTAACGTCGACAGCGCCTGTTGCCAGGAGCGCCTGCACGACCCCCTCGTGCCCTCCCCGGGCGGCGTAGTGCAGCGGCGCGAACTTCTTATAACGGTCGTATGCAGTGGCGTCGACGGCGCCCGTAGCCAGGAGCAGCTCCACCGCCCCCTGGTGTCCGTTCATTGCGGCGCAGATGAGAGGCGTGCGGGCCTTGCGGCCTCGGATGTCCGGCGCGTGGCCACCGGGAAGAGACAGCAATCGTTGGAGGGCACGGTCGAGGCCGAAATTCGCGGCCAAGTGCAGTCCTGTCGTCTGTCCGGCACGCCTCTCTGCTCGCCAATAGTCATAATCCTTCGGTCCGTTGCCCGATGCGTCAACCTGTGCGTCGCGCTGCAGAAACGTCATGACTTCGTCGCAGTCGGTGTCGGCCTCGCGCGCGTGGTGGCCCCATTGTCCGGCCGCATAGTCGTAGAGCGGATTTCTCGACAGTCGATCCGCGAACTCCTCGGCCGTTCCACATCTGCCGCTGGCAAACTCTGGGTAGGAGAGATACTTGGCGCAGGTCCGGGCCATGTCGAGGTGGGCGTCGGGAAACCAATGTGCTCTTGTCTGCTCGAAATACTCCTGCGTGGTGTAGTGGACCAGTCGGATGATGCCGATCTCGTCGTCGACCGTGACCAGCCCGGCACAAACAGAGACCACGATACCAGGATCGTGCAAATTCTCCTCATCGAGCTCCTCCGAGTCCTCGTCGAATTCGACCGCAAGCGCGTGCCGGAGTTCCTCGACGACCAGCGGCCTTCTGGCGCAGGTGATCCAGGAGAGAACCCTCTTGGCGAGGTCCCGCAGGTCGGGCAGCTGCCCGTCGATCCTGACCATGGCTTCGTCGTAGGCGCGTCTCAGTACCTGGAGCTTCTGGTCCTCACTGGCCGCGGTGCTTCGTTTTCCCAGCTGGTCCAGGGCCTTCTTAACTGCCTTGGGCGTCGTCTTGTCGTGGAGAGACTGGAAAAAGAGAATGGCGAGCAGGAACCTGGACAGGATCAGCAAAATAAAGTCTTCAAACAAAGAATGGCCGCACGAATATCAAGTGACTTACATGCCATCGGCGGCATGCGAGATTGCGGTAACAATTCTCTCCTGTAAATCCTTGCTCCGCGCTACGAAGGGCATTAGTTCGCCCATGTGCCCCTGGAGATAGCGCCCGACGTCTTCGCTGCTCGCCCGAATCTCCAATGAGGGAAACCTGCAAAACATGTCCACGATATCCGGGACCGGCCTCGACGTTGTGAAGACGTTGACGCCGGTCGTGGAATTCAGCTCGAGGAGCTGCTCCATGAGACTCACGCGGCAGCGCTCGGCCGTCGCGCACTCATCGAGCGCATCGACAACGACAAAGACCCTGGAGTACTCGGCCACCACGGACCAAAGAGCGGACGACAACTTGTCTAGCGAAGGGCGGCCGCCATCGCGATAGAGGGTTGTCACGCTATGGGGCAGGACTGGCCGCGCCGAGGCCAGCTGCTTCAAAAGATTTCCGACGAGGTCGTCGAGCTTTTGCGTGCCGTGGCGCCGGAAATTGCAGTAGAGGTAGGCAACTCCCACGTCCGGGTCATTGCGGAACTGTTGGTGCAGGTGGTCGATCACGGCGGCCGAGAGGGTCGTCTTGCCGGCGCCGGGGATGCCGGGGCAGAACAGCATCTGGCTGTCGGCTGCCATCCTGGGGGGGGGAAGTAGTCAGCTTGTCGTCACAGAAGAAAACCCACGCATGGATGCACCGGCTGCCTACCACGTCTTGAACTCGTCCGACTCGAGCAGCCACTGTCCGGTGCCGGGCTGGCGACGGCGCAGCAGATCGTTGTGCTCCGGGCCGTAGTCGGCCGGGGCGAGCCAGTTGAGCACTGCCTCCCGCTCCTTGCAGTCCTCCTGGCTCTCGACGCGCTCGTATAAGCGGCCCAGCGCGCGGGACTGGTCCTGGTGGTGCTGCTGCTGCTCCTTGCGGCCCTCGATAACCTCGCGGTGCGTGCTCGCGGCAATGGCGGCCATGTCGATCTGCAGCAGCTCGTTCAGGGCCGAGCACCGCCGGCGGAGGTCCCCGACGGCCTCGCGCATCTTGGACGCCTGGAACGCGGCCTTCAGGCGTTCCCATCCAAGGCGGTGGCCCCGGGCCCGCCTCTGCAGGTCGGCGAGCAGGCTCTCCAGCTGCCCCTGGCAGGCCGATACCAAGGCCTGCGTGGAGGTCTCGTGCAGGGGGTCGAGCTCGGAGAGCAGGGCCGAGCGGCGGCCGTGGAAGGCGTCGGCAAAGTCCTGGTTCAGAACAACATTCGTGTTCGTCTCGGACAGGACCGTCTTGAGGCTCTGCAGCTCGAGAATGAAGGTCCTGGCCTCTGCCGGGGCGTCCTTCCAGTCCAGGCCCAGTTGGCTGCTCAACTGGATCAGCTGGACGGCGACGCCGACGACGCCGATAAGGCCCAGCGGCTCGGCCATTTCGGTCGCCGTGATGTGGTGTGATGTGATGCTGTCCCGATGTGCGGAGCTGAAGCGGGGCGGGACGCCGGATTGAAGGTGGGGGTGCGAGGCTTTTAGGTGCCTGCCTGGCCAACGTTCGCCGAAGGAGTGTTCGGTACTCCTCTCAGCGTGGCTGTGCTCGTCGCTCGGGTTTTGCGCGCCAACAAGCACGCCAATCTGGGGACGCTAAGCCCACCAGCCCTAGTGTGCCTATAACTAATATCTCCCTCCTCTAACTGTTTGTCGCGGGTATAGCAGAATTGTCAGGGCGCGGCGGTGCGACGCAGAGGAGAATTTACCCCGCCTTTCCCCAGCCGTTCCTTTAAAATTGAAACCCTCTCAACCTGCTAACCTGAACCTGAACCCGAACCTGAACCTGAACCCGAACCCGACAGAACCACACGGGCCTCACCCGCCCGCGCAACCGTTGAACACACCTCGACGCTACATCCAAACTCCACCGCCGTGCCGATCACCCGAGGTATTTCCCGTGATCATCACTATGCCACCACCACTATCATCACCCCCCCCGCAATTCGACGCCGTCCCCGCCACCTTCTCACGCGACTGTCTGCAGCCGTCTAGCGAAAACCTCGACCGCGATGCCATCAGCAAGTTGAACGTGCTCACATTTCGCTACTCGCATTACGCGCAGCGCCGGTACCGCGGCTGGGGGTCGTGGGGCTTCACCGTCCTGCGTACCGTCTATACCCCCGAGTCGGATATGCTGTTCCCCTTGGCGATGGAGCGGCTACGCCGGGTAGTCGAGTACTGGTGCCATTGGACGCGGTACCCGGGGATGGGGGCGTCCTGCCAGGAGTATAAGGTTGAGGATACGGCGTATAATGACGAGCTTTTTAAGAGGTTCTGGCTGGACGCGGTAGAGGATCGGGAGGGGTTAGGAGGGCTGGATAGTAGCAGTGGGAGGGATGAGGGTGAGCGGTTCGGTCTGTTGGCGGAGTACTTTCGGCGGTGGTGTGAGGGTACGGATACACAGTCTGATACGGGCGATGTACGCGATAAGGATCCGCGGTTTACCAGCTGCTTGGTGGTCGACGGGGAGAGCTTGGCCGCGCTTGTGCAGATCCCGGAGGAGGTACCGCCGCTGCGGTGTGCGACGACTCGGGCGGAGAAGGCGGATTGGTTGGGGACCGGCGATCCGGGGTGGTTGTGGCTGGTGGAGGCGAGGTATATGGCGCTGCCGGCTGACCAGCGGGAGGACGTTTGGGGTGGTAGTCGTACGTACCCGGGCTGGCTGCGGGTAGAGCCATGCCACCTATTCTCAGTATGGACGGGTCATTGGGATCTGAATGATAGCGACCGTGAGGCATGTCTAAGCCATGCGAAGGTACCAGAGGGATCGGGGTTATATGTTTATTCCCCGAGGTAAGGGGACAATGCGGGACGCGGAAACCTAGAGGATGGCGAGGTTGAAAAGTATTGTCGGGCCGCAGATGATTATAGCAGCCTCAAGTCCTTCGCGTGTGTGGAACGTTCGACTCTCTGCATAATGCACCCGATAAACACTTCGGGGTAGCTCCTCAGGTCGACAACGATACTTGTTCAGGTTTGATGACGGCTGCGAAACTCGGTTTGATGCGGGTAGCGGGCTTGAAAGGTAAGACCTGCCGGGGCTAGACAATGTTCACTCGACGTGGGGTCTTGTCATGCACCGTAGTTTTATCTTGTTGCGAATACGTAGCATCGGTGACGGGCACGGTGACGTTCTAGAATGAAGTGTACCGTGGTCTAGGCTACGGGTTTGTAGAGACGGAATGAGTCGAGAGTTCTATTCGTGCCAGGAAAAATCCTTAAGCGCAGATGCCTTTAAGTGGTTTCCGATTTACTGCGTGCCGCCCCCAGATGGAGGCTACGGTCAAAGCTATGTCCATTGACCAAACAGGCTTCTACCGGGTGCTGCCCTAGTTAAGGTCCACACCTTGGGTAGAACTAAATGCTACGTACTGTTCGCTGTAATAGAATATCCCCGAGCCCGTGGGCTCCTCCCGGCGGAAAAAAGGCGCCTGGTCCGCACAGATGCAGCGAACGAGCCGGTCGAACCATGCCGCTTCAATGTCAAACAGTTCTACCCTCAACCAGCCGCGATGCCCATTCTTCCCATGATTCTCCCCATCATCCTCCTCCCCGGTCTGCGGCAGCGCATCCACAAGCCACACCCACGCGCCCTCGCCGGCGGCCAGGAACCGCCGCTTCTCGTCGAGGTCCCTCGCGCACCGCAGCGGCGGCGGCTTGTCGGGGATGCCCGCCAGCGACTCCAGGCTCTCGGCGTCGACCACGAGGTAGGTGCAGAAGCGGGGGTCCCAGCCTCGCTCGCGACCCCGCGCGCCCCCGGCGTCCACACCCGCGACCCACCAGCGAAAGTACCCGGCCAGCCCGTCCGCGTCCCCGTCGAGGCTCGCGAGGCGCTCCCGGTCGTCGATGACGTCAAGGTGGAAGCGGCGCGCGAGCTCGTCGTTGGGCTCCGCGAAGGTGATTTGCTTTTGCTCGGCGCGCTCGCCGTACGAGGGGAAGCGGCCCTCGTGGCACCAGAAGCGCACGTACTTGCGCAGGCGCTCCATGGCGGCGCGGAAGAGCGCGTCCGACTGGGGCGTATAGACGGTGCGCAGAACCGTATAGCCCCACGAGCCGTGGGCATAGCCCCACGAGCTGTCTGGGGTGGAATATCGGATCTGCTGGTGGAGCTGTTGGAGATGGTCGCGCGCCCGCGGCGCCTTCTTGGGATATCTCTCGCTCGAGGCCCAGAGGGGTTCAGGGACCGGCCCAAAGGTGGGCGCGTCTGGCATGGTCTGGATGGTCACTGTCCAACTGGGAGTGTTGGGCGATATGAACAGATGCTTGGTTGCGTAACGGGCCACGCGTTGGCTGGAATGGATCCACAAGACGTGGGCGGAATGACTTGATTGCTTCCAATGAAGAAGAAAAGAGAGAACATTAATAAACTGCATGGCTCCTCACAAGCCAATCCTGTCAGCCCTAACAAGCCAAGCCAAGCCGACCCTCTCCGAAGCCAAGCCTACCCTCTCCCAAATCAAGCCTACCCTCTCCCAAGCCAAGCCTGCCCCTGGGTGAGAGTTGCCAGGCTTGCCAAGGCCACTTCGGGCAGAGGCTTGCACTGGATGATTCTGCGGGCATCCTCGCCCACGGTCTCATGGAGAGCTCCATGATTGTTTCAGTTCCTCAGCTCCCCAATTCCGTCGAAACCGCGAGGCAGGAGGCACTGGTCGGCGGGACCACCGCAAATTCAGGTGGACGTTGTGGAACGAAGCAACGAAGCTGAGGCTTCGGTGGGGGTTGTATACTTGTCTATCTAATCTGTACCGCGGCCCCAATCGACGTCGCCAACCCGCCCGTCCATCCTAGCAGTCGTAATTCGCATATTGGTACCCCGCACCCTGAGCCGTACAACAAGCAGAAAACGCGATAGCGAGATCGACGTCATTGTCCTCATCCAAACGACACCCCCACCTATCGAGATGGAAGACATTGCGGTCCCGCCATCTTCCACTTGGGCACTTGTCCTCGCACACTTCGCTTCCTTGCCAACCGGTCGCGGGGCCGTCATGCGTGATCTCCCAACACTGATGCCATTTGCACGCGGCGGCGACAAACACTATCTTGAGAGTCAACTTGAGACCAAACACGCTGAGGGATACTGGTACTAACCGTTGGCCGACTGTGACAAGGCAGCGACAATCACTGCTGTAGTGAACTTCATGATGCTTGGGACGAGGAAGTGACTGCGGTTCCGGTTTCTGAGACGTGGGGAGATAAAAGAGATGTGGGTTGAGAAGATATCTGGGCAAGGTAGTGGGCAAGGCAGTGGGTGAGGAGAGTGCATCTCTTTTTATCCTTTATTCCGAAGGGTCACTTCCTCCTGGCTTCCTTTTCAGAATTCTTTGTCGCATTATTCTTCGCGAGCAAGTCGTGGTGGGATCTACAGATCGTCTGTGGTAGGATCTACAGATCGTCTGTGGGGAGATCAGAATCTAGACCGCCGCGAGCGGGATCACCACAAGCGCACCAAAAAAAACAAAGGATTGGACACATACCCCGCGCTGACACCAACCATCAATATGCTCGTTGATTCTTGTTACTTTCCACAACGCCTAGACATCATACCTTGGACTCGTATATGAAAGCAGAGAGCTATGTCAGAGCACTAGATTCAGAAACCAACTGCATTGGTTCAGATTTTAGTAAGTTAGGTCGGTCTCGGTCCGAATAGTTTCGATTTCGTCCTGCTCTCCTGAGCTCGATCACCAGGCCCACAAGGCTAGTGGTGTCTATCCCTTTGGACGTGTTAATCTGTTAATCTCCAACTGAACACGTGTACAGTCGTCAGGCTTCACGGCGCCGCTCTCGCCAGAAATATTTACCACCACGCTGCCGATCGCATAAGCCACGCTGACCGGTCGGCATGAACTTGCCCTGCCCACAGCGCTGTTGCGAACTGGGCAAGATCAGTGGTGGCGGTGGGCGGACCAGTGGGCGGAGCGGCGACCCTCCGCTGCACAGTCTCTGTCTCCTCAAACGGCGGGCCGGGGCGGGCCTCAGCATCCCCGCTTGTAATGCTCGGGGAGTTGCTGCGACCGTGGCGACGGAAGTCTGTGTTTCGAGATGTGCCAGTGCAGCCCTGCGTGCCTCTCGTCCTTCGTGTTATCCTCCATACGGGGCGTTTGGGTGCGTAGGGGCTCTCGTGGTGGTCGGGGAGGCTGCCAGGTTGGTTGCGTCGGCTGGGTAGTGGAAGGGCACTCTCTATCGCATGAGGCAAGAACAAGTTGAAGTCAGGGGTTCTAAGAGACGGGCACCTAATTACATTGTGTTGTTCCTGGAAATGTGGCTGTTGGTCGCCGCCGAGGCCTGGATCACTCATACCATCAAGGCCGATGAAGCGGGCGCCTGAACAGCTGGCAACAAGCTGGGCGTCTGACCCATCAGCACTCTGCAACATCGCTTCTTCCATGCCCTTCAGTGAGAATGCCGCGCGATATCCCATATCTTATATCCCAAAGCCAAATCGTTTGTTTCCCAACTAGCTCGTCCCTCATTTGTTGTGAGAGACGTCCCGTGCCAGAACCTGCGGGGTCCTGCAATCAATCCATACTCGGCATTTCCACCTTTTGCCCTCTGGATCTTGATTGCCGGAAGCTGATATCTTGATCTTGATCCAGGCGCTCTCGTTACCTGATTGAGTATTATCAAAATCCAGTCAGCCTGGGCTGAGGCGCCGCCGCGGCGCCCCTGTCACACACGTACTCGTCGGGGTGAAGAAAACGCCTTTGGACCCCCCGCTCAGGCTCGCGTTTGGGAGACTTTCGTTGGAACACTCGAGTTCCACTTGCCGGTTTAGCGTGGAGTAATTATAGTAGCGAGGGTCCCGCGGGTACATGCACGGTTCCGGCTCCGACTCGAGCTCGCATTGCCTCGGACGCTAGGGAACATCAGCTCTAAGGTTCCAGGTACATGGCTAGATATGTAACAACTCGACGGTGCAAGCTAATGGAAGGGAGCTCTCTCGGCATGCAGGGTACTTGCGGCTATAATTAGTGGCAAAATCCGGCACCGACGCTTTTTGAGCTCTCAACAATTCTCCAGCATGCTGGAGCGCTTCCGGGCCGCCGGTACTACCGGCACATCTGCCCCATTGGGGCTTGTGTTCTTGAGGTATTCGGACTCCGGATAATCAGCGTAAGATTAATCTGTCCACCGCACCACGCATGGGTCGATACGTGTACCATGGGTAGGTACGCGCTTGGTTATAAATCGAGTCTCACCATGCCAAGCCAGTCGAATCTCGACTCCTTCTCTTCTACCTAACCGGCAGCCAAAAAGAACTTGTTCACGATGCAAATTCGGCCACCCCTTGGCCTCTTGCTGTGGGGTCTCCTCCGTGTTGGGGCCGTCAGCTTCCCCTACGAATCGAGGCAGCTGACAGACCAAGACATCGGGATATCATCGGTCATCTCGTTCGGGAACGTGTCTTCGGTACCATCGGTCTACCGTGGCCCCAAGTGCAAGGTGCAGCCCGAGGACGCCGCCTGGCCGAGCAAGGAGCAATGGGACCAGCTTAACGCCACGGTAAATGGCAACCTCCTGAAGCCGCACCCCGTGGGAGCCGCGTGCTACCCAAACCGCGCAGAGTACAACGAGAGCACCTGTGCCTATCTCGTCGGCCAAGCTACGACCACGCGCTTCTTCTTCAATGACCCGCTCAGCTGCCTGACCACGTGGGGCGAGGGCGCGACATGTCTGCAGCTGGTCAACACGACGGGGCGGACGTGCACGCAGGGTGGGTTCCCTGTCTACGTGGTGAATGCCACCTCGGTCCGGGACATCCAGGCGGCGGTCAATTTTGCGCGGAACCAGAATGTCAGGCTGGTCATCAAGTAAGAGCGATGTCTTGCCTTACTCTCTCCATTTCGTAGATCTCTCCGCCATTCAGATTCTGGAGCTGACAGAGCTGAAGAAACACGGGGCATGACTTCATCGCCAAGTCGACCGGCCGCGGATCGCTGAGCATCTGGACGCACTTCCTCAAAGGCATCGAGTTCCTACCCGAGTACAGCATTGGCGAGTACAAGGGCGCTGCAGCGAGAGTGAGCGCGGGCATGGAGGCGTGGGAGGCACTCAACGTCATGGCCGAGGGGGGCAACTTTACCACCGTCACCTCGCTCGAGCTCACGGTCGGCAACGGAGGCGGCTGGGCGCTGGGCGGCGGCCATGGGCCCCTGACGTCCCTGCGCGGCCTGGGAGCGGACCAGATCTTGTCCTTGAACGTTGTCACGGCCGACGGCAGGTTCGTCACGGCAGATGTGAACCAAAACCAGGACCTCTTCTTCGCATTGCGGGGCGGTGGCGGGAGTGAGTCGAGTCCGGAGGGGGTGGCTAATGAGGGGCAGGACGTTGGCTGACTCTAGTTTGACCAGGCACGTTTGGAGTCGTCACCTCGATGATCGTCAAGGCGTGGCCGGGGAAGATCAACATCGGCGGTCTGACGTTCTATTTCACCACTGGACCCGGCCCGGTGACCCTTCCGAGTGCTCGGGGATACCCGTCTGCATTGCCCGTCCACATCGCCGACGCTGACACCTTCTGGAAGGCGTACGGTGTGTATCTCACCTTTGCCAAGGAAATTGTCGATGCCGGCGGTTTTGGCTTTGGCGACGTGACCCCCCAGGGCAACGGCACGTATGTCTTTGTCGGGACGATCACGCTCCCCAGCTTTCCGGCGGACAAGATGAAGGACTTTTACACACCCCTCTTCCGCTCCTTGAGCGAGATCGGCGTCGACATCCCCAACCCCCGCCACGCGTTCCTGCCCTACGCCCAGGGGGGCAACGGCGTGACGCCGATCTCCTTCCCCGGCTCTGCGGCGGACCGCCTCTTCATTTCGCGGCTCCTGCCC
>Ga0247824_10000395_pt1 | contig 20946 bp, 20 predicted proteins | sample 13C_PalmiticAcid_FD_194412 | JGI IMG/M metagenome (GOLD analysis project Ga0247824, IMG submission 194412) | Soil microbial communities from agricultural site in Penn Yan, New York, United States - 13C_PalmiticAcid_Day48 | ecosystem: Environmental > Terrestrial > Soil > Agricultural land...
TCTGGACGTGTTCTTCGGTCGTGAAACCGCTCGCATGGTTGTTCGTCAGCCGCTCGAGCTGACCGAAACCGTTGAGAAGTTCGACATCTACGTCACCGTTTCCGGTGGTGGTGTCAGCGGTCAAGCCGGTGCGATCCGTCACGGTATCACCCGCGCTCTGATGGAATACGACGAAACCCTGCGTGGCGCTCTGCGTCGTGCTGGCTACGTCACCCGCGACGCTCGTGAAGTCGAGCGTAAGAAAGTGGGTCTGCGTAAAGCGCGTAAGCGTCCTCAGTACTCCAAGCGTTAATACCGCTTCGGCAGTCGAAAAAAGCCCGGTTCCTTGGAACCGGGCTTTTTTTATGTCTTGAACTAACCTGTCAGCATGTCAGTGACCACTTGTCGCATAGACGCAGATCAAGCAAAGCGCGGGTAGTGCCCCCTGGCTGGGGTATTCACCTTGTCAGTGTGTGGATTTGTTTCTTACCATGGCGACCAATTTTTAGCGCCACTGACACAACCTAAGTACAGGGTCTGGTTCAACAGGCCAAGCAAGCTGATGGGAGAGGACTGAATGAGCAATGACGGCGTCAACGCAGGCCGGCGCCGCTTCCTCGTAGCCGCGACATCTGTAGTCGGGGCAGCGGGGGCAGTGGGGGCTGCGGTACCGTTCGTGGGGTCATGGTTTCCCAGTGCCAAGGCGAAAGCCGCAGGTGCACCGGTGAAGGTCAATATCGCCAAGGTCGAGGCCGGGCAGCAGATGGTGGCCGAGTGGCGTGGCCAGCCGGTGTTCATCGTGCGGCGAACGGACGAGATTCTCGGTAACCTGAAAAAGGTCGTTGGTGATCTGGCTGACCCCGAGTCCAAGGCCTCGGTACAGCCCACCTATGTCGACCCGCAGGTCCGTTCGATCAAGCCGGAAATCCTCATCCTCGTCGGTCTGTGCACGCACCTGGGCTGCTCGCCCACCTTCCGCCCGGAAGTCGCACCCGCCGACCTTGGGCCGAAATGGGTCGGTGGCTATTTCTGCCCGTGCCACGGCTCCCACTACGACCTGGCCGGTCGTGTCTACAAGTCGCAGCCGGCGCCCCTCAACCTGCCCGTGCCACCGCACTCTTACGAGTCGGACGAGATCGTCGTCATCGGCGTTGACCAGGAGAACGCATGATGAGCAAGTTCATGGACTGGATTGATGCTCGCTTCCCCGCCACCAAGATGTGGGAAGACCACCTGAGCAAGTATTACGCGCCCAAGAACTTCAACTTCCTGTACTTCTTCGGCTCCCTGGCGCTGCTGGTGCTGGTCAACCAGATCGTCACCGGTGTGTGGCTGACCATGAGCTTCACGCCCTCGGCAGAAGAGGCGTTCGCCTCGGTCGAGTACATCATGCGTGACGTGGAATACGGCTGGATCCTGCGCTACCTGCACTCCACCGGTGCGTCGGCGTTCTTCATCGTGGTCTACCTGCACATGTTCCGCGGCTTGCTCTACGGCTCGTATCAGAAGCCTCGCGAGCTGGTGTGGCTGTTCGGCATGCTGATCTACCTGGCGCTGATGGCCGAAGCCTTCATGGGTTACCTGCTGCCGTGGGGGCAGATGTCCTACTGGGGCGCCCAGGTGATCATTTCGCTGTTTGGTGCCATCCCGGTGATCGGTGACGACCTCACCCAGTGGATCCGTGGTGACTACCTGATCTCGGGCATCACCCTGAACCGCTTCTTCGCCCTGCACGTGGTGGCCTTGCCGATCGTCATCCTCGGCCTGGTGGTACTGCACATCCTCGCCCTGCACGAAGTGGGTTCGAACAACCCTGACGGCGTCGACATCAAGAAGAAAAAGGACGAAAACGGCATCCCGCTGGACGGCATCCCGTTCCACCCTTACTACACCGTGAAGGACATTGTCGGTGTGGTGGTGTTCCTGTTCGTGTTCTGCGCCGTAGTGTTCTTCTTCCCGGAAATGGGCGGCTACTTCCTGGAGAAACCGAACTTCGAGCAGGCCAACGCCTTCAAGACCCCCGAGCACATTGCGCCTGTGTGGTACTTCACGCCGTTCTACGCGATCCTGCGTGCGGTGCCTGACAAGCTGATGGGCGTCATCGCCATGGGTGCGGCCATTGCCGTGCTGTTCGTGCTGCCCTGGCTCGACCGCAGCCCGGTGCGCTCCATGCGCTACAAGGGCTGGATCAGCAAGCTCTTCCTGCTGGTGTTCTGTGTGGCCTTCGTCATCCTCGGCGTGCTCGGCGTACTGGCGCCGACACCCGGGCGTACCTTGCTGTCCCAAGTGTGCACGGTGTTGTACTTCGCCTACTTCCTGCTGATGCCGTTCTACACAAGGCTCGAGAAGACCAAACCGGTTCCGGAAAGGGTGACTGGCTGATGAAAAAGTTGATTGCAGTATTTTTGCTGGCAGTGATGCCTGCCTTTTCCTTCGCGGCCGAACATGGCCTGGAGCTGGACAAGGTCGACATCGACCTGAGCGACAAGGCCGCCATGCAGGACGGTGCGCGTACCTTTGCCAACTATTGCATGGGTTGCCACAGCGCCAAGTTCCAGCGTTACGAGCGGGTGGCCGATGACCTCGGCATCCCCCACGAGCTGATGCTCGAGAAGCTGGTGTTCACCGGTGCCAAGATCGGTGACCACATGCAGATCGGCATGAAGCCCAGCGATGCCAAGACCTGGTTCGGCGCCGCACCGCCCGACCTGACCCTGGTAGCCCGGGTGCGTGGCACCGACTGGCTGTACACCTATCTGCGCAGCTTCTACGAGGACCCATCGCGGCCTTACGGGGTGAACAACAAGGTGTTCCCGAACGTCGGCATGCCTAACGTACTGGTCGGCCTGCAAGGCAACCAGGTGGTTGGCTGCAAACAGGTGCAGACCGTGATCGATGGCAAGAAGCAATTCGACCCGTTGACCGGTAGCCCCATCACCCATGAAGCCTGCGACCAGCTGACCATTACGCCGAAATCCGGTACCCTGACGACCGAGCAGTTCGACGAGAAGGTCAAGAACCTGGTGACCTTCCTGGCCTATTCGGCCAACCCGGTCAAACTGGAAAGCCAGCGCATCGGTACCTATGTGTTGCTGTACCTGGCTTTCTTCTTCGTATTCGCCTACTTGCTCAAGCGTGAATACTGGAAGGACGTGCACTGATCACGCAGTAGTTTCTGGTTGTTGAACGCGCCCGGGGCGCCCCCGCAGAAATGCGGGGCGCGCCCCGGGCGCGTTTTCATTTACAGTTGCACAAGCATCTCGTGCGAGGAGCCGCTACATGGGCGCAACCAACAGGTTAGCCTGCTATTCCGATCCCGCTGACCACTATTCCCATCGGGTACGCCTGGTGCTGGCGGAGAAGGGCGTCAGCGTGCAGGTCATCGATGTCGACCCCGCCCGCCTGCCGCCCAGGCTGGCCGAGGTCAACCCTTACGGCAGCCTGCCGACTCTGGTCGACCGTGACCTGGCGTTGTATGAGTCGACCGTGGTGATGGAATACCTCGAAGAGCGTTACCCACACCCGCCGCTGATGCCGGTCTACCCGGTTGCGCGTGGCAACAGCCGTCTGCTGATGCACCGCATTCAGCGCGACTGGTGTGTTCTGGCCGATACCGTACTCGATTCGCGCAGCAGCGAGGCTGCCCGCACCGAGGCGCGCAAGGCCCTGCGTGAAAGCCTGACCGGCGTTTCGCCCCTGTTCAATGAATTCGCCTGTTTCATGAGCGATGAGCAAAGCCTGGTCGATTGTTGTCTACTGCCCATACTCTGGCGTTTGCCGGTGTTGGGCATCGAGTTGCCGCGGCAAGCCAAGCCGCTGCTGGATTACATGGAGCGGCAGTTCGCCCGCGAGCCTTTCCAGGCGAGCCTGTCCTCCGTAGAACGTGAAATGCGCAAGCTTTAAGGAGCCGTTGATGAACTCCAGTCGCCCCTATCTGGTTCGAGCACTGTACGAGTGGATCGTCGACAACGATTGCACGCCCCATATGCTGGTCAACGCCGAATTTCCCAAGGTTCAGGTCCCGGACGGTTTCGCCAGTGATGGCCAGATCGTCCTGAACATCTCGCCAAGCGCCGTGCGCAGTTTGCACATGGACAACGATGCGGTCAGCTTCGAGGGCCGTTTCAGTGGTGTGGCCCATTCGCTGTTCGTGCCGGTTGGCGCGATCCTGGGTATCTACGCTCGCGAAAATGGCCAGGGTATGGTCTTCGAGCTGGAGCCGCCACTGATGGATGACGATGAGCAGGAAGATGATGATGTGCAGCCGGATGACGATGGCCCGCCAGGGGGTGGTGGCCAGCCGCCACGCCCGACTGGCCGACCAAGCCTGAAAGTGGTCAAGTAACAAAAAAGGCGATCCAACCGGATCGCCTTTTTCTTTACCGCCAAGCCGGGCTCACAGGTCGCTGATGGTGCGTACCTGGTCCTTGTTGATGCGAGTACGTTTGCCGTCGAGTTGCTGGAACTCGTAGAAGCCGGAATCGGCGTCGTACTGCGGTACGTCGACCGTCTGGATTTCACGGCCGTCGTTGAGGATGATCTGGCTAGGGGTGGAGCAGCCGGCCAGGGTGGCGAAGGTGCCGAACAGCAGGGCAGGCAGCAGAAGCTTTTTCATGCGGTGTTTCCTGGGTATCTGAAAGGATGGAACAGGGTTGTAGCCTGTGCTGGCCTCTTCGCGGGTAAACCCGCTCCCACAGGAATACCACAAGCTCGAAAGCCGTGAGATCACTGTGGGAGCGGGTTTACCCGCGAAGAGGCCGGCTCAGGCAACCAATGAATCAGTCGATGTACTCGAACAGCTTGACGATTTTCTGCACGCCCGACACGCCCTGTACCACGGCAGTGGCCGAGTTGGCCTCCTGCTGCGTCACCAGGCCGAGCAGGTAGACGATGCCGTTCTCGGTAATCACCTTGATGCGCGAGCTTGGCACGGCATTGTCGGTCAGCATCTGGGTCTTGATCTTGGTGGTCAGCCAGGCGTCGTTGTTGCGCGCCAGGATCGAGGAAGGCTGCATCACCTGCAGCTCGTTGTGCACTTTCTTGACCCTCTGTACCTGGCTGGCGGTCTGCTCGGCGAGGCTCTTGAGGTCGGCGCGCGGGGTCTGCCCGGCCAACAGGACGATGCCGTTGTAGCTGCTGACAACGATGTGCGAACCTTTGTCCAGATCAGGGCTGGCCTTGGCGATGTTGACCGAGGCCTTGGTTTCGATCAGCGAGTCGTCGATCTTGCTGCCGATGGTGCGCGTGCCCCGATCGTCTTCGATCGGCGAATTGCGGGTAGATGTCAATACCGAGCTGCAACCAGTGACGCTCAGGCACAGGGTCAGGGCCATAAGGCCGAGGCGCATAGGGTTCATTCTTCACTCCCGAACAGTTGGCTGTCGATCAGATCACACAGGCAGTGGATCGCCAGCAGGTGGACTTCCTGGATGCGCGCGGTAACCGTCGAAGGCACGCGGATTTCCACGTCTTCGGGCAGCAGCAACGAAGCCATGCCGCCGCCATCGCGACCAGTCAATGCTACGACAATCATTTCGCGGTCATGTGCGGCCTGGATCGCCTGGATGATGTTGGCCGAGTTGCCGCTGGTGGAGATCGCCAGCAGAACGTCACCGGGCTGGCCCAGTGCGCGGATCTGCTTGGAAAAGACTTCGTTGTAGCTGTAGTCGTTGGCGATCGAGGTCAGGGTCGAGCTGTCGGTGGTCAGCGCGATGGCCGGCAGGCTCGGGCGTTCGCGCTCGAAGCGGTTGAGCAGCTCCGAGGAAAAATGCTGGGCATCGCCGGCCGAGCCGCCGTTGCCACAGGCGAGCATCTTGCCCTCGTTGAGCAGTGCGTTGACCATGACCAGGCTGGCCTGCTCGATGTGCGGTGCCAGGATGTCCATTGCCTGTTGCTTGGTATCGATGCTGGCCTGGAACAGCCGGCGAATTCGGGATTGCATGTCCATCTGGTGACCTTAAGTGGGGCGGTGGTCTTTGCTACGCGCAACAACGACCAGCCCGCGAAACATAGAGCAAAAAAATCGGAGTGGGTTCAGCATTCGAAGGCGTTTTTCAGCCATTGAAGCGGTCTGCCTGCATGGTGGCTGCCCTGCAGGGCGACTACGTCGAAGCGGCAGGGGTGGTTGCCCCAGTGGGGCTCCTTCTGCAGGAACAGGCTGGCGGCGAGCACCAGCCGTTTCTGCTTGCGCCCGTCGATACTGCCGAGAGCGCCACCGAAGCCCGCGTGCAACCGGTAGCGGACTTCGACGAATACTACTGTATCGGCGTCGAGCATGACCAGATCAAGCTCACCGCCTTTGCATCGCCAGTTGCGCGCCAGCAGTTGCAGGCCCTTCCCCTGGAGGTACTCGAGGGCCTGGGTTTCTGCTGCCTGCCCGGCGCTGGTGGGCGACGCTGCTGCCATCAGCGAGTGGTGTCAGGCAGGCGCTGGACCTGGCCGCCAACGAACTCGGCCCAAGGCAGCTGACGCTCGACACGCTGGTTGGCGTTCATGCTCAGGCTGCCCGAAAGGCCCAGTACGCGGTTGTCCGGCAGCGCTTTCAGCTGGCCCAGGCGCGGCGCCAGGCTGTAGGCGTCAACGCCCATGGCATACAGGCGGCCCAGGCTGCCGGCGGCTTGTGGCCACTGCTGCACGACCTGCTGGCGCAGGCTGTTGCTGGTGTCGAGCAGCCATGGGGTTTCGCAGAAGCGGATACCGTTCATGTCCTTGTACTGGTTGACGTCACCACTGGCGCTGTACAGGTTCGAGGTGGCGTAGACCGGTACGTCACCGGCGTACTGGAAGTTCAGGGTCGGCTTGATCTGTTGGGCCTGTTGCGGGGTCGAGGCGAGGAAGATGAAGTCGATGTCCTGGCGGCGCGACGGCTGCGCGGCGATGCTGCCGCCTACCGTGCTCTGCAGGCTCTTGGCGCGGCCTTCGCTCTGGCGCAGCTGGAACAGGTCGGCAATCTGCTGGGCCAGGGCGACCGGCTGGGCGATGCGCTCTGCGGCAAGCAGGGTGCCACCGTTGCCTTCCCAGTCCTGGCGGAAGGCGGCAAGCACGCGGTCGCCCCATTCGCCGCTCGGTACCAGGGCCACGGCGCGGACCATGCCATCGGCGCGGGCGCGGCGGGCCACTTCACGGGCTTCGTCTTCGGCAGCCAGGCCGAACTGGAACAGCTGCGGCGGAGCCTTCTGGCCGGCGTCGGCGTAGTTGAGGGCCAGGGTGGTGATCGGCAGTTGTGGCTTGGCAGCCAGTTGCTTGACCAGCGGTTTTTCCAGTGGGCCGATGACCAGCTGTACGCCTGCGGCCTGGGCCTGGCGATAGAAGTCGTCGAGCGAGCCGATGCGCGAGCTGTCGAATACCTGCACGGCTGGCGCCTGCTGGCCGGCTTGCTGGGCCTGGAAGTGTGCAGCCATGAAGCCGTCACGCAGGGCGCGGGCAACACCGGCAAGCGGGCCTTCCTGAGGCAGCAGCAGGGCAATCTTGGTCAGCGGCTGGCTGGCCAGCTCCTTGAGCTTGGTCAGCGCCAGCGGCAGTTGCTGGGCGGCCGGGTGGTCCGGGTGCTGCTTGACCCAGGCGTCGATCGCCGCTTGCTGCTGCTCCAGGGTGCCGGCGCTTTTTACTGCGAAGGCAAGGCTGGTCCAGCCGGCCAGGGTCTGGTCGTTGCCCGGCTGCTGCAGTTGCTCCGCCGGCAGCGAGGCGACCAGGGCCCAGATGGCGTCATTGTTGGTGCTGGCGGCCTGGCCGCTGAGCAGCGGGGCCAGCAGCACGCGCTGTTGCGCGGCGGCCAGGGCCTGGCCATCGGCTTCGAGGGCGGCGGCGTGCACGCTGTAGGTGCGCGCTTGCTGTTCTTCCGGCAGTTCGGCGACGCGCTGCAGGCTAGGGTGGGCCAGTGCGGTCAAGGCAGCCTTGGGCTGGTTGCGGCTCATGGCCAACTCGGCACCCAGGGTGCTGGCGAACACTTGCTGGGCCGGCTTGAGCGTGTCCAGCGGCACCTGCTCGAGGATGCGTGCGGCGCGTGGGAAGTCCTTCTGCCTGTAGGCCAGGTCGGCTGCGCTCAGGCGCAGCAGCGCGGCGTCTTCCGCGGACTTGCTGGAAGCAGCCTTTTCGAGCAGTTGCTCGATGCTGGCGTCCGGGGTGCGTGGCAGTTCGCCCAGGCTGGATGAGGGCGAGCTGGCGCAGGCTGCCAGCAAGGCAGCAAGGCAGAGGGCTGTGAACAGCCGCAGGCAAGCGATCATGTAAAGGTCCTGTTACTCGATCAAGGTGGCCGGCAATTGTACCCAAGCAGTGGCCGGGGCGCGATGTTGCCGTGTCGATCCTTCACTATAGGTGGCCTGCCATCGGTCGTCGGCGAAGTTCTTTGCGCCCTGTTGCAGGCGCTCGGGCTACAATGGCGCCTTTGATCCGAACGACAGGTGTGCGCAGTGACTGATGTGGCAGGGGCTTCGAAATCCACGGTGGGGACGCTGTATGTGGTCGCAACCCCTATCGGCAACCTCGACGACATGAGCGCCCGGGCGCTGAAGGTGCTGGCGGACGTGGCCCTGATCGCGGCGGAAGATACCCGTCATTCGATCCGCCTGCTGCAGCACTTCGGTATCGACACACCACTGGCGGCCTGCCATGAGCACAACGAGCGTGACGAGGGCGGGCGTTTTCTCACCAAGCTGCTGGCGGGCGAGAATGTGGCGTTGGTTTCCGATGCCGGCACGCCGCTGATTTCCGACCCGGGGTACCACCTGGTGCGCCAGGCGCGGGCTGCCGGGGTGAACGTGGTGCCGGTGCCGGGCGCCTGCGCTCTGATCGCCGCGCTGTGGCAGCTGGCCTGCCGTCGGACCGCTTCATCTTCGAAGGCTTCCTGCCAGCCAAGGCGGCGGGGCGCCGGGCACGCCTGGAGCAGGTAAAGGAAGAGCCGCGCACGCTGATCTTCTACGAAGCCCCGCACCGTATCCTGGAATGCCTTGAAGACATGGAGGCGGTATTCGGTGGCGAGCGCCCGGCGCTTTTGGCGCGCGAGCTGACCAAGACCTTCGAGACCCTCAAGGGCCTGCCCCTGGCCGAGTTGCGTGCGTTCGTTGCCGGTGACAGCAACCAGCAGCGTGGTGAGTGCGTGGTGTTGGTGGGTGGCTGGAGCGCGCCGGAGGGCGAGCAGGCGATCAGTACCGAGGCGCAGCGGGTGCTCGACCTGCTGCTGGCCGAGCTGCCACTCAAGCGGGCGGCGGCGCTGGCTGCGGAAATTACCGGGGTGCGCAAGAACCTGCTGTATCAACTTGCCCTGGAAAAGCAGAAAGCCCAGTAGTGGCATATTGATATAAATGCCGGTATTGCTTGTTCTCGGGCGCGCGTGCCGTTAATCTTGGCGGCGGAGAGTCGATCGGACAGTCGCTGCCTGCTTTTGTTCCGCAACAGCAGGGGGAGGAAAGTCCGGGCTCCATAGGGCAGAGTGCCAGGTAACGCCTGGGAGGCGCGAGCCTACGGAAAGTGCCACAGAAAATAACCGCCTAAGCACTTCGGTGCCGGTAAGGGTGAAAAGGTGCGGTAAGAGCGCACCGCACGGCTGGCAACAGTTCGTGGCTAGGTAAACCCCACTCGGAGCAAGACCAAATAGGGTTCCATCAGGCGTGGCCCGCGTCGGAACCGGGTAGGTTGCTAGAGGCGTCCAGTGATGGCCGTCGTAGAGGAATGACTGTCCTCGACAAAACCCGGCTTACAGATCGACTCTCCACCTTTCCTTCCCTGCTTATTCGATAGCAGATGCCCTCTGGTAATACCGAAAAAATCTTACTCTTGATAAATCACTTTAACTTCGAACTCCATTCGCCTGCGTGGGTTTGATTTTTCTCGCGTTTTTTTCTCCTCGGTAGTCCTTCCGCATTCCTTTATTGCGCTAAATCTCGGTCCTGTAAGGCTTTTCCTTCCGAACGTGCCTTGACGGTGCTGCGGGCGGATTCCTATAGTGTGCGCAAGTGGCAGAAAGTGGGATGAAGTGGGTTTTCTGACACAAAAAAGCTAACATTGTGGGGAATCGCAGCCGTGTTCCGCGGAGCCAACGCCGTCAGCCTCGATGCCAAGGGTCGTCTCGCCATGCCGAGCCGGTACCGTGACGAGCTCGATTCGCGTTGCAATGGTCAGCTGATCGTGACCATCGACGCCGTTGACCCCTGCTTGTGTGTTTATCCCCTCGATGAGTGGGAACAGATAGAAGCCAAGTTGCGTGCCTTGCCATCGTTGCGTGAGGAAAACCGCCGCCTGCAGCGCTTGCTGATCGGTAATGCGGTTGACCTGGAGCTCGATGGCAGTGGGCGTTTCCTGGTGCCGCCCCGTCTGCGTGAGTACGCCAAGCTCGACAAGAAGGCGATGCTGGTGGGGCAACTGAACAAATTCCAGCTGTGGGATGAAGATGCCTGGAACGCGGTTTCGGCAGCCGACCTTGCAGCTATTCAACAACCGGGCGCCATGCCCGACGAATTGCGTGACCTGATCCTGTGACCATAGATAGCGGCTTCAACCACATTACCGTCCTGCTCGACGAAGCTGTCGAGGCATTGGCCCTGCGCGCCGACGGTTGCTATCTGGACGGCACTTTCGGCCGTGGCGGGCACAGCCGGCTGATTCTCAGCAAGCTCGGGCCGCAAGGGCGGCTGCTGGGTTTCGACAAAGATCCACAGGCGATTGCCACGGGGCAAGCGCTGGCGGCCGAAGACGGCCGCTTTGTCATTGTGCAGCGCAGCTTTGCCGAGCTGGGCGCGGAAGTGGCCGAGCGTGGCCTGCACGGCAAGGTCAGCGGCGTGCTGCTGGACCTGGGCGTGTCCTCGCCGCAGCTGGATGACCCCGAGCGTGGTTTCAGCTTCCTCAATGACGGCCCGCTGGACATGCGCATGAACCCGGACCAGGGCATCAGTGCCGCCGAGTTCATTGCCATGGCACCGGTGGAAGAAATCGCCCGCGTATTCAAGGAATACGGCGAAGAGCGTTTTGCCGGGCGCATGGCGCGTGCCGTCGTCGAGCGCCGCGAAAAGCAGCCGTTCACCCGCACTGCCGACCTGGCAGAAGTGCTCAAGGTGGCCAACCCGGCCTGGGAAAAGGGCAAGAACCCGGCTACCCGCGCCTTCCAGGGCCTGCGCATCCACGTCAACAATGAGCTGGGCGACCTTGAAACCGGTCTTGAGGCTGCACTCGATGCGCTCGAAGTCGGCGGTCGCCTGGCGGTCATCAGCTTCCATTCGCTGGAAGACCGCATCGTCAAACTGTTCATGCGCAAGCTGGTGAAAGGTGAGGCGGACAACCTGCCGCGCAACCTGCCGGTACAGCACAAGGTCTTCGAGCCGAAAATCAAGCTCATCGGCAAGGCCCAGTTCGCCTCCGAAGCCGAGCTCAAGGCCAACCCACGTTCGCGCAGCGCCGTGATGCGTGTGGCGGAGAAGCTGCGGTGAGCAGGCTGTTTGCCAAACCCTTGCCAGGCGGAAGCTTCCTGATGCTTCTGCTGTTCGTTGCCGTGCTGGTTTCGGCCATCGCCGTGTCCTACAGCGCGCACTGGAACCGCCAGCTGCTCAACACCCTGTACGGCGAATTGAACGAGCGCGACAAGGCCCAGGCCGAGTGGGGCCGGCTGATCCTCGAGCAAAGCACCTGGACCGCTGCCAGCCGCATCGAAAGCCTGGCTTCCGAGCAACTGAAGATGCGCGTGCCTTCGGCTGACGAAGTGCGGATGGTGGCGCCATGATGAAGCTCGAAGGCGCACTCTACCCGTGGCGCTTCCGCGTGGTGATCGGCTTGCTGGCGCTGATGGTCGGTGCCATCTGCTGGCGTATCATCGACCTGCAGGTGGTCGACCGTGACTTCCTCAAGGGGCAGGGTGATGCGCGCAGCCTGCGTCACATCCCTATCCCGGCTCACCGCGGCCTGATCACCGACCGTAACGGTGAACCGCTGGCGGTCAGTACCCCGGTCACCACCCTGTGGGCCAACCCCAAGGAAATGCAGGCCTCCAAGGAGCGCTGGCCGCAACTGGCCGCGGCGCTTGGGCAGAACCCGCAGCAACTGATCGACCGCCTGACCCAGCAGGCCAACAAGGAATTCATCTACCTGGTCCGTGGCCTGACCCCGGAGCAGGGCCAGCATGTGCTCGACCTGAAAGTGCCGGGCGTGTATGGCCTGGAAGAATTCCGCCGCTTCTACCCGGCCGGTGATGTCACCGCGCACATGGTCGGCTTCACCGACCTCGATGACCACGGTCGCGAAGGGGTGGAACTGGCCTATGACGAGTGGCTGGCCGGCGTACCCGGCAAGCGGCAGGTGATCAAGGACCGGCGCGGCCGGCTGATCAAGGACATCCAGGTAACCAAGAACGCCAAGGCCGGGAAGACCTTGGCGTTGTCGATTGACCTGCGCCTGCAGTACCTGGCCACCCGCGAGCTGCGCAACGCAATTGCCGAGCAGGACGCCAAGGCCGGCAGCCTGGTGATCATGGACGTCAAGACCGGTGAGGTCCTGGCGATGGTCAACCAGCCGACCTACAACCCCAACAACCGCCGCAGCATGTTCCCGGCCGCCATGCGTAACCGCGCGATCATCGACGTGTTCGAGCCGGGCTCCACGGTCAAGCCGATCTCGATGAGCGCGGCACTGGAAAGTGGCCGCTGGAAGCCCACCGACAAGGTCGAGGTGTACCCGGGCAGCCTGCAGATCGGCCGCTACACCATCAAGGACGTATCCAGGAGCGAGGGCCCGGTCCTCGACCTGACCGGCATCCTGATCAACTCCAGTAACGTCGGCATGAGCAAGATCGCCTTCGACATCGGCGGCGAGGCTATCTACCGGGTCATGTCCCAGGTCGGCCTGGGCCAGTACACCGGCCTTGGTTTCCCCGGCGAGCGCGTCGGCAACCTGCCCAACCACCGCGAGTGGCGCAAGGCCGAGACCGCGACCCTGTCCTATGGCTATGGTGTGTCGGTGACCGCCCTGCAGCTGGTGCATGCCTACGCGGCGCTGGCCAACGACGGCAAGATGGTGCCGCTGTCGATCCTCAAGGTCGACAAGGCCCCGGAAGCCGTGCAGGCCATTCCGAAGGAAACCGCCGAAACCGTCCAGGGCATGCTGCAACAGGTGATCGAAGCACCGCGCGGGGTGTTCCGCGCCCAGGTGCCGTTCTATCACGTGGCCGGCAAGTCCGGTACCGCGCGTAAAGCCACCGTGGGCTCCAAGGGCTACACCGAAAACGCCTACCGCTCGCTGTTCGCCGGCTTCGGGCCGATGAGCGACCCGCGCTACGCCATCGTCGTGGTCATCGACGAGCCGGGCAAGGGCGGCTACTTCGGTGGCCTGGTTTCGGCGCCGGTGTTCAGCAAGGTCATGTCCGGCACCCTGCGTTTGATGAACGTGCCGCCAGACAACCTGCCGCCACCCGCACCCGCACCCGTCGAACAGTCGCAAGTCAATGCAGCAGCAACCGCCAAGGGAGGGCGTGGATGATGACAATGCCATTGAGCAAGCTTTTCGCCCACGCCAGCCGTGACCCGCTGATCCGTGAACTGACCCTGGACAGCCGCAACGTGCGCCCGGGTGACCTGTTCCTGGCTGTGCCGGGCGCCAAGGTCGATGGCCGCGAGCATATCGCCGATGCCTTGGCTCGCGGCGCCGCTGCCGTGGCCTATGAAGAACAGGGCGCCACGGTCCTGCCAATCACCGATGTGCCGCTCATCCCGGTCAAGGGCCTGATCGCGCAGCTATCGGATATCGCCGGGCGCTTCTATGGTGAACCGAGCCGCCAGCTGAACCTGGTGGGCGTGACCGGTACCAACGGCAAGACCAGCGTCACCCAGTTGGTGGCCCAGGCGCTGGACCTGCTTGGCCAGCGCTGCGGCCTGATCGGTACCCTGGGTACCGGCTTCTATGGCGAGCTGCAGAGTGGCCGCCTGACCACGCCCGACCCGATCGCCGTGCAGTCGACCCTCAACGACCTCAAGAAGGGTGGCGCCAAGGCCGTGGCCATGGAGGTTTCCTCCCACGCCCTGGAGCAGGGCCGGGTCGCCGCGCTGGAATTCGACATCGCGGTCATGACCAACCTGTCCCGCGACCACCTGGACTACCACGGCAGCATGCAAGCCTACGAGGCCGCCAAGGCCAAGCTGTTCGCCTGGCCGAGCCTGCGCTGCCAGGTGGTCAACCTGGATGACGCTTTCGGTCGCCGTCTGGCCGCCGACTTCGCCCGTCGCCCGAGTGTCGACCTTATCGAAACCCGGTTGCTCAGCTACAGCCTGGAGAACCCGGAGGCCTCGCTGTTCTGCCGCGAAGCCGTGTTCAATGATGATGGCGTGCGCGCCACCCTGGTCACCGCCCAAGGCGAACGTACCTTGCGCAGCCAGTTGCTGGGCCGCTTCAACCTGAGCAACATGCTCGCCGCTGTAGCGACTCTGTTGGCGCTGGACTATGCGCTGGACGAAATCCTTGAGGTCACGCCGCAGCTGCAGGGCCCGATCGGCCGCATGCAGCGCCTGGGTGGCGGCGACAAGCCGCTGGTGGTGGTCGATTACGCACACACCCCGGACGCCCTGGAGAAAGTGCTCGAAGCCCTGCGCCCGCACGCGCACGGCAAGCTGCTGTGCCTGTTCGGCTGCGGCGGTGACCGTGATCGCGGCAAGCGCCCGCTGATGGCCGAAGTTGCCGAGCGCCTGGCCGACCGCGTGCTGGTCACCGACGACAACCCGCGTACTGAAGACCCGCTGCGCATCTTTGATGACATCCGCCCGGGTTTCGCCAAGCCTGCCGGGGTCGAGTTCGTTGCCGGTCGTGGCGAAGCCATCGCGCACCTGATCGCCACTGCCGCTGCCGACGATGTGGTCGTGCTGGCCGGCAAGGGGCACGAGGATTACCAGGAGATCAATGGCGAGCGCCATGGCTTCTCCGACCTGATCGAAGCCGAGAAGGCACTTGCAGCCTGGGAGGCTCCACATGCTTAAGCCGCTTTCACTCAGCCAGCTGACCACGGCACTGAGTGGTCGCCAGATCGGTGCCGACGCCACCTTTACTGGTGTCAGCATCGACAGCCGCAGTGTTGGCGCAGGGCAACTGTTCGTCGCCCTGGCCGGCCCGCGCTTCGATGGCCACGACTACCTGGCCGATGTGAAGGCCAAGGGCGCTGTCGCGGCCCTGGTCGAGCGTGAAGTAGCCGATGTCGACCTGCCGCAGCTGCTGGTTGCCGATTGCCGCCTGGCCCTCGGCCAGCTTGGCGCGCTGAACCGTGCTGCCTTCGACAAGCCAGTGGTGGCCATCACCGGTTCCAGCGGCAAGACCACGGTCAAGGAAATGCTCGCCAGCATCCTGCGCACCCGTGGCCTGGTGCACGCCACCCGCGGCAACCTGAACAACGACCTCGGCGCGCCGCTGACCCTGCTGGAAATCGCCCCGGAGCACAGCGCCGCGGTGATCGAGCTGGGCGCTTCGCGCATTGGCGAGATCCGCTACACCGTCGGCCTGACCCAACCGCAGGTGGTCATCATCAACAATGCCGGTACCGCCCATGTTGGCGAGTTCGGTGGCCCGGAAAAGATCGTCGAAGCCAAGGGCGAGATTCTCGAAGGCCTGGGCGAGGGCGGCATCGCCATCCTCAACCTGGACGACAAGGCCTTTGCTGTCTGGAAGGCCCGTGCCGGTGCGCATCAGGTCATCAGCTTCGCCCGTAGCAACGCCAGTGCCGACTTCTACGCCACCGATATCGGTCGCGATGCCCGTGGTTGCCCATCGTTCAAGCTGCATGGCGGCGGTGAAGCGGTAAACGTGCAGCTCAATGTGCTCGGTGAGCACAACGTCAGCAACGCCCTGGCTGCCGCCGCCGCCGCCCATGCCGTTGGTCTGAGCCTGAGCGGCATCGCCGCTGGCCTGGCTGCCATGCAACCGGTCAAGGGCCGTACCGTGGCGCAGATCGCGCCGAACGGTGTGCGGGTGATCGACGACAGTTACAACGCAAATCCCACCTCCATGTGCGCGGCCATTGATATACTCGCCGGCTTTTCCGGGCGCACCGTTCTGGTGCTTGGGGATATCGGCGAACTGGGGCAATGGGCGGAAGAAGGCCACCGTCAGGTGGGTGACTACGCGCGTGGCAAGGTCGACGCCCTGTACGCAGTGGGTTCCAACATGACACATGCGGTCAAGGCGTTCGGCGCCAATGGCCGCCATTTCGCTACTCAAGCTGAGCTGATCGACGCGGTTGGCGCCGAGAATGCCAGCGACACCACTATCTTGATCAAGGGCTCGCGCAGCGCTGCGATGGAAAACGTCGTGGCGGCTTTGTGCGGTGCCAGCGGGGAGAAACATTAATGCTGCTGCTGTTGGCCGAGTATCTGCAACAGTTCCACAAAGGCTTCGCGGTCTTCCAGTACCTGTCCCTGCGCGGGATTCTGGGTGTGCTGACCGCGTTGTCCCTGGCGCTGTGGCTGGGGCCGTGGATGATTCGTACCCTGCAAATCCGCCAGATCGGCCAGGCCGTGCGTAACGACGGCCCGCAATCGCACCTGTCCAAGTCCGGCACCCCGACCATGGGCGGGGCGCTGATCCTGTCCGCCATCGCCATCAGTACCCTGCTGTGGGCCGACCTGACCAACCGCTATGTGTGGGTGGTGCTGATCGTTACCCTGGCATTCGGTGCCATCGGCTGGGTCGACGACTACCGCAAGGTGATCGAAAAGAACTCGCGCGGTCTGCCAAGCCGCTGGAAGTACTTCTGGCAGTCGGTGTTCGGCCTGGCTGCCGCCATCTTCCTGTACAAGACCGCGCCGACCAGCGTCGAAACCACGCTGATCCTGCCGTTCATCAAGGATGTCACCATTCCGCTGGGCATCGGCTTCGTCGTGCTGACCTACTTCGTCATTGTCGGTTCGAGCAATGCGGTCAACCTCACCGATGGCCTCGACGGCCTGGCGATCATGCCGACGGTGATGGTCGGCGGTGCCCTGGGCATCTTCTGCTACCTGTCGGGTAACGTGAAGTTCGCCGAATACCTGCTGATCCCATACGTGCCGGGCTCGGGCGAGCTGATCGTGTTCTGCGGCGCGCTGATCGGTGCCGGCCTGGGCTTCCTGTGGTTCAACACCTACCCGGCGCAGGTATTCATGGGTGACGTCGGCGCGCTGGCGCTGGGCGCCGCGCTGGGCACCATCGCCGTGATCGTCCGCCAGGAAATCGTGCTGTTCATCATGGGTGGCGTGTTCGTCATGGAAACCCTGTCGGTGGTGATCCAGGTCGCCTCCTTCAAGCTGACCGGCAAGCGCGTGTTCCGCATGGCGCCGATCCACCACCACTTTGAACTCAAGGGCTGGCCAGAGCCACGGGTGATCGTCCGCTTCTGGATCATCACCGTGATCCTGGTGCTGATCGGCCTTGCAACCCTGAAACTGAGGTAGATGAGCGTGTCATTGATCGCTTCCGACCAATTCCGCATCGTTGTCGGCCTCGGCAAGAGCGGCATGTCCCTGGTTCGCTTCCTGGCGAGCCGGGGCATTGCCTTTGCGGTCGCCGACACCCGCGAGCAACCGCCGGAACTGGACACCCTGCGCCGTGATTATCCGCAGGTGGAAGTGCGCTGTGGTGAACTGGATGTGGACTTCCTGTGCCGCGCCAGCGAGCTGTACGTGAGCCCCGGCCTGGCCCTGGCCACCCCGGCCCTGCAGCAGGCGGCCGCGCGTGGCGTGAAGCTGTCCGGCGACATCGAGCTGTTCGCCCGCAACGCCAAGGCCCCGATCATTGCCATCAGCGGTTCCAACGCCAAGAGCACCGTCACCACCCTGGTCGGCGAAATGGCCGCCAAGGCGGGCAAGCGCGTGGCGGTGGGCGGCAACCTCGGTACCCCGGCGCTGGATCTGCTGGCTGATGACGTCGAGCTCTACGTGCTGGAACTGTCCAGCTTCCAGCTGGAAACCACCGACCAGCTCAACGCTGAAGTGGCCACCGTGCTGAACATCAGCGAAGACCACATGGACCGCTACAGCGGCCTGCCGGCCTATCACCTGGCCAAGCACCGGATCTTCCGTGGCGCCCGCCAGGTCGTGGTCAACCGCCAGGACGCCCTGAGCCGGCCGCTGCCGGTGGAAGGCCGCGCATGCTGGACCTTCGGCCTCAACCAGCCGGACTTCAAGGCTTTCGGCCTGCGCGAAGTGAACGGCGAAAAATACCTGGCGTTCGAGTTCCAGGCGCTGATGCCGGCACGTGAGCTGAAGGTTCGCGGCGCCCACAACCAGAGCAACGCCCTGGCGGCGCTGGCCCTGGGGCATGCTGCCGGCCTGCCGTTCGAACCGATGCTCGAGGCGCTGCGCGAGTTCGGCGGCCTGGCCCACCGTTGCCAGTGGGTGCGCGAGCGCAATGGCGTGAACTGGTATGACGATTCCAAGGCCACCAACGTCGGTGCTGCCCTGGCGGCCATCGAAGGCCTGGGTGCCGACATCGAAGGCAAGCTGGTGCTGATCGCCGGTGGCGATGGCAAGGGCGCCGACTTCGCCGCGCTGCGCGAGCCGGTCCAGCGCTTCTGCCGCGCCGTGGTGCTGCTTGGCCGTGATGCCGAGCGCCTGGCCGAAGCCCTGGGCGATGGCGTGCAACTGGTCCGCGTCAAGACGCTCGACGACGCCGTACAGCAATGCGCCGAACTGGCCCAGGCGGGTGATGCCGTGCTGCTGTCGCCAGCGTGCGCCAGCCTCGACATGTTCAAGAACTTCGAAGAACGCGGGCGCCTGTTCGCCCAGGCAGCGGGAGGCCTTGCATGATCTTCGGCATCCTCAAGCCCTATCCGTCGCCGCTGATCAGCGGTCGTGGCATCGACCTGGACTTCGCCATGCTCGCCGGCTGCCTGGCACTGCTGGGCCTGGGCCTGGTGATGATCACCTCGGCGTCCTCGGAAGTGGCTGCGGTGCAGTCGGGCAACCCGCTTTACCACATGTTCCGCCACCTGGTGTACGTGTTCCTCGGCCTGGTCGCCTGTGGCGCCACCATGCTGATACCGATCGCCACCTGGCAGCGCATGGGCTTCCTGATGCTGCTGGGCGCCTTCGGCCTGCTGGTGCTGGTGCTGGTGCCCGGTATCGGCCGCGAAGTGAACGGTTCCATGCGCTGGATCGGCTTCAGCTTCTTCAACGTCCAGCCTTCGGAAATCGCCAAGGTGTTCGTGGTCGTCTACCTGGCCGGCTATCTGGTACGCCGGCAGACCGAGGTCCGCGAAACCTGGATGGGCTTCTTCAAGCCGTTCATCGTGCTGCTGCCCATGGCTGCACTGCTGCTGATGGAGCCGGACTTCGGTGCCACCGTGGTGATGATGGGCGCGGCGGCAGCCATGCTGTTCCTCGGCGGGGTGGGGCTGTTCCGCTTCAGCCTGATGGTGGTGTTGGCGGTGGTTGCGGTGTTCGTCCTGGTACAGGCGCAACCCTACCGTATGGCGCGTCTGATTACCTTTACCGACCCGTGGTCCGATCAGTTCGGCTCGGGCTACCAGCTGACCCAGGCGCTGATTGCCTTCGGCCGTGGCGAGTGGCTGGGCGTTGGCCTGGGCAACAGCGTGCAGAAGCAGTTCTACCTGCCTGAAGCGCACACCGACTTCGTGTTCTCGGTACTGGCCGAAGAACTTGGCGTGGTCGGCTCGCTGCTGACGATCGCGCTGTTCGTGTTCGTGACTGTGCGTGCCCTGTACATCGGCCTGTGGGCGGAAAAAGCCAAGCAGTTCTTTGCCGCTTATGTTGCGTTCGGCCTGGCCTTCCTGTGGATCGGCCAGTTCCTGATCAACATTGGAGTGAACGTCGGCCTGCTGCCGACCAAGGGCCTGACCCTGCCGTTCCTCAGCTACGGGGGCAGCTCGCTGGTGATCTGCTGTGCCTGCGTGGGCCTGTTGCTGCGTATCGAGTGGGAAAGCCGCACGCACCTGGGCAGTGAGGAACACGAGTTCAGCGAAAGCGATTTTGCCGAGGAGACCAATCATGGCCGCTGACGGCAAGAACGTACTGATCATGGCGGGCGGCACCGGGGGCCACGTGTTCCCGGCCCTGGCTTGCGCCCGTGAATTCCAGACGCGCGGTTACAGCGTGCACTGGCTGGGCACCCCGCGTGGCATCGAGAACGAACTGGTGCCCCAGGCCGGCCTGCCGTTGCACCTGATCCAGGTCAGCGGGCTGCGCGGCAAGGGCAAGCTGTCGTTGCTCAAGGCGCCGTTCACCCTGGTCAAGGCCGTGCTGCAGGCGCGGCGTATCGTGCGTGAGCTCAAGCCGGTATGCGTGGTCGGTTTCGGTGGCTACGTGACTGGCCCTGGCGGCGTGGCCGCACGCCTGTGCGGCGTACCGCTGGTGATCCACGAGCAGAACGCCCGTGCCGGCACCACCAACCGCCTGCTGCTGCCGCTGGCTGCACGCGTGTGCGAAGCCTTCCCGGCCACCTTCGCCGCCAGCGACAAATTGCGCACCACTGGCAACCCGGTGCGCCCGGAACTGTTCATGGACGCCCTGCGCGCGCCCCTGGCCGAGCGCCGTGCGCGCCTGCTGGTGATGGGCGGCAGCCTGGGTGCGGAACCATTGAACAAATTGTTGCCTAAGGCCCTGTCCGAAGTGCCCGCCGCACTGCGGCCAGAGGTATTCCACCAGGCCGGCAAGCAACACGCGCCGGTCACCGCCGAGCGTTATCGCGAGGCGGGCGTCGAGGCTCAGGTAGAGCCCTTCATCAAGGACATGGCCCAAGCCTATGGCTGGGCCGACATTGTGGTGTGCCGGGCCGGCGCCCTGACTGTCAGCGAGCTGGCGGCAGCGGGCCTGCCTTCGATGCTGGTGCCATTGCCCCATGCGATCGACGACCACCAGACCCACAACGCCCAATATCTGGCCCGGGAAGGCGCTGCCTTCCTGATGCCACAAGCGACAACTGGCGCAGCGCAGCTCGCTGAACGCCTGAACGAGGTGCTGATGCAACCCGAGAAACTCAACGTCATGGCAGGCACCGCACGGCGCCTGGCCAAACCTG
>Ga0247824_10000396_pt1 | contig 20914 bp, 31 predicted proteins | sample 13C_PalmiticAcid_FD_194412 | JGI IMG/M metagenome (GOLD analysis project Ga0247824, IMG submission 194412) | Soil microbial communities from agricultural site in Penn Yan, New York, United States - 13C_PalmiticAcid_Day48 | ecosystem: Environmental > Terrestrial > Soil > Agricultural land...
TCGTGGCGGACTCTCCTCTCCTTGCCGGCCCGTCGAGCGCGCGGTGTGTCCCTCCTCTATGCTACCCGCAACTACTCCCTTCTGTCCAACAAGATCCAGGCTGTAGTGCATGAGCACAAGAAGACCCTGGAGAAGGATCGGGTAAATGCCTCCCTATCGCTCGCCCACCCGCTCTCCCCATCACCACCTCTTTCAACGGATACCCTCCCCCTTACCTTTCTACGAGAAAGAAGGTGAGAACACAGCACAATCGACTTCAATTCTTGACGCTGCTCTCTGTCACTCTGACTCACATGGTAACCGTAGGACCTGATCCTTAAGGTTATGGGCACATTGCCCTCCCCGCGCGAGGCTCGCCAATTCCTTACTCGGTTTTCTTCACCAGACACGACGACTGTAGCCGATTTAACAGTAGTCGACAAACTCCTCTGGCCCAAAGACCACTTGGCCTTGATCAAACTGGAGGGGCCGTTTGATGCTGAGAACCTTGCGTCGATCGCCCAAACACTTGTCCAGCTTCAGCGATTGGGTCTCATGAGCGTAGTCATGCTAGATAACCAGACGTGGTGGTCAAACCAAGGGGCTCTCTCAGACATCTTGCTGGATTCCGAAGCTGAACAACAAGTGGCGGAAATCAGAAGACGGATGATGAAGGATATGACCGATCTTGTGGAAGAGATTGAGAGATCTGGTGGCAAGGCTCGTCCCGTCTTTGAAGGCATCTTTGAGGAAACCGATCATCAACACGATTCAATTGACCGGATAGTCACTCAAGACGATGTCAGCAAAGTTTCGGTCAGTCCAGGCCTACAGCCCATCCGATCTTGTTTACGGCTAAAACATATCCCTGTTATGATCCCGATAGCCACGACGACCCAAAGTCATCGCATACCAATTCAGAGCAACAAAGCCTTGGTGGCGCTTGCCAAGTACATGGGGGAGACAGCTGCAGACAAGAGTTTGACATCAGGGACAGGATCGGGATCGGGAACGGGTCATGAAGCCCTTGTCCCCATGCGACTCATTGTCATCAACACCACTGGAGGCATTCCGCTGACACGTGCCAATGGCATTCGGGGACCAACTCACTGCTTTGTCAATCTCAAGGACGAATACCACACCATTGTCGACGATCTGAATAATATGAACCATATACCAGAGCAGCTCGCGCAGTCTTATCAATCGGACCTGGATATGATCAAGGAGAGTCTTGAACACTTGCCTCTAACATGCTCGGCACTGATCACTTCGTCCCCGTCGCTCACGCTTATCACCAACCTTATCACCGACAAGCCCTTGTTTTCATCCACTATGAGAGAACAGGATCCCAAGGTCATGCTTGCCACAACTGTACTACGCAATGGATTGGACATTTTTACGTTCCGCGGTAGCCTTCAAGGATTGGACTTGAAGCGTCTCCAGGGCTTACTGGAATCGAGCTTTGGCAAGTCCTTGGATGCAGAGGGATTCTTTGCTCGAATCGAACCTAGAACCAGGACAGTCATCTTGGCAGGCCAAGACTACATGGGTGCAGCCATTGTAACTCGGGAAGGTGGCAATATTTACGAGGAGGGCCATGAACAGCGCATATTGGCCAGCGTGGCATACTTGGACAAGTTTTCAATTGCTCCAAAGAGCCAGGGTATTGGTGTTGCAGACATCCTGTGGAAGAAGCTTACCGATGAGTTTCCAGATCTTGTTTGGCGTAGTCGAACGGATAACCCTGTCAACAAGTGGTAAGGACCCCCCAAAAAAGGATGATGACTCGCCCCATCTCTGGATGCCCCCTAATTGAAAATTCAGTTGCTCACTCTTTCGTTCCTCCAATCTTTTTCATCGGTCATCCTCTTGATAGGTATTTCGATCGCGCAGACGGATACATCCGGATTCCAGGAACAAACTGGACAGTATTTTGGTATGGACAAGAGGGCTTAAAGTTGATGCGGGACTACATTCAGATTTGCCGCGATATACCAGCATCCTTTTCCAATATCCCGTTGAAACGAACATAATAAAGCACACACGTAGTTGTGCCTCTACATGAACACCAAGAGTTGTGAGATTGCACCGAGTCTAAATCTCTAGGTCTGTATTGTTCTATTGTCTATGAGTCTATGATGAGTGTTGAAGTGGTGATGTACAGAGACCGCCAGGTGACGCTTAGCAATCACGGGCAGCCTGAAGAATGGTTGAGAACCAACGAGGTTGAAGCAGGTACTGGGCATGATCAAGACCTTCCATCACTAACAGCTCCTTTCCTTCACCCATTTTCTCCGAGGTCTCAAGTCCGACCTGTGTCTTCAAGTACTCTGCGACTTTGCTCATATCCAGCAGGTTGTCATTCTCCGACAGGTAGACACGGGTGTTTTCCGGAAGTACCGGGGACAATGGGCCTTGGCAGATCAATGGTTCCTGATCTCTCCTTGCCCAGGCTATGGGGAACATGACACTTTGATTCCAGCAGAAACGACGCATGATATACCAAGAGGTGCCGATCTCTCTCGATGCAAACAGATCCATGACCAATTGACTGGCGGTAGATGGGGTGCGATAAGCAAAGTTGCGGGCAATAGAGTGGTGCGTGAGAAAGCAGATAGGGTCGATGAGGATCAAGCCTGCGACAATTGAATTTTGAGACGCGGCGGAACTGGCGCGACACACCGCAGCGCAAAGCATGGTGCCCAAGGAGTGACCCATGAATGTGGCCTTGGTGTGACCATGAGCTTTCAAAGCGCGTTCAATAGCAGGATACGTTTCATCTGGTGTCAGGCAATCGGTTTGAAAAAGGCGGTTGGAGACGTAAGGCACCTCGATCACCATCAAAGGACGAGATATCCTGGTCAAGGCGACAATGAAATGGATGTACTGAATAAGACCGATGCCGATACCCTGAATGAAGACGAGAGGGACCTCATTCTCTGGGTTGCCTGGTGACATGTACCAGTAAGAAAGATCCGAAGTATCTGGGTGCGACACATCTCGTGAACGATGTTTTGAGTCCAGTGTAATGTTGTACTTTGTTAATCCGACGATCTTGAAGATAAGACCTGCAAGGACGTTGGCTGTCCAAAGCAACTGAATCAAGAAAGAAGTAGAAAGCGTTAAGGCACAGGAACCGTTGAACATGGCGACGAGTCGCGTCAACTAGAAGAGTGGATGAGAGCTTACAATGTAGTACAGCAGTGGGCGGTGAGAGGCAAGGACGGGATCCAGACACAATCGAATGCAGTCGACATTGGAATTAAAGCCCTCCGTAAACTTGACCTTCTTGACTCTTTCAATTGTATCTACCATTTCCTCCAGTTCTTGGAGATGAGCGGGCGACTTGGATACCTCCTCCAATGGTGCTGCCCAGAATGCCCACGCCAACCTGAAGAAACGTCATAGTTGAGAGAACGGCAAGAGTGTTAGCAGCAGTAGACAATGTGCATCCGATTGAAACCAGTTTGAATGTTGACCAAGGCATCTTACCAATGGATCATATTCATCCTCCAAATTTCCTCAAAGCTTGCCCGTGGTTTGCGCCCAGTGTCGAACCAGACCTCAATCCATCTCTTGACGCCATCTCCTTCCTCGACCGTTTCTAAGCATCGCTGAAATAATTCCCTTCTCCGCTCTTTCTGGTGAATACCCTGGACAACTCTGTCAATTTTTTGAAGCCGGGCCAATTTTTTCCGGTACATGATATAGAATATCAATTCGGCTGCCATCCAAAGGTGTAGTAACGTCACTATGCAGGTCAATATCCGATGAGATGAAATAAAAGCCAAGACTGGATCCAAGTACTGTTTGAGTGGTTGAAGGGCGAGCAGATAGGGGTCCCTGTAGCCGCGGTTGTCGATGTAGTGGAAGAGAGTGACAAGGGTTCTGGTGAAAGGGGACAAGGCCTGGCGTGGCGTAAACATAGGCCCTGCAATTGTGTTGATGGTCTTTGCGGAAAGAGCTGCAGAAGGTGAGGCGCCGGCAGATGCAGAGGCGAGGGATCCGCCAGGCAAGGGATCCGTCCTGGTCAGGTAAGGCGTACCATAGGTGAGGCTATCGGGCAGCATGGATGCATTCGCCTGTAACAGGTGGAGGACGAGTGGGATCTCATTGAGGAGGGTGTCGAAGGGAGACTCCTTGTAGGCAAGCATGTAACAAAGGCACGAGGAGGCGAGAGGAACGACACCGGCGATGATGATTCCCAGCGAGCGGACGCCGGTGCGTGTGAGGGGGTGGTCGACAATCATGGGTGGTGATGGCTAGGCCAGGGGTGTTACTCTGGCAGCGACCCAAGACGGAGGAAAAGGAGAATGGAAAGGAAGAGTGAAGGAAGAGGTGGCACAAACAAACGAAACAAACGGTAGAACTGCAGATCAAAGCGAGGCTAGGGTGCGCAGTGTGAGCAACAAACGGGCTAAAATTAGGTCCTCAGGAACCACTTGCCACTTTACCGCGAGTTTGTTTGGGGACGACAACTGATCAGGTTGATCGATGATGAGTTTGCTCTTGAAGGAGAGGAGGAAGGACGAGAGGGTGTAGGCGAGAGAGCGAGCTTGCACTCACATGTTAGAGCTGGCTGAGAAGCAAATCTGGATTCAGTGGGGATGTCCTTCGCGGTCCGGATATTCGCTTCCGAGTTCACACAGCCTTGCACTTGTAGGATAGGGTGCACGCGTCATTCTTTTAAGGCAAGCTTCTGTGGGACCATGGAACGATCGGGGAAGAAGGGTCGTGCAACAGAAGAACAGCCTTTTGTCGCGCTTTCCTGAAGACTTTTCTTTTTTCACTTTGTGACCAGGACTCGTTGACTAGAGCACTTGAATAGCCCCTGTTGTCGGTGTACTATATGGCAATGTGCTGAATGCAGGCGAAGCAAGAGGGTTTGGCAGGTCCTTTGGCCGGCCTTGTTGAGCCCGGGTTCTCAGCCACCTGAACCGCCGCCTTGAAAGAGTTTGTGTCCACACCTTTCCCTTTCCTCAACACTCTTTTCTCCTCTCACTCTCTCTACGTGATCAAGTCAAACAACCGGCCAACAACAACAACAGCGGAAACATCATGTCTGGAATCTGTCGAAGTCGTCTCGCGGAGGAGCGCAAGCAATGGCGCAAGGATCACCCATACGTACGTCCTCATCCTCGGGTCCTTCGCCCAGGCCAAAGTTGCCATCTGTGGCAGTTGATGAACCAGGACCCAGCTTGGAAGTGGAGGCAACCCTACACTCGGGGCATGGTCATCACTCTATGCTTTTGCCTACAGTCACTGACCCTTCCAATTGATACTGCTTGTCGTGCCTTCCTTGCTTTCGACAACTAGGGGTTCTACGCCAGGCCCGAGAAGAAGACCGACGGAACCTTGGATATCATGAACTGGCAGGTTGGAATTCCTGGAAAACCCAATGTAAGGAAGGACAACGTGGATCATGACGAGCGCAAAGTGGAGTGTACAGAGCACGGCTGATACAATTTGCTACCACTCTGTGTAGACCCCATGGGAAGGCGGTGTGTACAAACTCGTGCTCATCTTTCCTGAAGGTAAGGATGTTTTGCGGCAACAGAGTGCGCCAATATATAAATGGGCAGTTTCACGGATGGCTAACGAGCATCGTACCCATGGTCATGGTAGACTACCCAAGCAAGCCCCCCAAGTGTAGGTTATGTTGCCACAATGAGCTCGTTGTGGAGATGGCCCCTGTTCTATTATTTCGTCTTGTCACGACGTTCTCAGACGGAACAACGGTCTACACCATGAATAACACCCCTGTTTGATTGCTCTGTTTGGATTGGTTGAACCATAGGCAAATTTGTTCCGCCGCTCTTTCATCCCAACGTGTACCCTTCTGGAACTGTCTGCCTCTCCATCTTGAATGAAGAAGAGGGCTGGAAGCCTGCTATCACCATCAAACAGGTCCGTTTGTGCACACGTCGTGCTACTTTTACTATCTCGTTTATTAGCGATCATAGCATGATGCTTATCTTGGAAGCTTTTTGTTTTGATGGGTTTAGATTCTTCTCGGCATCCAAGATCTGCTCAACGACCCTAACCCCGAGAGTCCAGCGCAGTCTGAAGCATATGTCATGTTCAAGTACGTGTGAATCTCTTTGCATATATGTGTGCGTGTGCGTGTGCGTGTTCATAAATTAGCAAAGAGATTAACGCTGACTCTTGTGTTTACGATATGGATGTTGATAGGAAGGACAGGGTCAGCTATGAAAAGCGCGTGCGACAGCAAGCCAGAGATAACGCTCCATGATGACAGGAGTTCAAAAAAAAAAAGAAAGAAAGAAAAAAAAGTCCACTGGAGGCTGGTGTAGGGACTCCAGATACAGAATGGACATGTTCATATTTCAACTCATAGCCAGATCTGTATCTGCTGGATAGTTTGCAGGATCGATGGACAGAAGAGTGAATGAGCAAGGACAGCGCTGTTGTATACCTACTAGACACTGCACGAGGATGGTTGGGGGGAATGTACGGCCAAATGGGCTCAGACTCTGTGAGGGGAGGAGGGAGGAGATGCGCCATGCGTTGTGCTGTGCTGTTCTGTGTCGTTCCTGTCCGTATGTGTGGGACGGTTGAACATTTTGAATCGACTCGGTACTATAAAAGGGTCAACAAAAGTCCTCTCTTCTGCTCCCCCCCTCCCTCTTCTTTCCTTGCTCGTCTTCACCTCCATTCCTCTTCTTCTCCTTCTCCACCTGGACTCTTACTCTACCTGTTGCCTAGCAAGCAGAGCTGTTACAGCGTCCTCAAGCACCCATTGCTCTTTTGTCCCTTGCTCTTGGCCAGCCCTTCCTTCTCTCGGCCACAGCCCTTCCCTCTCCTTCTCATCCTACATCGGGCGGATCTGTCCAGCAACATCGGTCTCGAGTGAGTCTCTATCATCCAGCGCTCTTGCTCCACCGCTCTTGATCTCTTCTCTTTTCCACGCCTACAAGCTACGTCCTGCTGTGTAGAGTCTATCATCATCACCTTCAATCTACTAACCCTAAGTTTGGCGGGAACGACAATTTGATGGAGAAAAAAAAAAGTGGATGACTCGGGGAGAGCGATTATCTCATGTCTTCCTGTTCCCATGCTCTCTTTGGCCCCGCCTATTGATCAGTTGCTCGATCTACCTCTTACTCGTGTCGTTTTTTTTCCGTTCCAATCGTATCCGATCAAACCCCATTCCAATCCTATCCGATCAAACCCCATTCCAAAGACAAAGCTTGAAGCAGTTGTTGGGTATTGGCTTTTGCTCAACGGCCGAGCTCTTCCTTGCTGTTGCGTTGTCAGTTAATCTTCGTTTAAAGCGTTGTCTCCTTTTTGCCTTCATTGCCTTTCATCGTATCTTTTCCTCCGCTCCTCGTTCAGTACCCAAAAAAGTATGTAAACTGTTGGCGGCAATTGCAGGGATCATCTCGTTGACCAAAGTTTCTTCCACATATATTTTTCAGTTGCGACATGAAAGATAGAAGAGGTACTTGTGAACCAAACCTGATTCAGCTGGGGTCAGACTCGCCAGCTTCGCCTATGCCTACATCAACCCCGGACTCGGAAAGGTTTTTCGCCTCAGGAGACTCGTCCCCTGCCTCACGACAAGACGATGACTGGACCGAACTATCTGGAAGGGATTCCGTATCACAGGCTTTTCCAGGTGATGATCCGCTGAGCGAAACCACCTGTAAGTTTGGATAGAGGCTTTTGATGGCCAGCTGTGTCAATGGGGTCCTATGGTGGAGCTAGTTTGGTTCAGTATACAACACATTGAAAGGTTCATGGGCAAGGACATAGTGGCGTATACCTATTCCCTTGTCCTTGTCCACCAGCGCCTAACATACTGGAGCATCCACAATCACCCATTCCCAAGGAATCATGGGAGGAATAATGGCATCTAGCTCTGTTACACGTGTCACTCTTTATGTTCTTTATTCTTATGCGTGTCCAAATACCAATCTTCTATGCCATGTTAGCACGACTGAGTATCAGCGGATCCACCGTATCAGTGAGTCAGATCCGTACAAAGTCGCAAGAGGCTCTCCGACACCCGCGGGATTGCACTCCACATCGCGTCCGCAGTGTTGACGATATTCGGCTTCAAAACCGAGTGACTGGAAGCAGAGACGATGACGATCAACACCAAATACTCCTCGAGACTCCAGAAGAGGAATTGTGGGAACTACAGGAAGAGGAAGAGGACGAGGTGGAGCGACGTGAATCGAAAGCCAGAGGTGAACCTCAAGCGTGCCTATTTGTCGCTAGGTACAGTGAAGAAGCGCCTATTCTCGATCCTAGCTTGTGGCTCCCAAGTTGCAGATGCGGTTACTGACCATCACCATGGCTCATTCCTGTTCATGATTCGGTATCAATGTAGTCTGGCGGCATCGCGGACAGACACCCAATTAATGGAGTCTGTCACGGAACATTTCAAGAAGTGGGGACGCCTCTTGAATGTCAAAGTCTTGAAAGATTGGATGCAGCGACCATATTCTTTTGTGCAATTTGAGGTATGTCAACACTTTTCTTCCATCCCCGCGGAAATGCGAGGCCTCTCTCTTAGGGTTTTCTGTGTAACGGTCGTCTTGTCTGTGCTCATAGTACATCGAGGACGCGCAACGAGCCATGGCCGAAGCTCAGAACACTGTGATTGACGGCAGGCATATCCGCATTGAGCAGGCACGCGTGAATCGCACCTTGTTCATTCTCAGATTCGGACGCAATACTACAGAGCAGGTAGCCTTGGACCAGTGCCCCCATGTGCTGCCAGCGAGTTGTTGGCTACCACATGGACTCACCATTACTCGAGACGACTTTCTTTCCTAGGATATCACGCAAGTATTGGAACAATACGGACCTGTTGAAGACGTTTCCATCTTTCATGATTTGGGACCAGCGCGGAGCAAGAGATACGCCTTTGCCAAGTTTTCCTACCGTGATGATGCAATCCGGGCCTACATGGTATGTCCTTACACGAACGAAATGCTATCCTCGTTTTTGCACAATATGGCGAACACTCACCATTGTGTTGGGTTGCATTGGCACCGAAACAAGGCTCTTCGAGGAAACTCCAAATGGACTGTCGAGTGGGCACCCAACCTATCTAGCCAGAGTCAAATCGAAAAGGAGTCGGTGTTTGTAGGACAGTTGAATCCAGACTTGGCGACAGAGGCCGCCTTGCGTGATCGCTTCCAAGGTTATGGAAACATACAACACGTCCATCTGGTCAAGCGAAACAATCCCGTGACGAACCGACCAACTGCCTTCGCCTTTGTCGAGTTTGACAATGAACATTCTGCAAAGCGGGCCATCGAGCACGCAGTGAGTAGAAGAATCGAAAGGCATATGATATAATCAGTTGCTTGACAATGATCAGCTACTAAACATCTTCTTTCTTAAACTCACGCACTTGGCTTAGAACAACACGTCCTTCTTGGGATCAACAATCCGTGTACAGCATCGGGAGGCCAGCGAGTATCGTTTTCAGCGCCAAAATGCAGCATTCCAAGCAGCCTGCAACCTGAACCTGCCGCACACTGGCGGCCCCCCTCCTATTGGCATGCCAGCACCCCCTATGCATACTTACGAGTACGGCGGAATGTATCAGCCGTATCGGGGCCCTGGGATTGGGCGACCCATGTATTATCCTACGTATTATACCTATCCCATGCCAGGGATGCCCATGGCGGGAACAGGGTTTGTTCCTAGACCGCAACACGGTGCAATGTTCGTCCAGCCAAGCTCAGCTACTCGTGGACTTACTAATACTCCGGATTATAGCCAAGGATACTACTCTGGAGTTACAACATACAACAGCCAAGTTGCACATCAGGTATAGTTTGTGTAGTGCGCTACGAGGTAGTAAGTGAACAGCGTGCTAGCCTGCTGACCATGAGCCATTCTAGAGCAACGGTACAGAGCAGTATGGTCCGACCCCAGAAGGGGGTCTAGGTATGTGTGCCTTGGAGGCCTTCTGACATCTGACTGGTATTTGATGATCAGACTCTATAACAGGCGCTGGTACTTTCTATTGCTTAGGCCATCAAGGATACGAATATGGTGCCTACGTGTATTCCCCCGATGGATATTACTATCAGCCCCCCGCTCCTCCTCGCGCCTACATGTATGACCAAGCATCTCAAGTTACAGCGGCGAGTATGGGTTCCGGCCCCGCACCCGTTTCGAATACGATGCACACAACACCGACAACACTTTCCGTCAGTCCAATGTGGTACGGTCCCTCACGACCTACTGGTGGGTATCCTGGAAGAGCCGGTACAGAGGCCCCGAACACGCATGGACACTACATCCCCCCTCCTCAGGGTCGACAGTCAGATGTGGCCACTACCACAGCAGCACCACCTCCTTCTCGTGATGTTCACGGCCAAGCCCGCAAGACAGCCTGAGAACTGGGAGGTACGACTCTGTGCAGCTCTTTTGCAGGGGGGTTTTTTTTTTTGCTTGGTCAAGGCTCAAATACCCTAAACATATCAGTTTGGTTCCTGGGGACATAGGTTGCATGGTTGGCCTCGACCTCGGCAGCTTGGAGCTATTGTTTTTCTTTTTCTCTTGATGTATTGATCCTGTGAACATCATTGCTTTCATTCGCGTTCGACCCCAGCAAGCTTTGCACACACACACACACACACACACCTCGACATGTATACTATGCAACACCTTGGTCAATCTGTTCATTTTCTCGACGAGCTACTTGCACTTGAGCCTCAGCTCAAATGGCGGATACTAATTTCGCAGGTGGGGAATTGTACATCATGTAGGAACTCCTTCTCTCTCCTTCTTTTGTTCCTTTGGTGACTTTTGTAATTGAGAGAGAAGACAGAGTTCTGGCGGGCAGGACATTGCTGACAACTCTGAGGACAAGTTCAAATAAAACAGAAACAAGGCGTCTTGCATGAGCAAGTCCATGGTTTAGTGTTGGGTTTACTAATGTCGCTCTATTCAGGTGCAATATGATCGTGTCTCTCTGTGGCTCAAAAAACCTCTAGGCGTTGGCAATATCTCTGCCTCGCTTGATGACCAGGTCTCCATGCTGAATATCTTCAGGGAAGGAAATGCCTTCCTTCTCCAGCAGTTGCTTCTTGACACCCTCCCGTTCCCACAGGATTCGAATGCCCTTGCCTTTGGTAGCCTTGATCTGAGGCTGCTCGTTCAACAATTCAACAACTTTGAGCAATGTCTCGTCCACCTGATTCATCTCCTGGGGTGCACGCAATCGGCGCGGTTGGGCCATATGTTTGGGGTCGGCGAGTTTGGCGGCTTGCATGTTCAGTTGATGATCCCGAATAGAGTTGTGAAATGAAAGTGCATCCTGGTGGCGATTGAAGCCCTGGATAGCGACAAGAGGATGCCAATGATCTGGACGCACATGGGCCGGGCGTCTCGTCTCGTCCACGATCTGCCTGAGGGATTGTTTCTACGGCAATTCAAAGTAGGGATCCCATAGTAAGATACTCTGATCACCTTCACGTCCGGGTTTTTGGATAATCAACCTGTTCTGGAGGTCATTGACAGCAAGCAGGGTTGTGGCCGATGTATTGCATAGCTCCTGGGGGTATCAATTGCTCGACCCTAACGCTTCCGATCCAAATGTCCCGCGCTCTTCAAATGGTTTACTTGGCCTGTGATCCCGACTGTCCTGTCCACCATTCAGCCTGGAAGGGCGGCGCTGATATCATTCCTCACTTCCTGTTATGCCTCTCTTGCACCGACATATCCATTTTCTTTCGCATTGGTTGACGCTTGTTATGCGATGTGGCAGTTGATCAGTCTAGTTACCTCGACGGAGTTCTTGAGCGAGACCAAGACCTGTGAGGTTTGGAGGTGGCGGAACAAGTAGACAGTTTTGGAAGGGGCTGTAGGAGAAGCCCTTGAGACAGCAGACTTGGCTGCTCCCGCCAGGGTTGTTGCCGCTGATGTCGTTGCTGCAGACATTGGATGTAAAAGGCGACGTGGAGGTGGTCCCGAAGAGCAAGGGGGCATCGCCTCACTGAGGGCGCCTGGGGACTGTCCCTCCGCGAGCATCGAACAGATCAAGTAAACAGAGTACGCCTGCGCCACTCACGCACATTTTTTTTCCTTCCCTGAACCGACTCTCAGGCTCGACAACCCAAGAAACACACACACAAAAGCAAGCAGGACACCATGAGCAAGAGGAGAGCAGAGGAACCCGAGGTGGAGGACGTTGAGATGGCTAGCCACGAGGAGGAAGACGACGAAAGTGGCGATGACTCTGATGACGGGGTAAGGGTTCTTTTACCTTTTCCCAACTTTCTCTTGTGTTGAAAGCAGGAAAGCGGGAACAGTGAGGAACAGGATGGACACTCATCTTTTGCTATGCTGTTTCGTCAAAACTAGGAGGATATCATCAATGTAGACTTTGATTTTTTTGACCCCAAGGGGATCGATTTCCATGCCGTCAAGAACTTGTTGACTCAGTACTTTGCCAGCGACGCTATCCTGTTTGCCCTTTCAGAACTTGCCGATATGGTCGTATCCCAGTCAACGGTCGGAACCACTATCAAAGCCGATGGCGAAGAGTCAGATCCCTTTTCAATCCTCACCGTGCTCAACATGAACCATCATCTCTACAACCACCACAAGGCGGCTTCATCACAATCCACAGGAACATCATCGTCGTCGGCGTCAGCTTCTAAACCAAGTCAGGTCATGACTCAGCTCCGGGATTACGTCTTCACAAAATCGAAACAGAACGAAAAGCTTCACGCCAAGTTGAAGGAGTTGCTCAGTGCTGGATCTAAGAAGGAAGTGGGATTGATTCTAAGCGAGAGAGTCATCAATATGCCAGTGGTGACTGCCCCACCCATGTGGCGAATGATGCTCGAGGAAGTTCAGCGAGCTGCCGATGAGGTAAGGGGTTACTGTTTCCCTACACACACTCTCTCTCTGTCTACCATGCATTGGACGTGAAAAGAGACGGTTACCGAGTTCAATGCCATTCATGCTTTAATCTCGTCTATGTTCCAATCTGTGATCTAGGGTCTTCCATTCAAGTTTGAGTACTATTTGATGATGTGCCCTACTTATCACGAAGTGGCACCAAAGGCAGATCTGGATGAAGTTGGTCCAGTACCGTCGAAAAAGAAGACCAAAATGGTAATGTAGCGAGTTGCTATTCTAATGTGCGCATAGCACACATGGACAGATCCGAAATTCTGTGGTGCTTCATGACAGCTTGCTGAACCATATATGTTTTCTTGCTTTTGATTTTAGGCCGATCCGGTAACGTTCTTCTTCCATCCAGAGGAAGAAATGCTTCAACAATACGCGGAATTTACTCAGGATTTCAAATTGACCACACCACCACCAGTTGCAGAATCCAGGAACACATTTGAAGACTTTGGTATCGCACCAGCTCGTAGGATGATGCTGATTCACAAGGACAAGATCCCAGAAGTGGTTCAGCTCATGGTTGACAATACTGAGTGGGATTCATAATACACTATAACACTTGCGAATAGACCATTGATAGAACATTGTCACACTCTTTATGTGGCCTATTGTACAAGCATCCTGTCTGTTCAACCTTCGTCCTGGTCCACGTCTGTTGGTCCTGTCTGGGTCATCCTTTTTTTCTATTCTGAGGATCTAAGGAGAGAGGGTGGGCTGAGGCAGATCAAGACGCATTTGCCTTGCGAGCTTTCGTTGCTTTTTCCGTTGTGTCTTGGATAGTTCTGCCGGGACCAAGCTGATCCTAACAGGTTCATGGTCGAAACTGTCATCTTGACCCATGAGCGGGTCATCATCCATGTCGGGTCCCTGGACCATATCTGGGATGTCTGGAGAGTGCTCTCTTTTGATAGGGATCAATTTCCGTGGATCAGAAAGGGTGGAACTTTGACTTGACATCAGGCTATCTTGAGAGAAGGGTCGTTCACCATGATCTCTGGGCGCGGAAGCATGTGAGAATCTCGGGTCTCTTGCACGCGGGTGAGGGGGTGTAGCGTTCCTTGACCGTGGTGGTGGAGGTGTTGGATTTCTTGCGCGTGGAGGCGGAGGAGTTGGATTCCGTGGACGAGGCGGTGGTGGTGAAGTATATCTTACGCGAGGAGGAGGAGGCGACACGTAGCGGCTTCTGGGTTGATACGAAGAGTAATGGCGCGACTCGTTCGAGTAAGAAGAATACGACCGAGAGTCGCTTCTGTGGTGGGATCGTTCTTGCGGTGGTAGTTGTGGTGGTCGAGATTGATACGGTGCCCAATCGCTACGCGGTCGTTGCGCCTGTTGCTGTACCTGCTGCTGTTGTACCTGCTGCTGTTGTTGCTGTTGATGCTGTTGCTGTTGTTGCAATGGCTGTATTGGCGGTTGTGGGGGTGGGGGTGGAGGCGGTGGAGGCAGTTGGTTCACTCTTGAAGCCATAGTGTCTGTCCTGTCCGCTTCTTCTCTTTCAAGGTCCGTCGTGTCCATGATGGGCGAACCAGCCCTCACCGGCGAAGGAGCACGGAGAGGTGAACGTGGCTCTTCCTGGACAGGCTCTGCTACTTCCGAACCACCATCAGCGTTGGATGCCAATGGTTGCCTGGTAAATGACAATAGGAAGAGTGCCAAGTGTTAATATGGGTCGGGTTCTTGGACATTGAGTCAGAATGTTTTCAAACGTCCACTGTACCTCTCATTGTCCATGTCCTCTGAGGGCACCACGCTGTCAAGGTCCATGTCCGAGGAATCATCGTCTTTGGCACTGACGGGTGGCGCCAGACCGCTAATGTCCATGCTGCTCATTTCACGCTCCAAAGCACCACTAGTGAGTATCTCAGTCGCGGCTATGGTGTTCAATTCCACTTGTGCGCCATCGTTCGGTGTTGTGCCTTCGATAACATCTTTGTTGCTGTTGGTTGAATCGATAGGCGAGGCCCCTTCCACTTGAATTGCAGGTGTTTCTCGTGCCTTTGTTGAGGATCCCAGACTAGATGTACATGACAGCAACGACCCATTAGCGCCCCAACCTTTCTTTTAAGAAATGATGCGTCTGAAGTAAATAATAGAGCATACCGGTTGGGAAGGTCTTTCAGAACCAGCTCGTGAATCACTCGTCCTGTTGCACTTTCAAGCTCATCGCCATGGCGGCGGATCACTGTATTCAGCAATGGTCGTGGATGATCCTGTAAAGCTGCCAGACGAAGGGCATCAATGATCTGGTCATAACCAACCTTCGAGCCTCTAATAACCCACAAGAAAACCAGTGTTATTGAGAGAGAGATGAGTGATGTGCTCGTTTGTAGAAGCATCGCCATTCAACATGCTTGGTGAGATACCGGATACTCACTTTGCTAGCCATTCCACCTGCATACGCTGCCTGTAGATTGATCGGTCAAAAACAGTTCGTTCCGGAAGCCACGCGATTTCAGATGCCATTCTCGCCAGGGCACAAAATGTTCTTGCTTCCCGCAGTGTAAAGATCAGAATGACTTGTGGTGTCTCCTATCATGCAGACAGCAGTGGATGGTTATAGCGATGAGCCAGCGATGTCAGGGGGGATGACGTGCCATTGTCAGATCATATCCGCAGATTTACCTTGTAAGCTTCCTGAAGCTTTGTATGGTATGTCGGGTGAGTGGGCCACAGATTCTAGGTAGAAAAAGTGCAAGCGAAGAAGAAATGGATAAAGATAAGCAAGGTTGGAAGACCATACGCCAAACCTAACCGAAGCGTGGATGCTCGTTTTTCTCCACAACATGGTGTCCTTACAGTTCTTGATGCCTGCTCGATCTCGGCCAGCGTTTTGCAGCGCATCAAGAAATAGCGTTCGGTGGGTCGGTTATCCCCCAGACCATCCATTTGTGCAGTGTTCATATCATTTGATTGTTGGATGGGGGTGTTTTCCTGAGGGAGCTGAGTTGGTTCAATGGGGGCTGCCGTGTTGGATGGAACGGGAACGAGAGAGGTTGGAGTGGATATTGCCATGGCAGAAAGAGAAGAGAGGGTTGTTCCTGCTGTTGCTGCTGCGGGTGTGGAGGCTGCTCCATCCACCGTCAAAGTCTCTGGTGTCATTTTCTCGTTCACGATCCTAGTGCGCGATCTACCTCTGCTCCTGCTCCTGCTTCTGCGCCTTCTACTCCTGCTCCCGCTTCGACTCCTACGCCTTTTATCCCTGCCTCTACTGCTGCTTCCGAAAGACCGCGATCCAGATCTTGACAAGGACCTACTACGCCGTGTTGCAGGCCGATAGCTATCATATGTTTGACGCAGTAAAGGTATGGGTGACGATATATGAGCATTGGTTGTTGCTTGCGATGGAGCGGTCCTACCGACAGAATTTGTCATGGCTAAAATATCGTTCCTGAGGTCACGCTCCCCCGAGAAGGTACGAGTTCCGAGCTGCAAGCTCATCCGTTCGATTTCATCCCGCAGGTCCTCTGTCGTGTCTGTCTGTTCCTGCATAGTGGAGTCACTTCGCAAGTCCCAGGTTCGAAGAGAGGCATACATGTCCTCGTGTGGAGGGCGTTGCCGGGCTGTCTCTCGTGCGAACCTGTGGGCGATACTCGTGTCGCTTACAACAAGCTCACTCACAGCGTCACTGATACCGACCTCCGTTGAGTCATCGTTGATAGAGTGTCCAGTGTCCATGTTGTCTGGTGCCCCTTTGGGTGCGCTCGACTCTACCTGGGAGAAAAGGACTGTGCAGGCTCTGTTCAGAGTGTCCGTGCCAATGTGTCTCTGACTATAGCCTTGTACGAGGTTCGTGCAGGTGTGGTGATCGTTCTTGTTGCATACGAGATGCTGCAAAGGAGGACGAAGAGTTCAGAAACAAAAAGGCATGCAGTGTCACAGGATTTGCAGCGCCACAACGGGTGTGACATTTTTCTTGCATCAACTTGGTCGCTTCTCCCCCTTTCTCCTTCAGCATCGCCCTGTGGATCACACTCCGTCTCTGTGGATCATTTTCGTTGGATCATCCTCTCTGGAAGAGACTCGATCCTGTTGTCCGTTTGCTCATCATCTCCAGTCCACCATGCTGCCCCTTCCTCCCTTCTCCCCACTGCTGGAGACAGCAGAGGCCATTGCTTCCGCTCTGTCGCACACCAAAGACTTGGAGACCACCATGGCTGCACCAAGGGGGAAAGCGCCTGCCGCCTCACAAGGGAGCTCTGCCACCAGTCCTTTCAAGGACCAATTCAATGCTCTTGACGCTCAGATCCAAGCAACCCTCGTACCAACACTCGACAAGCACGGTCAGCTCGATAAGGCAGCACTCTTAGAAGCCGCCTTCAAGTTAAAGCTCATCGAGATCCAGGTACGGGCACACGTCTACAAGACTGCCAGACCATGGAAACCGTAACACAGCACAGATCACTCATGCCACGTACTCACTCGCATGGATGGAACTAGGATGAACTCGGGACCAGCATTGTCGAGCTCAAGGACGCCATGTTCCGTTGTTTGGACCTTCTTCTACGCTGCTCTGAGCTGGAGTTACTCGACCCCTCCACCCCACTCAATTATATTGAAGAAGTCCTCGACTTTCAAACAGTGGAATGCTGCGAACATATCTATGACTATATCGAATCGCGAGACGCGCGCCTCACAGTGGTATGCAAACAGAGTCCATGTTGGTTCTATCATGGGTCTAAAGTCTGGGTGGATACAAAGCCCACTAACGCGCCATGTCTTTTTGAACTGCTAGGGAATGGTGGCTGGAAAAGGAAAGGGACTTACATTGCTTCGACTCTGCAACGAGCTACTGCGGCGACTTTCGAAAGCCAACAACACCATGTTCAGAGCGCGTATTCTGATGTTCCAATCGAGTCTCTTCCCGCTAACTGAACGTTCCGGTGTTAACCTGAAAGGAGATTTCAACACTGAGAATGTCACACTGATCGAAACCGATGATGCAACAGTTGTCCCTGAACTGGCCTTCTCACCCCGGAGCGAAGGTGAAAACCAAGTACCCAATGGCGAAACCATGGATATCGATAAAGGTGCGTTGACATCAGCTATACGACGCATAGAAAAGCTATCTCTGCTTCCATGCCTTCTAAACTCATGATATACTGTTCAAAGCACAACTAGAAGATTTGACCACATCAAGCAAGGATCAAACTAAGGATAACGAACTGGATGACGCGTTAAGGAAGGCATCACTTACATTTTACGCCGAGTTCTGGGGTCTTCAGGCGTTCTTTTGCAATCCCGCCACTCTGATTAATTCGGTAGAAAACATCACCAAATTTCAAAAAGGCGTCGAACGCACACTGGACAAGTTTTCCGCCATTGAGGAGGCGACTCCTGAGCAGACGTCAACGTCTTCTGCATCACAGGAACGCTCAAAGCCAACCACGACATCCAGTGGATTGTCAGAACAACCTACGAGGAGCAATAGTATGATGGCTACGAAACGGAAACATACTCAGATCAATGAGAGTCGTCCAGAGCCAACAACACATTTTCCAAAGTTCTTGACAAGTCCAAAGTTGCTACAGCTCGAGGTATGAAAGAGCCAACAGATCATCACGCAGGGGGTTCTCTTTCTTCACGAGAAATGTCGTTAACACACACACGTTTCTCTCCTCTTTAACTGTCTCCAGATGGTTGATCCCTACTTCAGGAAACACATTCTTGTTCAATTTCTGATCATCATTCAGTACCTGGAAAGTCACACAGCCAATGCAAAAGAGACGTATGCCAAGATCCGCCTCCCTAACAAATCATTTCAACCCCAGTGGGTCATGGAGGAAAAGGATCTGGAGTGGGCTGCATCGATCAAAGTCAGGATATTCAAAGACATCAAGACGACAGGGGAAGAGAGTGGCGACAATGAATTTCTGCACACAGTCCATGCAGTTCTGAACCATGAGGAGAGTTGGGTACGGGATACATGTCAATATACACACACAGTGAAAGTGGATTGAAATTGGAATGCTGCTGCTTTACGGACAACCCACTAACGCCCATTGAAAATGTCCCAACACCACAGGTGCAATGGAAGGCGGAGAGCTGTCCATCATTCGAGAAGCCACCCATGACGACAGAGGATATAGAAGAGACCCGGAAGAAACGCGCTAAACTATCTGCAGCCCTGGCACCACTCAAGCAAAAACTCGGATGTGCCACATTAACGGATCTCTGGCGAGATGTGGAGGAACAGATCGATGAAGACACTGTATTCGGAAGCAATCGCCCTCCTCGAATGGCGGATGAATACCTATCCGGGCTCCCGTTCGCGTCCAAGAGGGCTCTGGCCATGCGCCTTCGGGAAGGAAAAGGACCACTTTCGGAGCAGGAGGCCAAAGAACTGGAACAGTCGCGGTTGTGGAGAGGTCTTCGTCTCGGCTCTCGACAGTACTTGCATCTCTATGGAAAGGCCGTTACAGACACCCAATACTCTGTTGGTAAACTGACCGCAGATGTCAAAGAGGATGAACGGTGGGAGGAGGAAATCAAGGAGAATGGGGGCAAGGTTCCAGAACCCAAGGTCGTGGAAGTGTCGCTAACAGCCGAGACTGAGCCGACGTCGCCAGAGGCAAAGAGCTCTTTAGAATCGAATCCCAACGAGAAGAGCGAGTTCACTGCAGACGAAGGCGTGTTCCAAGTAAGCAGGAACGATAGCGATGTGGAAATGAAGGAGGGCGAGCACGACGATGCCATTCCAGCAGATAAGGAGGCATCCGAAGTCCCCAAAGACGAGGCCGAACCCATTGTGATTTCGTTGACCAGCAAAGAGGCACCGTGAGAAACACACCACAACAATCGTAATAAAGTCTTTTTGCCACCATTTTTTGACGTTTTTTTTGTTCTGCTTCCCCTTCACTTTTTCTCTTCTCATTCGCGCGTCTTTTGCCATCGCATTCCTTCCTTCACCTCTGCTCACTCGCTTTCTCGGAGGATCCTCTTGCCGCCATGTCCTCCATAGAAAAGGTAGGATGCAGCGACGCATCCGATGGCGAGGTCTCTTGACAGTGTATTAACTTGGACTTTTTTTTGCTTCCGACCTGAATATACCCACCATTCTATCAACTTTCGACCAAAGCTATTGATCCGCGGAATACGTTCGTTCGAATCCGACTCGGGAGAAGCCGCTACCATCACGTTTTTCTCTCCCCTCACCCTCATTACAGGGCATAATGGTTCCGGAAAGACAACTATCATCGAGTGTTTAAAGTATGTTACGACGGGCGACTTGCCTCCTGGTAGCAAAGGTGGCGCCTTTGTCAACGATCCAAAAATGTCCGACAGCCCTATGATCAAGGCGCAGGTCCGTCTTCGCTTCAAAAACGTCAACAACCAGACCATGAGCATCGTCCGCTCGCTGTCGGTCACGGTCAAGAAGAACGCTTATACGCAAAAGACACTGGAAAATGTGCTTGCAGCCATGGATCCACAGACAGGGGAGCTCGCCACCATCAGCGCTAAATGTGCAGAACTCGATGTCGATGTTCCGAACCATCTTGGAGTGTCGCGAGCTATCCTGGACAATGTCATCTTCTGCCACCAAGAAGAGTCGAACTGGCCACTCTCAGAACCAGCGAATCTCAAGAAGAAGTTTGACGAGATCTTTGCATCCACAAGGTAGTAAACACCTTTCATCCAACGCTTTAGCGCATCATGTCCACATACGATACAATCCAATGCAGCGAACTATGACTGATGCTCATCAGTGGAATCTCGCCTTTAGGTACACAAGCGTCTTGGACTCTATCAAGAACATCAGGAAAGAAAAAACTCAAGACATCAAAGTTATGCATAGTAGTCTGGAGTACATACGAAAGAACAAGGAGAAGGCGGAAAAGGTAAGCTAAAACACTAGAGTTGAGATGAGGTCAAGTGTTCTCAACGCGGTAAAAACGGAATGGCTTTGGAGAATTGACGCGTCTGATGCATTTTGCTAGGTCCGAGAATCTCTTGAAAAGAACGTTGAGACGACGGAGAACAGCGAACAAAGGATTGAACAGCTGGAACTCGACATTGACAAGTGTGCGGA
>Ga0247824_10000397_pt1 | contig 20903 bp, 43 predicted proteins | sample 13C_PalmiticAcid_FD_194412 | JGI IMG/M metagenome (GOLD analysis project Ga0247824, IMG submission 194412) | Soil microbial communities from agricultural site in Penn Yan, New York, United States - 13C_PalmiticAcid_Day48 | ecosystem: Environmental > Terrestrial > Soil > Agricultural land...
CCCATGACTTGGCCGTCTTTCTCGCCTCGTTGTACTTTTTGAGCCATACGTTGAAATGCTCCCATAAAGGATGCTTCTCCGAAGGAAGCCATCCCTTCTTGCTCCCATTCACGTAGAATGTTGGTCCGCAGTAATGGTGGTGTTCCCATCGGTACCTCTGTTTCCCAATCGTGCAGCTACCCTCCCCATCGTGGTAGTCGATCGCCATTCCGTTAATGATTTGTCCTGCCATAATTTTTGTTAAACAATCACATCTCCACGCGCCTTGGCCTGCTTCCACCAAAGAGCATCGTAATGGGGCGGCCTGCACATTCCTTCAACGGTATCTAGCAGGGCATCAGCTTCCGCGAGATCCCTGTGACAGGCTAGGCATACAGGGCCAATCATGGGCTCGTAGGTCTCCGCCCAGTCCTGGCGGCAGCAGGTGCACTCACGCTTCATGATCGTCAATTACTTTCCACTCAGGGATGTATTCCTCGTAATCCACTTTTGCGATGTCGATTGCCCTTCGGAACTTCCGTCCAAATTGCATCAGATTATCCCCGTCGGAAATTTCATTTTTCAGATCCAAGTATCCTGAATACCAATACGTTCCGCCTCCAACATCAGGAACAGATCTGGGATAAAACGTCTTTTCAAGAATTTCCCCATCCTTGAACGTGATGGTAGCTTTAGCTGCTTTTTTTGATATTCGCTCGTCTCGTTCTGCATCAGTCTCTTTCACCATCACCCGAATCCCTTCGAGGTCTAAAATCCTTCTCGCCGTTTTCATTCCTCCTCCTTGTCAAAAGGGAAATCCACCTCACGCCTGCGCATGGTCTGCTCCCGTTTCGCCTCCTCGTATTCCTCCCAGTCGGACTCCATGATCCCCTTCCCTCGAATGAATCGGTAGTCCAGACGGTTCTCGTCGTAGTCGTCTCTGTCGGGGGAGAATTTCATTTGTTCAGATTTTGGTAAACGATTTTCCCTATGGAGTATGGCCAAAAAATAATCAGGAGAAATGCCCCTATTGCAAAAACGATGAATGGCATCCTACCATCAGGGAATTCCTTGCAATTTTCATACTCAAACCATCCGAGAGTGAATAGCCAGCCAGTGATCCAGAAAATCATACATCCTTCCTGCAATAGCACTTCCGTGTTTCTTCAAACTCACCACAGACTGGACAATATCCATCCATAACCTTTTCAAATATTACTTTTCGTTCGTCTGGAAGAATCGAAGCCATCCTATCCCGCAACTCGTCGATGAGTTCTTGGGTGTAGAGTTTATGCATATCAAGTATCTTGTTCATGGGTATTGTTGGACGAGCGAGCAACCAACTTAAAGAGATCGGGAGGGTTTGTGTAATAGTGGACGCAGTTGATAATCATCTCCACATCCATGCCTTGGTCGGCGCGCAGAACCAGTCTGTCACCATCTTTGAGCCCTCTCCCGACGCCCATCATATCGAACAATCCATCATCTTGCGGCCATACTTTGAGAATTCCCCATCCCCACCGCATCCCGGTAAAATCATGCCGAACCTTTCGTTGGTCAGCGACACCTGAATTTAAGCGTTCGGAATTTACTTCCATTGTCCCTTCCTGCACTCCGAGCACAACCCCGTCCCCTTTTCATCCTGGGGACTTGCGCAGAACCGGCATAGTCCACGGGATATGTTGTCAAACTGCCAGAAGCCCCGATGATCGAATCCCACTTCCTTGTAGGCTGTCACCTTGGCCTCCTGAGCAAGCAGCTTTGCCGCCCGTGCCTTGGCGATGGTTTCCTTGCTCTTGCGCTGGCGAGTGCCCTCCCGCTTGAGCACCTCCACAAATTCCAGCCGGGTACGCTTGGCTTCATCCGATAGGCGCTGGAGTTCCTTGATGGCTTCCGGGGTGAGCTTGGAGAAGTATTCGTCAAACATTGGCAGTACAGGTAAAGGTCATGCTGGATACCATAGCGTTGATGGTGATGAGTGTCAACCTAGAACCCCTTCTGCTGGCGCTTGATGGAATCCCTTCGATCAATGGCCCGCTCAAGCTGCTCGTCGTAACGGATCTTGCGGAGTGCCATGCGCTTCCTTGTGGAAGGGATCACGCAGAGGAACAACGGAGCGAGGATCGCCAGAACAATCCACACCCACGTTCCTGCCAGCCACAGTAACGCAGCCATACACCCGATAAGGGCTGTCAGGAACTTCGCTGCGGAGATGATATTCTCCTCCCGATCCTGCCAGTCCTTCGCCTCCTTGCAGATGGCTGCTATGGCACGCTCGGCTTCGATAAGGTAGTATTCTTTGTTGCTCATACTTTTTTCCCGCAATGACTGCATTTATAATACGTGAGACCAGAGATCATCCACAGATCCAAGGCCATTGCTCCACAGGAAGGACACTTTAGAGGGGCTGTACTTTCGGCCTCCCCGTGAGGGTAGTCTTCTGGAAGACATCCCTTCCATATATCCCGGATTTCTTTTGTGTTCATTCTAATCCCTTCGTCCGGACAAGTTCTAATGGCGCAAATTCCTTGTTCTGCTCTAGCCAATCTTCGGCACGCTGCCAAGGCTCTTGACCAGCCATTGCATTCACGAGCTTCCATGCTTCCTGCATCCGCTCGCGGAATTTTGGGCCGGATGGGGTGGCGGCGAGGGCTTCAGTCATACGTTTTATAACGGCGTGTTCCTTTAATGGCTTATAAGGAGCGTCAACAAATTGTTCTGCAAAAAGCAGTGTGTCCGTGAGCCCTGTGACCCCTTCTTCCAGCGCCCTCCGCAGCCCCTCCTCGCGCTCTTGGGCGGCGGCGAGTTCTTCCTTATAGTTCGGAGTCGTGATTTCCTCATTCAGCCCACACGTACACTTCCCCTCACTGAGACAATGTCGAAAATGCTTCCCGTATTGGTTGAGGGCCTTCCCGAGGGCTTCGCTTATTTTGAGAGCGGTGGTGAGTTCGGTTTCGAGTTGGCGGGCGTCTGCAAGCGACACGAAATCACCTCCATTCGCAAGGAATTCACGGGCGCGCAAAGCGGCGGCATCAGTCCGAGGCGTCTTTGAAAGGTTGCCATTCATGGCTTTTTACCGTACGCCTTTCGGAGTCTGACCCGGATCGGAGATCCTTTCGCCCCAACCCCAATATTATCCAGAGCATCATCGGCCTCCTTCAGTAAGGACCGCATCTCCTTGCAGCGCTCAAGAAGTTCGTCCTGCATCAACTTCCCTTCTGGATCTCCGAGGGCAGCACGGACCTTAGCCACAAGCATCAGGGCGGAAAACTCCGTTCTGTCCAGGATTCCCTGGATGCGATCTACCCCGTCTGTGATCCCCTCTCCAGGCAGAAGTTGTGAGGCCGCCCAGAGTTCATGGGCCAGATCGTTGTGTTGTTGGGTTTCCATTGATTTACTTTCATTCATGGCTTGTACCAAGGCTGGTTCCATAGGTGTATGGCTCACGAAGCGCCCACCGAGGAACCGGATGCGGAACAAATCGCAATACAGGATTCTTGAAGGTGATCCTCTGGGTGCAACTTGGACAGCGAACCGAGGACTCGTTGCTCTGGGAGAACGAACTCTGCATGTCCGAGTAATCCGTGACACAGTCACCGTCCTCCAGTTCCACTTCAGCCCCACAGGAGCAGTTTAACTTCAAGCCTACCCACCAGAGCTTTGGGGGAGGCGTTCCTTGTCGGATGATTTTCATAGTATTGTTGAACGATAGTTAGGGTTGCTCGTCGCGAGGAAACGCTGGATCATCTTTACGTGTGATCATTTAGATTCTCCTTTCGCTTTGGAGATAACGGATAACGCCCAATCTCTAATCCGAGACGGGACTTGAGGCTCTGATTCCATCAAGGTTTCCAGAACCAGCAAAAGTTCTGGCGCGGATGCGATCAGGCGGGCATTGGCCCTGGCCTCATCTGTTTCCCGCTGAACCACCTTTCCGTCCTGTTTGATGCAGCAGACATTGGCGATCTTGTGGCGAGTGCCTATTATCGTTCCACGAATTCGAATGTAATCCCGATCCACCTCTTCCGGCATTACAGCCCAAGGCCCAGATGTGTAATTGGTTTTCGTGCTCATGGTCTTAGGAAATTACGATCTTCTCCCCGGGAGTTAGGCGACGGACGCGCAGATTGTTTTGGGAAGGACAATTCCATAAAGAACTTTTGCCACCAATTTCCATAACGTGTGAGCGATCGCTAGATACCGTAATGATTTTATCGGAATATGGGTGATCTAATTCAATTATCTCCGCAATGTCACCGGGCTTAAGGTCGCGCATGCGGAGTTGCTTTTCAGTGGTGGTTTTTTCAAGTGTTGCTTTCATGGGTTTTGTCTTTGAGTTGTAGTCTGCGGTGAAGTTCATCCAACATGACAGCCTTCCGATCCGCTGGGTGGGGCGTAACAATCCCCGTCATGGCTGACATTAATAGGTCTGTTGAGGAAAGGTTATCCCCAGAGGGCATGACCATCACAACCTTGGAAGGGTCATCCGCCTCCACCGCCAAGAATCCTTCCTTGCTCATGCGCTCCTTGTCTTTTGGACTGATGGAGCCTTTCGGGAAAACTACGAGTTGCTTCATGGCTTTGGCTTGGAGCAGGGTTTCCAGTTGATCCGGTCGGGGCTGTATTCCCAGTTCATCATCTCGTTGTAGGGCTGGATTCTTCCGTGGCCAGCATGAACACAATCCTTGTAAACTGCCGTCACCAGAATATCTCCATCCACATCAGGTATCCTCAACCAGCACACCGGAGGAATATCGGAGGCTTCCAGGGGGACCGGTTCTGGCTCGGGGCGGATGCGGTATTCCTCCACAGGATCGATCCACGTAGGTTCATCAACTACATGCCATTGATTGCCAAATCTGCATCTGCATTCAATCACCCTCCCAGCCGCATGAGCCGATTTCAGGGCTGCGTATGGGTCAGCTTTCGGTTTGATGCGCACGTCTATGCCGAGTTCGATTGCCCAAGCAACATCCCTGATTTTAGGTGCCGCACACCAAGGGCCATCCCCTCCGTCAAGCATCCGCGTCCGGTACTCACACTCGACACCGTTCCACGCGGCATCTAGAACCGCTTTCTGCTCTTCTCTCGTTTGTGTTGTCATAGGGTTATTGTTGAACAATTCTGTTCTGGTGTGCCGCCATGAACTGGAGCACTGTAATCCCCAGCCCGGAACAGATCACCTCGATGGTTTTCATACAGGGGTTCACGTTGGGGGTTCTCTCAAGGACAGACAGCCTGCATGGCGGAAGTCCTGAATGACGGGCCAACACAGATTTTGATATACCCGCCCTACGCCTGAGCATCTCGATAGTCCCGCCATATCCTGGAATGTTTAAGGGAGGTGTTCTGTCCGTGCTGGACCTTTTCGCGCCTGGACTTGCCTTGAGCATGATCTTATCCGCACACGAATCGCAGTGGATCTTGGTGGAAAGCAGCAGCACCCCACAGTTCTGGCAAAGGCCAGCCTTTATCAATCGAAGCTGCCTCTTGCGCTCCGGGGATACTCCCAGATCCGTGAACTCATCAATGATTTTTCTCATGGCGGATTATTGTTGAACAAGTTTGCTTTGCAGCAGATCGTGCCACTTCTCCTGAAGTTCTTGGGAAGAAGGAACCTCTTCGCCAGGAAAGGGAGAACGGAACCCCTCAAACAGAAGATGTCCATTGAGGGCATAGATACCATTCTCGTGCAGGTGTCCCTCCTCGAATCCCCACCGTCCAACGAGCAGGGCTCTTCCTCCATGAAACCCTGTAACAAGCACAGGCTCTCCGTGATGAATTAGGACATCTCCCTTCTTCAGGACTGTCGGTAGGGTGTGCTCTTTCCATGAAGCCAGAATAGAGTAGTCGAACAACTGCTTCTTACCGTATCCCGGAAAGGATACCTTGCTGGCGCGGAATCGCTTTGGAAAAAGCGTCATAATCTCCCACTCGCATCCGCTCGGATCGGTGAAGCGCTTGTATTTGAGGCCTTGGTTTTGCATGTGTTTTATTGTTGAACAAGTCTCAGAAAGTCTCCCCACACTTGGGGCTACTTCTTCTCTTTCTGCCGTTTGCGGTATTCCCTTACATACTCCCGGTTCTTGGCCCGGTAATGGTCGAGATTCTTCGACCGCCATTCCGCCTTTCTCTGGGCAGAAGTCTTTCCCTTGCTGGGAACAGGCTTTTCAGTCTCCGCAGGAATGGCCTGCTCTGGAGCAGAAACAGGCTCAGGAGGAGTTTTGACGGCAAGCTTGGCCAAATCCTCCTTAACAGAATCCAACGCTGTTTTCTCGGCTATCGTCTCCACATCTGCCCACTCCGCATCGGGAACAAATACCTTGTCCCCTGATCCTCCCTCTTGGGAGAAGTCATCAGGCGGAACCTCATCGCTCTCGTATCCTTTGTAGTTCGGTCTTGGCATGGCGTTATTCAATAGAGCTTTCCTGATGCGCTGTCAACTGTTTTGTAAGGGATGCTATCCGTGGAGTCTTTGGGATGAAGAGAATATCAATCCGATTCAAAGAAACGATCCTTGGCCTCAAATTCGTGTAGTGGAAACACGAGAATATTTCCTTCGGCAGGTTAAACCTCGAAACCCTCACGACATGATCAATTTCCCACAACTTCCCATAATTCTCCCATCCCATTTCGCCCCTGAACTGATATTCAATATGCGCCCTAAACTCCAACGGCGTACACCCGAACAGCGATTTCTTCGAACAACCCCTCACCAAAGGGGCTTTCATGTAAGCTACAACTCTGGCCCGGAACGACTGAGCAATCCTAAATCCAGGATCATTCCGCCATCGGCGCGCTATGTAGCTGTCTTTGTCAGAGGGATTATTTGGGTATGTGCGTTTTAGCATGGGACTTACAGTAAGGGATATTGTAAGGGATGTCTAGCAAATAGGTAAGGGATGGGAAATATTTTTAGGGAAGATTTTTTGTAAGGGATGTTGTTATATGTAAGTCCCACCCCCTCTTTCCCCGTCCCTTACCATACGGGTGCCGGGGGGTCTGCCCCTTGTTTTAACCATGCCCTTACACCACATCAGCGCAGGACGTCGCGTCCATGGCACCAGCGCCCTCTCCTGATCCTGCCGGTGTCTTGCTACTGTCCGAGCTAGGGGAAACACCCATACCGGAAATCCATTCCCCACCATGGCGAAAATGTCATGCAACAATCCCGGTCCAACAGAGTAGTGGGGAACTGTCCCTACGTTGCGTAGATTCTAGACCGTGTACCCGGGGAGCGCTGTACACAGGTATAACGGGCATAACATCATAGATGCATGGACACGTATAATTCTCGCGTAAACCGTTGAAAACCGTCTCAAAACGGCTCCGGTGGGGAATTCTCCCTAAATCCCGTAGAGGCCCTTTCCCGGGCATCCTAGCGCAATTGCGCCCCTACTCCGGCAAATCCTGCTTTTCAGGCTCTACCTCCACGATGTCCGCGGCAGGAACCTCCTGGCCCAGCATCGCGAAGTTGAAGGTGGCGGATACCTGGGCCTGCTCCCGCAGTTCTCCGGCCAGCTTGGCGTCTAGCTCTAACGCCTTGAGCTTGTCAGGCATCTTGTATTCTACTTTCCCCTCGTTATCGACCTTGTACGACTGGCACAAAGGGCTGTTTTCAGTGACTTCGCCCACGGGCGTACGCACGATGTCCGCAAGGAACGCTCTGCGCTCATCTGCTGAGATGGCATTCGCCCTCCAGATGGCTGTTCTGAGGCTGTTCAAGTAAGCCTTAACGTGAGGCCTTTTCTCGATTTCGTGCCCAATTACCGCAGCTGATCTCGGGTTGGACGGATTGTAACCGGCTGACATGCAAGCGTTTGCTTGGCTTAGTCCTTGAGAGCGCAGTCGGCAATACTGTGCCTCCCTTGCGTTTACACGTGTAATCAAGTCCTTATCGGGCTCCTTGGCGAAGAGTAAGGCTTGGTTGACGTTCTCAGCGTTGACGTTTAGAAGATCACTTTCCAAGAGAGCATTGTCCCCTTGTTCCTCTGGGAGTCCGAAGCGCAGGAACGGCTGGTTCCCTTTCTTAGTCCAATGGAAGGGTTGCCCTTCAGTGAGTCTTGGGGAGGCGAGGTTGATCATGGACTCCTCAAATTCTCCGGGTTCCTTTCCGTTGAAGGCTACGCGGAAGGAGCGCCTGAGCTTGTCTTGTGTCTCTTTTAGAGTGTCTGACAATTCCGGCTCAAGTGCTGCGCTCATGGAGTCTGCGATTACACCTGTAGACGGTTCTTTGCAAGAGTGGTGTTTCCAAGGTGGGTTGACAGTGTTTGTTCTCAGTCGTATGGTATAGGTATGACTGCAACACACTCACTCGCCAACCACGAAACTCTCTACAGGGGAACAATTGTCCGGGTTGCCACACAATGCACATGCCCGGATACGGGGAAGATTGGGACATTCCTCTTTCGGGATGATTCGTGGCGGGATAAGGGTTCTAGGGTTTCGCCTGTATTTGATACCTTGGCTGAACTTGTGTCCTGGAGTCGTTCGCGCTTTGACCCCGTGATCTCTTCGGAAGGCGCGTATATCGCCGCCGAGACTCATCAGCCGCGCCTTGCGGTTTAACCCCGCAAACCCCTTTCCTTACTCACTCCTATGAAAAAGCCACAGTCTGAGAATTTCCTCCGGGATAAATGGTTCCTGTGCCGGAAGGCTGGATGGAATGACGAGGTGCGTGCGTATAACGAACATTTTGCCAGCCTCCGCTTCGAGGAGAAACATGGCGTGATGCCGGATCGCGTGGAGTTCCTCCGGGTGGCAAAGTAGCCCGCGCAACAAACCACATCCCGTTGCACAGTATTGTTAAACAACACTCCCCGCCAATCCTTCCCTAGCAACCTATCCCGAACCGCCACGCAATCGCTCCAGGATGCCCGCTAGGGTGCTTCTGTGGGCAAACCTTACCAAATCATCATGAGCAACCTTGTCGTCGTTCTTCTGTTCTTCTCCTACATGGCTACCGTTCATCCATCGCTCCAACTAAACGGGTTTTTCTTTGCGTGCGCTTTGCTGGCCCTCGTGAGTGACTTAATCCATCTGAACTCCTCAAAATGAAGCCCTCATTCTTTATTCTCAGCCTGAAACATTCCCCTTCCTCGGACTCCTGCGTCTTCTGGCGCGCTGATGCGAGGGGGTATTGCTCGGATCTCGCGACAGCAGGTATCTTTTCCTGGGACACCGTGAAGGGAAATCCCGCCTACTATGACAACGGCGAGACAAACCGCGCGGTCCCGGTGGACGATGTGCTTGCGCAGTCTGTCCAGGTGGTTCCTTTCCCGTTTCAGGGCTAGTTGACACCTCGCTTGCTCAATCGTATGGTATAGGTATGACTGCTTCACGCTCACTCACCGCTAAAACCGCAATTGCTCCTTCATTCTGGGCCTCATATCTCATCAATGGGGATGGCTCTGGAATGTGTGAGGACGACATCCAACAAGCGGATGCTTGGATGACTCGCATGGGATTTGGTTCTCCAGTGTCCTGCGAAGACGCTGGCTTCTGTTGGAAGCATGACGCTATTACGGAATGTGCTCTTGGTGCCGATTGCCAGATATACACGTTCCTGCGCTGCGCCTAGTCTTTCACGCGACCCCCTTTCCTTACTCACAACATGAAAACACATCGCTACACTGAAAAATCCCTTGCCGCTGACATTGCGCGACTCAACGAAACACTCGCAAAGCACAATGCCCCCATGCGACTCTCCCACGAAGGAAGGTACGGTCGGCAGGACATTGATCTGGCCACGCCCGAACAACTCGCCCGTCATTGCTGCCAGCGTCGCCTTATCAGCGGAAGCCCCCGTGAATGTCTCGCTGCCGCAGAATTCTACGTCCTTTTGCAAATCGCATAATTTCTCGTGAGTGAGGAAACCCCCTCTCTTGTTCCTTGGAATGAGGGAGGGGAACTCGCCCGCTTGTTCAACCATACTCAACTATGAAACCTTCCTTTGCTCATATTTCCGAACTTGATTGTGGATATGGGAAACCTTCCAAATTCCGCGTTTGCGGTTCCGGGAATGGCCGATTTGTCGGGAATCCTGACGATGGGTTCTACTGGTTATCGTCTCACGGATGGCTCCCTGCGCTTCGCCAAAATGTCCGATTCTACTCCACCTTCTCCAGCCGTGAGCGTGCCCAAAAAGCTGCACTTCAGGCCGGGGTAACAATCATTAATTAACACCATGAACACTCAAGACACCTGTTTGCCGTTCCTGCTCTCGTTGGCCGGGACTCTCTCCCTGATCTCCATAGCCGTGCAGTTTACGGAAGTCTGTACTGCGATTCACAAGGCGTTGCTTTTCCTGGTCGGTCCAGTTTAGGGCCATTCCTGCGCCAGAAACACACCTAGAAAGCGTTTTTATGCTCAAGACCTACCTTTGCTGGTTGCCCCACCCTTCCGCCGTTTCTGAGCGGATTCTTGCCCGGTCCATCTACGAGGCTGCGGCCATCTTCCAGGACAAGCACGGGGTACAGCCATCTCTTGTGAGGGCTGGTTGACAGCCTTCACTCTCGGTCGTATTGTATATCATCGGTTGGGAATGACTCCTGACTGAAAACCTCAAAAACTCACTCACATGACAACTGCACTTCCCAAATCCATCACCATCATCGGTCGCCGTTGGTTCCAGCGCGCCTACGGTAACACCTACCACACCGCCGAAATCATCATTGACGGCGTGACGGTTCACAAAACACCCCGCGAATACGGCTACGGCGATTCCTACGCTGACACAGCTTTTCGCTGGCTCGTTGAAAACAATATCGTTCCTGCTGCCGGTGATCGCTCTTGTCACTGGCAGCATCTCCGGGACGATCTCGGGATCGCCTACACATATCGAGCGGTTGATGTCGAACGCCAGAAGGATCTGTAACTCCAACCCCGGAGGGGATCTCTTCACAGGGATTCCCCTACGGCTTGTTGAACAATACACGACCATGAACACACAGAAATGGACGACCTCCATGGGTACAAATTGCACGTATTTGGTGCATGACGGCTATTACAAGGCGAAATCCTGCGGCACCTCACAGGAGGCAAACGACTGGGTCAATGGCATTGCGGCGGATCTTAACGAACTTTCCGCCCTCCGGGATTCTCACGCGGAACTGGTGGAAGAACTTTCGGATGTCTTGAGCGTCGCGAAAAGTGAAGGCTGGCAGCACGCAACGACAGGAAGACAACTCATACTCAAATTCGCGGAAGAAACTCTTTCCCGCGCCCAATCCCTCACCTCAACCCAAAAACCCCGCAGCGGTCATTCTGACGCAAATGCGGAGGCAATCTGACATGAAACCCCGCTGGGAAATCCTCGCCTTCTTTGCCGCAGGCTGGATGCGCGCCCGCTACACTGCTACGGGTGCGCGACTCCTGAAAGCTGATCACAGATACAACCTTGCTGATGCCAAGTTCCGGGCATCGGTTTTTGAATTATGACCACTAGAAAAATACACGCTACAATCACCATTTCCCGCCCAAGCTACCACGACGGCAGGAAAGCAATCAGCATCACAATCAATGATGAAGCATCCAGGATTGAGTTCATTGATGCCGAAATCTCAATGGAAGACTTTGCTGAATGCCTTACCGGACACGGTCACCAACCCATTGAGATCAAACTTCGCGGGATGGATGTTGTTGGGAAAACCCGCGTTCATGAGACTAGGACTATTGAGTACACGGGCTCAAATTCTTGGACGCGGGAAGCTTTGGAGCAATGGTTGCAAGATAACGCACAAGAGGAGGGATGGATTATTGATCACTACCTTGGATCGCAATCCAGCATCGACCATAGGGATGGGAAAACCTTCCTCAACTATTCCGTACACAAATACGTCGAGCTATGATCCGAAAACTTCTCCACCGCTGGCTATGCTCCCGCCTTACCTCAAAGGCCAGAGACATCCGCTCGGAAGCAGCTACTGAGTACCGTCTTTCCTGTAAAAAGGCTTCCAGGCTGGAACGTCGGGCTCAGAAACACTCACGCATTGCTGGACCTCGCCTGCTGTCCGGTACGCGGCGCATGACCGCACCAGGGCCTAGCAAGTCCCGGCTGTGCGTTCCTCGGGTCCGGGAGATTCTTGACAGGATATCGCTTGTTCGACAATAAAAGGTTCTTCATAACGCGGAAAGCCCTCCAGAGATTTTTCCTTGGAGGGCTTTCTTGTGTGCGGATGGATTTGATACACGAACCGCTGTTTGCTTATTCACTGTTAGCCTTCAAACTCGCGCAGGGCTTCGAACTCAACTCGATCCATCGCAATGACCTCGAATTTGAGAAGATGCTCCTCACCTTCAAAATGTTGCTCAGCGATGTTCCGCGTGCTTTCCGGTGTCCCTTCCAAAACGAGTGACTGAGAGGCGGAAGGGTGTTTCCACTTTGTGACGGTGACGAATCCTCGGGATGGTGCGGGCTGTTCAGGCACGCTGGTTTCAGGCCAGAATTGCTGATGCTGGCGACCTGGGGAGAAGTGATAGTCCTCCAGGCTGGCGGCGAATCTGAGCGCCATTGCGGCCGTCTGGATGGCTTCCTTGCGGACATCTGACATCCGGGACTTGTGCGGCTCGTAGGTGAGCTGCACGACCTCTTTCGTCAACTCCCCGAACTCTTCGCCCAGAACGGCAAGAGCATGAAGCGGGTCGGTTGGCCAGGTCGGGAATTTCCATAGGTTTGTTGGGTTGAAATTGAGGCTAACCAGTCATTGCCCCGAACCACTGCGGTCGGGGACTTCGGTGTTCAGCTTAGATTCCATAGCTCACTCCTCGATGGCTATTTCCCATCCGTTGCAATCGAGTCATCCTCGCCATGCTGCTACCTCTGTGCGGAGAGTCTTTCTGGATGGCTGTGAACCAGAATTTGCATCTTTCGGAACAGTATTTCTTTTTACGACCTTCGAGGGGCTTCTGGCAGTGGACACAAGCCGAACAGTCCATTGGAGCCAATCCGGCCCCGTTGTCACTTGTGGTTTTCATGGTCTTATTTTTGGCCGGATGGCTCACTGGGGGGGGGTGTTCGATCTATTCTCCCAAACATCAGCAAAAACCTGTCTTGGCGGGGCAGTTCCTCAACCTCGCGCCAGTTCTTAGCGCGTTCTTCTTCTGTTGGGGCTTCCTGGTCTGTGGTCATGCGGCTTCCTGTTGGGGTTCTTGAATGCATGGTAATTCAACACCCTTTGGCGGAAGTCCGTGCTCGTCGATATAGTTTAGCAACCTTTCAAAATCTGGATATGCCCGGAATGTAGGATCTGACTTCCGGCGCAAATCCTTCAGGTCTTGATACACCTGTCGCAACCCCTCAATACACTCTGCGCGTGAGCAATTCGTTACAGGAATGGGAGGATACTCGTAAACCTGTCCCTTCAGCCGTGCAATCTCCCGGTCCTGGGCGGAAAGCTGTTCTCGCAGGCTTGGCTTGCCCTCCACTGGATCGTCCTTTCCCTTGCGCATCCTGGCGTGGCTGCGGGCCTCGCTACTATCCCAACCTCCTTGGATGGCTTCTTGCACAAGTTCCTTTTTCACTCGGTCGTTTTCTTGGTCGTCCTCCGCATATCTTCCTCGGCAAAGTTCCACCAGGACTGTTGGAGGGAGGGCCTTCCGGGCCTCAGGCGTGGCGTAAGGGATACAGCCGACGTAGTTGTAGATACTTTGCGGGGAGAGTTTCAGGTCGGCGCACACCTGTTCCATCGCATTTTGATGGCCGCTCACGAGAAGTCGTTGCGCTCCTTGAATGCACAACCATAACCCGCATTTCCCCATATTTGCGCCAAGGCCGATCAACATTCCCGCGTGTTCCGGGGTTTCAATGGCTCCTTCTCGGGCGCGAATGCTGGTCATGTCATCCCCGAACTCGAAGATTTCCGAAAGCTTCTGATATGCTCCGTTGTCCAGCCGCGCTTCCTTGGCCCCTTGGACAATCAGTTCCTCAGTGGACAGGGTGGGTTCCAAGATCACGGCTACGCACTCCTGGGCTGGTTCTTCCGCCAAAGGGCCTTCTACGGGCGTTTCTGGCTCCGTATGGGCCGCTTCCCATTGCTTGGATTGCTCCAGCAGTTGACAGATGGACTCGATGATCTCGTAATCCTCCTTCGGGGAGTCCTCGGGCAGGTCATCCCCGCTGCGGCATACGTCCACCATCTTTTGGATGTTTCCGGGGAGGTAAATAAACCCCTCCTCGGAGTACTTCTTGGTGAACTCTTCGGCCATCCTGATGCACCACTCGCGGCGAGAGATGCACTCGGTTGGCGTGATGAAGATGGACTCTGTGATGTGGTTGCTCATTTGAATGCTTCCGCTGATATTTTGATCACCTCAAATGCCAGCGCAATTCCGGTCACTTTCCACGCACGCTTGACAGCGTTTGCAATGCCAAGCTCCGGAGCTTTTCCTAGTAAAGGGGCCATGGCGTAAATCCAAACCCCTGCGATTGCTATTCCTGTTCCTATTTCCATGTCATGCAGTGTTGTTGAACAAGCCTAGATCAGAAGGGAATGCTGTCCTCATCCGGTTCCGTTACCGGCTCACGATCTGTTGGCGTGCCTTCCGATTCAGGGCGTTCCTGGCTGTAGTCTTCCTCACCAGGAAGCTTGTCCGTTCCCTGCTGGTGAGTTCGTTTCAGATAACCCTCCAAGAACCCTTGGAGTTTCTTGTCCAGTTCGATGGCCTTGGCGTTGGACTCTTCCGAGATGTCCTTACTGTCGAACACGGGAGGGGTGAAGGTGACGGCTCCGCTGTCATCCGTCTTGCCTACCTGCATGACAATGGCCTTCTTGTTGATGGCTTCTTGGTTGTCGTTGCGGAACTCAATCCACGGGCCAAGAGCACAACCGGAAAAGCGAATATTGCCGATCTTCATGGCATCCCCGTCCTTGAAGGCAATGTAGCAGGAAATCGCGAAAGCTCCCTGTTTGTAGTTCACCTTCTCCTTAATGTTGGACCACAATCCCTCGGCAATGGTTTCCCCCTTGAAGAATTTTACACTCAGAGGATCAACGCGAACATCGCGCACCTCGTTGGAGTGAATGCCAGTCTTGAGCTTTTTGTTGTATCCTACGACCATTGAAAGCTGGTCAAGGACCAGGAACGAGAAGGGAAGTTTTACGTCAACATTCTCCTTGGATTCCTTGTCAAAGTGCACCAGCTTGCCGTCTGCGCCTTTCCACTCAAACCAGCGTTCGGAAGGATTGGGGTTGTTTACTGTCGGGTTTGATCTGCTCATGATGTTTTTTGTGTGAGTTGTCGGGTTGAAAATTTCCTAGGATTCCTGCTTAATCGGAGTCCATGTGCCATTGTAGTAATCCAATGGATTCTTTGGGTCGGTAATGTCGATGCGCTGGCAAATGCCGTTATCACAGGCGTCAAGAACTCCTTCGCCAAGAGATCCTTCGCCAAGAGATCCTAGGAAATGCGTCACGGCTCCATCCTCAAAGATTGATAAATAGCTTTTCATGTGGAGTATTACAATAGATTTCTGAAATCGTCCTGTCAACCAAGAATCGCCTTCCCGTACCGGCAAAAGCGCGCCACGCTGCAGAAGGATTGGCATCGGGTTGCCTCCCCTGGGCGGTGTTCGATCTCAAATTTCTTGCTGGGATTCTTTGCGGAAAGAACAGACAGCCTTTCCTTGGCCTCGTCCTCGCTCCCTAGGACCGCTGTTGCGCGTTTTGCCCCCTTGGCCTTCACTGCCCAGCCTTCCGGCCTTTCCCAGCGTTCCTTTGGCGTGCAGAGGGGAATTTGATCATCCTCCAGTTTCTCGGCAGCTTGATGGAGCAGGATTCTTTCCCGAATGTATGACAAGCATTTCTCATTGGGCCAGAGCGGGAGCTTTTTGACGATTACCGGGGTCTGCGGATAGTCGCTGTCAAACTCTGCCTTTCGCCTGCTCCAGTCCTTGAGGATGGCCACGATTTGCAGACCGTTTACCAAGAACCCTGCGTTACGCATCATGGCCGCGTTGGTGTTACATTGGTTTGTCCAGTCCTCCTTCTCCCCCAAAAGGAAGCTGTACACGCTGGTAATCTTGAAATCCGAGATTATTTCATCTTCGTAAAGGTCAATCTGGCCGGAAAGGGTCCAGCCCTCCACCTCCATGTACAAGCGTTCTTCTGAAATTGCATCCTTGGCCTCTGCTCGTTCAACAACTACATGGGCGGCCTGCCCGAGGAGACTCCAAATGCGGTCTGCCGCGTCCTCTGTAACCTTGTGCCCGTGGCGCTTCTTGAGCTGCCGGATGAGCGGAGGGGCAATCAAAGTTGTTGTACTGATGTTAGAATGCCTGCTTCCGGGGTCGTACCCATCGTAGGACAGAGCCCGGTACATGGACTTGGGCAAGTTGTGCTTGTTGGAAAGTTCCATGATTTTATTGTTCAACAATACTACTTCCCGTCTTTCCCATACACCAGAAGCCCTTTGACCCGAGCTTCTGCGGGATTGTCATGCAATCGCTGATGGCAGGAACGGCAGAGCCCAATCCAGGTCGATGTATCGAGGTAGAATTTACCTCTCCCAAGTCGGTGATGGATGTCACTTGCAATTCCTCCGCAAAGAGAGCACGCAGGATGCGCTCGCAGGTATTCCAATCGCAATCTGGCGTACTCCTTTTCATCGCGTTCCCTCCGCTTGCTCCTGGCCCGAAGCTTCCCGCCTCGGTTCAGCCTGCCCTTTGATGTACCTCCAAAGGGATTCGAGGAAACGTATGTCTTCAGGGGTGAGCCCTTCCAGGTCTTCTTGAACCCATTCTTGGATCGGAGGGGTGTTTTTCGGGGTAGCATGTGGGGAGTGTGTCATGGTCAGTATAATTGGCAAGGAAGGTGGTGTTATACGGAGCCTTTGGAGGGATAATTGGTGTTCGGCGGAAGAATCGGTCCGCTCCATTGGCCGGGGAAATTGGCGACGGCATACCTTTCCGCGTCATCGCCTCCGCTCCAGTCGAGATATTGCCAATACAGGTCTTGCTGGTTTGGATCGACCCACAACGGGCGAAAGACCCGCACAAGCTGCCACTCTCCCTTGCAATGGCGGAGGCCGGAGAACCAGTAATATCCCGCCACGGTCGGAACCTCCGAACCAGACGGGGGAGCCAATGGGATCATTTCGAAGCACCGGCACTCGTCCTTATATTCGCCGCACGGCTCGCAGATGGGTCTATCCTTCATGGCTCTCCTTGGTGTTCGCCGCATTGATCGCGCGGACACAGATATGGAAATTCATTGCGTCACACGTTGAGTGAGGTTTTTCAAAATTCGCGTTGATCCACGCCTCGGATTGCAGGGAGTCCGTCACTTGGCTGCACTGGTGCCAGAACATGACCAGGCGGCCGTTGATGCGATTCCAGGTCACTGAAATGCAGCATGGCCGATCCCCGATCTTTCCGACCGTCACCAGCCAGCCCGGGTTCACTTGCTTCCAGCTCATTGTTGGGTAGCGCGGGCTATCGCTGCCGTTGCTGTAATCCTTCCAGAGCATGAATTGCTCTGTGCTGGTCGCCTCTACCACGAACAGAGTTTCCTTTAGGCGGTTTTCGGCGGTGTCCTCGGTAGGCGAACCAGACGGTGGAATCAATTCGCTGGCGCTCATGACTTCACCTCGGTGTTCTGCATATTAATACTGGCACACCCGTTGAGGCTTGCACCCGACAGGAGCGCGGCGCGCCGCCTCTTCCTCTGTCTTGCATTCCACGGTCCCGCCCGACTTGCTGGGGGTGTAGCTCCCGTAGAATTTTCCGTCCTTTGCCAGTGTCCGGTTTCGGTCGTTTGTGATTCGATATATTGTTTTCATCGCGAACATTTTACCAAAGTCGATTTTTCGGACCGTTCATTTTCGAGGGTTTGCCGACCGGAGAGCCTGTGTTTATGCGGGTATGATATTTTTCTTGACGCGAAAAATGCAGAACAAAGCGATGGAGAGAAATCGCAGCCCGTTGGCACAGCGTGATTTTCGGAAGTCTATTCATGGCTGCGATTTCTCATCTTGGGTGTTCGACAATATATCAGCCATTGGCCCCGCGCAGCTTCGCGCCTCCTGTTTGGGTGTCTGCTTCACGATTTGCCTGTAGCCGAAAAGCAGCGATTTCCCAGCGGCCCGCAACCGCTCATTCTCACATTCAAGCTCGCGGCATTTCGGAATAAGGATTTTTAGAGCCCCGGAATGGTTCATGCAGCGGATTGCCTTTTGCTCAACCTGGTCAGTAATTGGTGTATTCATAAATTCAAAGAGTCGAACCAGCCACAGGAGCGGACGAAGCGCCGCTCTGCTTGGTGTTCTCTTTCATCCCCATACCATACGATTGAGAAAAACCCTTGTCAACCATCAACCCACGACATATTGTGTCTCGCATGACAACGGAAGAACACCTGAACCGCATCCTCATCCGGCTTGTTGAACAATAACCCATGAACGAACCACGCCATGCCTACGTGGGAATAGCCTCTGACGGCACCCTTCAGCTAGTCCTCTCCCGAGAGGTTCTGGACCCCATCGGGGCAAGACTCCAGCAAGGCACTCGCTTCCCGGCTGCGGTGTTCGACCTCTACGATGAATCCATTCCCATCACCAGGGAGGTCATTGTGAGCGCTGTACGGGGCCTAGAAGCCTTCATGGCTGGCGAGGAGTATCAGGCCCACACTCTTACCTTTGGACAACCTACAGACAAACCTAGACGCAAAAAATCATCATGAACGACCGAATCCACTTCCTGCCACCATCCTCTGCCGCGAAGCTGCGCCAGAAAATCTGGTCCCTGCTCCAGAAACGATCCTCTGACGCAATCCTGCTCAAGGAACTTGCGGAGCTTGTCGAGTCCGAGTACCGGGACACCTACGCTGCCGCCAAGGTTCTTGTCCGTAAAGGACTGGCGGAACGAGTGAACATCCCCACGCCTGCGCCTTCCAAGAAGAACCCGGGAAGGACCAAGAGCGTGATTGCCCTGAAGGGTATTCCTGCTTGGGGAAAATCTGCGAAGGGAAGCTGGAAATGAACACACCAAGACGCGGACTGATTATTGACTTCAACAGCATTGCGGCCCTCCTTGCCCACGAAGATGCCAATGTACAGGGAGCCTTCCTCAACACCTTTGCGAAGGAACTTTACGCCACGTGTGAGACTCGCCACGCAGCGGAAATGCAGGCCACCTTTATTCGGGGCATCCTCTCCAGTGATGCCAAGGAGGTCTGCGAGACTCTCTGCTGGAAGGAAACACCATGAACACTGACAAGATCGACAAGCTGATTGCGGAGGCCAAAGATGCCGAGGGCGGCAACTGGGTTGCTGTGGCGGATTCCCTCCACGATTCCGAGCGATGGAATGCCCAAGTAGCCGTTTCCGAGAATCACCAGTTCGTCAGCCGCATCTGCGAGTGTGAGTACTCGGAAGCTGTCCACATTTCCAACTGGCGTCCTGACCGCGCCATTGCCCTTCTGGAGGCATTTAAGGCCATGAGAGAAGCGTTGGCATTAAGCGGGCAATTGGTGGAGGAGGCTACCCACGAAGTCTGCACCTGCGACAGTAACCAAACTCAGTCCTGCCGATATTGCTCAAAGCTATCAAAGTCGGATAGTGTGTCATGTGCCGCTATGGATGCCGCCGACAAGGTTCTGGAGGAACTCCCATGAACTGCCCATCCTGCCGTAAGAACCAAGCTCATGTCATCGACTCCCGGACCTACCCCGATAGAGTACGCAGGCGCAGGAAATGCCTATGCTGCGGATTTCGTTGGAGTACAACCGAGGTGTCCTGCGACATCCTGACCGAAATTGCCTCCCTCCGTAGATCCATGGACAAGGCTGCGGGGATGCTTGGGGTGTAGTATTGTTGAACAAGCGTATGAACATCAAATCCTTCGGTCCTGGCAATTACATCCATGTCACTACCAACGAAACGGATCGCAATGAGTATCTTCGGTTTGGACCAGACTCTTGGTACTGTTTTATGGGAGAGTCTTTAGAAATCTGCGGTTTACGCACGGAGGACCTTGAGGAAGCATTCCAACGGCATCTGAGAGAAACTGTATGAAAGACTCAGATATCCGATACGGCCAAACTGTGCGCCAAGGTAAAACTCCTCCTCTGCACTGCTTCATGATCGGAGCAGTACAAGGAACCCGAGATGAGGATAGCGTCACCATCTTTATGTACGGACCAGAGGGAATGGCCCCGCTACACCGTACCCGGAAAGATGTCCGGGATAATTGGGAGGCAGCGTGAATCTTTTGGCTTGCGTGTGGGGAGATGGAGCGGTACGGGTGATCGTATCCACACCATGCGTATCGTTACCTTTCAAACCGGCTGGCCATCTGTACGCATTGGTGTGGAAACTTTTGTTTTCAGATGTGCCGGTCGATTTGAGGGGTAATGAAATACCAGGTTACCGAAATTGTAGAGGGCGTGCGGCTGCACGAGCAAACACCGGACGCACACCTGATCGGAGTTACTCAGACAACGATTGAGCGGATCATAAAACTGTCGGACTGCCCCGGAGAAGCCATGGCACTATACCTTTTCTACGCATACACCTGCAAATGGCAGAAGAACTCCTGTGCATTCGCTACTGCTAAATTTGTCCAGAAACATTTCGGATGGGGGAGAGATAAATTCCAGAAGGCCAAGAATAGTTTGAAAGAAATGGGGTTGATTGAAGATGAAAAGAGGCGTGGAGAACGGAATAAAATCGTGGGTCACTACATCAAAGTTCGGTACGCATCGACCACTACTACGGAAATCCACCCTGTGGACTCACCAGCGAGTGGGAAACAGACAACAGATACCATGTACTCTAACAGAGATACCAGTAACTCTCAGGTACATGCCATAGACTCTCATAAAAGTGGTACTCCTGTACAGGATGTTCGTTCCAACAAAGAAATTACCCCTTCAAAAGCCAAGGACATAGCGCGTACAAGGAAAAGTAAGGCTGCGCCGCAAGTACCCACC
>Ga0247824_10000398_pt1 | contig 20865 bp, 25 predicted proteins | sample 13C_PalmiticAcid_FD_194412 | JGI IMG/M metagenome (GOLD analysis project Ga0247824, IMG submission 194412) | Soil microbial communities from agricultural site in Penn Yan, New York, United States - 13C_PalmiticAcid_Day48 | ecosystem: Environmental > Terrestrial > Soil > Agricultural land...
TCATGGGACTGCCTGGGGGTCTGGGCAATGCCGGGGGGTCTGGGCAATGCGGAGTTGAAGCGACTGTTCAAATACAACTTTGCGTCTCGCGTTCGCATCCATCTGAGAACCATCCATCAACCGTGAAACAACTTGACCAATGCCTACAATGCCGGACCACAAGACTGACGCCTCGGACATCGCGCATGTCCAGGAAGACGAGAACCCGGAGCACGGCATCAAGCACCATGGCTCACGGGATGTTGCTCTCAAGCTGGTGGACATGGTCGTCGCGGCCGACTTCACCCAGGAGGAAGACCGCAGCACGGCTCGGCGCATCGACATGGTGCTCGTGCCCGTCATGTTTGTGAGCTTTGCTTTCCAGTACATGGACAAGGCTTGCCTGACGGGAGCGGCCCTCTTTGGTATCCTGACCGATCTGGAACTCGCGCAGATGTGAGCCAGAGAGCCCAGCCTCGCTGCGTATTCGGTGCTAACGGCAAAACAGAAAAGCTCCAGTCCCCCCTGCGCAAGAGTATACCGTGGATTTGTCGCGGTACTCTTACGCCCAGCTTATCTTCTACTGGGGTTTTCTCGCTGGCCGTGAGTATTGGGTGCTAAAGATGAGAACACGCGCGATTGCTGACGAGGGTTGGAAACAGTCGTCCCCGGTGTGTATCTTGCTCAGAGATTCCCAATTGGCAAATATGTTGCCGTCATGGTGAGGCTTTCCAAAAGCCCCCGTACGTCTGTTTTTGGTACTGACAGCAGCCATGCAAGATGTTCCTCTGGGGTGGTACCACGGTCTGTACCGCTGCCGTCACGTCCTACGAGGGTCTCTACGTCCAGCGATTCTTCCTCGGGTTTGGGGAGGCCAGCGTCTCTCCCTCCTTTTCCCTCATCACTGTGATGTGGTACAAACGCAGCGAGGTCCCTCTGCGATACGCCTTGTGGTATTCCGCCTCGGGCATTGGCGTGCTCGTCGGCTCTCTCCTACTCTACGCCATTGGCCATGTCCAGGGTGCGCTGGCTCCCTGGAAATACCAGTTTATGGTCATCGGCTGCGTCACCTGCGTCTGGGCCATCGTCATTTTTTTCCTCCTCCCCGACAGTCCCATCAACGCCTACTTTCTCAGTGAGAGGCAACGGGTCGTGGCTGTGGAGCGCCTGCGAGCTGACCAGGTTGGCATCGAGAACAAGACGGTGAAGCGGGACCAGATCATTGAGACCCTTACCGACATCAAGACGTACTGGTACATGATGATGGTGTCTGCCGTCAACCTGACCAACGGTGCCGCCACTGGCTTTGGATCCATCATTGTCCAATCATTCGGCGCAAGTTCCCCCGTCCCCCTCCAAATGCGGTGAAGTTCGTGGACTAACAATGTCTCAAGTACACCACCTTCAAGTCGACGTTACTCCTTAGCGGCGCCGGTGCCACGTTATTCATCTGGCTTCTCACGAGCGGCCTCATCTCCGTCTACACCAAGAATTCCCGCAGCTGGCTCGGGATGCTGAGCTGCCTCCCCGTCATCGCCGGCTCAGTCATGATTTGGAAGTCGAACTGGGAACACAGAGCTACGCCGCTCTGGGGCTTCTACCTCATTTCCATCTTTGCCACCACTCTGGTCATGATCCTCACGCTCATGGCTTCGAATACTGCGGGATACACCAAGAAGGCCCTCACGTCCGGCCTCGTCTGGGCAGCCTACTGTGCTTCTAACGGCGTCGCCCCGCTGCTTGTGTTTGGGCCAGAAGTGCGGGCTCACTACCCTACGACATTCAAGATCATCATCTCCATGATGTCCCTAACATTCGTCTCGTTGGGCATGTTCCGCTTCTACGTTCTGCGGATTAACAAGCAGCGGGATGCGATTCAGAGAGTGGAGAAGACTGATGCCGACCGGACGGCGTTTATGGACATGACAGATAGGGTGAATCCTAACTTCCGATATGAGGCCTAGTTGGTGCCTCGCGATTTGTCTGCAGCCGAATCAGAAGTTTTTCAAGTAGGGTTTGAGCTCAAAAGTGTAAATAGTCTGAGTCCTAGGCGCTCTCTTCGCACATTGACATAATTGACTCGGAGATATTATGACTTGTGATTGTCTTCAGTTACCCTGCAATGGTCGACGTTGTCAAACTCGCGTCTCACTCTCCTGGGAGACCGGTGGCAAACACGAGTAAAGGCATATGGACCTGACGACCGTTTTTCGGTGATGGCCACGACAGAGAGGAGGTTCCTGGCGGGATCGGGACCAACCCTTGTAACTCGTCAGTGCCTTGTGCACAGGCTATTCCGTGGCCCGGGCCAGTTAATGCAGGCGGGGATCAAACGTCTTACAAGAAGCGTGTTCAGAGCTCTGAACTCGGCTGTGGCGTCACTAGATCTAGTGACGCGAAAAAATACAAGCAGCTCTTCTTGGCTCTTAAAACCAATGGACCTGTCAGGGACTGTATCAAGAAGCGTTGTCAAATGAACGAGAGTAATTGGTCAGATTGTCAAGATGCCGTCCCTGAGACATTGATGTTGAGTTTCCTAAACCAGCACCAAGCGATTTACAGCTGCACCAATCGGCCAGACTCAGCCTCCGATCTGACCAGTGGACAATCTCTTGAGGCGGTTTGTGAAACCCCAGGTCGACCGGAGCTACAGAATAACGTGAACTAGGGAATTTAATGATTACCCGAGTCAGTATAGAGGTCGACGATCAACTCCAGCAGAATGCTTGGATGTGCACCCAATGCTTCACCTCTGCCAAGCACCGAAACTGCATCTCAATTCAGGCCTCGGTGCTTGTGGTGTGCGGGGGACATTGTTGAACAGGGAAGAGTTGATACACATTACCAAGACGGGCAACGAGCGCGGTCTTCCCATAGTTTCCGTGCCGCCAGTGTTGGAGAGAAGGTGGCGACCCCTGAAGTATAAAGGTATCCCGATTCTGCCAACTTATACTCTAATTCTTTTCTTTTCAAGAATCGAGCTCGAGCTTCACATCATCACACTACGTACACATCCAACATCAAGGACACGAGTCAGCAAGCATGAAGCTCCCCCGTCTCACTACCCTCCTTGCGCTCCTCGCTCTGCCTGCGCCCATCCTCGCGGCCGGCGGACGTTGCTCCGGTTCCTGGAACACCAAAGACTGCATCTGCATCGACCACAACGCGTGCGTCAACACCTACGGAGGCAGGGCCATCCAGGGGAGCCCCGGCAACTGGCCATGCCCCAACGATCCGGACAACGTCTGGGGCTGCTCGATCATAGACAATTGCCCCGGCTTTGGCCCTTCGACGGGCTGTGTGTGGCGCGAGGGCTGCCCGCTCACCATCTTCCCTGGTAATTAACGACGAAATGCTGCTGCCGTTGAATCATTCATGATAGTGCGTGGTTACGCTAATGCGAGTTGCTTTAGATCCGGTTTGTCCGGGCGGGAAGGACTTTGTGTGCTGCGACTTCTACTAGGTAGCCGGATCTTTGACAGGAATTCGGGCTAGGAATACAAGAGCGCTGCAGTTGATCCCGTTGCCATTTGCTGTCCGAACACGCCGAATTGCAAATTTGTCATGGCTGAAAGAAACATAAGAATTGAAGAGTCGCAAATCCAATCCCATCATGGCTGATATCTGAATCATGGACTTTACCTACAGCCCCAGTGGTTGGAGTAACTGGTTGGGATAAACGTCTTTCCTTCAACATGTGCGTGCCACGCCCGATACTCAAGACATCAAGGTAGGTAGTTGAAATTTTGTCCGTTTCCTGGTGTACATTCCTGGGAGGGCTGCTCCCAATCCCAAGAGGCAGAAAACCACCTGAGTCAATGGAATTGACCCCTGTATGGTTGGGTTCATGGTTGGACGGCACTGCGCACCAACGACACGTGTGAGCCCAGCCGCAGGAACAAGGCAGAATTCCCAATCCATTCTAGTTCAGAAACAAGCCACCGCTTGGCAGTTTGAAGCGCAGGGCAATCGGGTGATTTGGATCAACCAAGACCAAAACGTAAATCCACACTACCTAGACGCGACTTTGTGTCTCCGCGCCGCCGCACATGCAGCGCATGGGACTTGTGCTCCAATTCAACACTTCTGGATAACCCTGACGACTGGCAAGACTTTTCTCACAGCTGTCACCTGCTCGACATTTGATAGCGGCGACGCAACTTCAAAAGCAGTGCCTCCTCCGTCCCACCAGCACAGTGGCAGCACCACAGAGTGACCTGGTTAGGTACCTTATCCATGGCGCCCTACCGCCCAAACCGATCCCAACAACTGGAATGGGACCCTTACGTTTGCGAATACGGCCTCAAGCGCGAGTTCTGGGTCCTCGGCGCCGTCCTAGCCATATATTCGGCCGCGCTTTTCTTCAACGCGGCCGAATATAGAAACAAGACCGAGGAGAAGAAAGAAGAGTCCAATACGCGACCGCCATCGCCGCCGCCGTCGCCACGGGGACTGGACGGGCAGTCCACATACGCCGGCGTGCGCTTGATCCAAACGTACCTGACATCGACGTGGCGGAGAGGAGTCGCCATCGCCGTCCACCTTGCGATCCTGGGCGCCCAGCTGCTTGAGGGCTACTGGATATTGGCGACGTTTGGCAGACTGCTAGCGAAACTGTTTATCCAGTGGTGGGGGCTGGTCCGCGCGGCGCGTTGGGCTGGGGCCTTCGTCTTGGCGCTTTCCGTTGCCGTCATATCGATGGTTGCTGCGACCCTCGCGTTCGCTGGGTTGATCATGTCTGGTACTCAGCTGGGATGTATTTTGGAGCTCTGCGGTTGGACTCGGTGATGCGGGGAGACTGGGCAGATCGGGTCAGTAGTTGGGTCGTTGGAGCGAAGAGGACGGGAGCTTCAACGGCAAGTTTATTTTTGGACACGTCTCTCGACGGGAACGAGACATCCACATCGTGCGTGTTTTACTAGAATTGGGGAACAGGACAATGAATGCCTCCCAGAACAAGGGCAGAATGGAACTCGTGGGAGAGCCACCTCACGCCAAATCAAGTGGCAAGAAAAGGGAGACAAATGGTGTATATTCAGTTCCTGCCTGAAAGCTAACTTGTCCCAACCATTGCGTACCATCTCACCGGGGAATCCAGCCCGCAATCAACACCTTGACCTTGACCACCTTTCTCTCTGCCCCGAACCCTCTTCACAAAGAACCACCACAGGGAACGACCACGACGACCGCCTAGTGAGCAGGCAGATTCTGGAGGTCCTTGGGCGGGTTGGGCTCCTTGAGAAGCATAACCTCGGGGATCTGAATGTTGGCCGCGATGCTGGCCGGCCCGCCCGTGCGTCCGAAGGATCCGTCCGAAAGGATCATGAACGAGCCGAGCATCAAGTCCGTGGGCGCTTTGGCCGGCTTGACGCCCGACGTGAAGTACATCCAGTACTGGGGCTGCGCCTTGGGCGTCTTGGTCCTCGCCGCCTTTCGCGTCATGGCGCCCTCGATCTTGGTTTTGACATCGTGAAAGACCATGTCCCGGAAGACGGTGGGGTCGCGCGTGTTGTCGCCGTTGGCGACGATGACGACGGTTTTGCCGTCGATGCCCCGGGCGAGCTCGTCGGCCCAGGCGTCGGTCACGATGCCGGCCAGGGCGTGCGTCAGGCTGCGCTGGCACGTCTCCATGTTCCACGTGGCGATCGCCACGCAGTCGCCCAGGCCGATCGTCCAGATGATGTCGGCACCGTGGGTCGTCCAGGTCGGGTGGACGTTATTCGCCGACGACATGGGGACGGGGGGCACGTCGCGGTCCGGGGGGGTCGGGCCCGAGTACGAGTACGGCGCACGGGGGTAGTGCGGAGCCTTGAGGATCGCTCGAGAGTTCTTGGGGAGGTGGGACATGCCCTGCGCCACCTCAGCATGTGTCTCGAGCTTCTTGGGCGGGTTGGCCTTGGCAACAACGGCCGGGGCGGATGGCTTGCGCTGTGGCTGAGACATGGTGAAGTGGTGAGAAACAAAAACTTGGGGATGTTGTAACGAGTGCTGAAGTTGTGGTGCTGGGAATTGTGGTCGCGGCTGTGGTTGTGGTTGTTGTTGTTGTTGTTGTTGTTGTTGTTGTTGTTGTTGTTGTTGTGGAAGCTGGTGGTGTCAAAATGGTTGAACTCCGGAGAGGCTGCCCGTTTATATAGTCCCTTTTTTCTCACGCCTGACTTACATCAAGTAATAGCTCATGGATGGACTGGCCTCATGAAACAGAGTGAGGCTATAATTAGCGGTTTTCTTGGGCCTGGCCGTTGCAATTGTACGTGTAAAAATGACATTTGCGACTCGCCAATGTCGGCCTCCATCACATGTCAACAGTGAGAGTGCCTATGCCGTCGGTGAGCGTTTGGGAACATCGACACGAGGAACCCGCCACTTTCAGCTTTGGACACTAAGTCTTCAAGTGGACAAAGTAGGGGCGGCGCACTTTGGCTCCAACTCCACATGCAATTCTCACCATGGGCCAGGCCTCAACTCCTGACCCGTGCCACACCCCTACTTTTCCCAGAACAACAACAGGACCCGAGTGGGGGATGTGGCACGAGTATGCCCAGCCAAATTCCGCGGCCAGAACAGCAAACTATACATTTAATGTGTAAACAGGCAATCAGACTGATCCGTCTTAACAACATGAGTAAGATTCGTTCCGAGCAGTCCAGCCCGCTGAATCCAGGCCTGTTGGGCCGCGTTAGCGTCTTGCTCAAATGCTCCCAAGGATGCGAGGCAACTTACATCAACCAGCTTCTCATCGGGATGTTGTTGGCGGCTCAGAATGAAGAGCGTCGTAAAGTTGTTGGATTGGACCAGGGAGAAGTCACCAGTGTAGTCTGATTTGCGTGGTCAGTCAGCATCTTGGTGGCCTCTCTGTCAGGCGCACGTCGCAAAGGGGGTCAGTCAAAACGCACCCTGCACGATGTAGTTGGGCCCCGGGCAGTCCGGCGGGGGCTGGCGGGGAAACTGGACGCGGAAGACGCCCGCTGCTCCGTACTCGGGATCTGCAGGAGTTGCAGTCCCGAGGATGTTGACAGGCCGGTCCCCAGCTTGGCAAGTGTTGTTCACTTGGACGGTGCCGTTGTCCTGAATGGCAAGTTAGATGGGTCCCTTGGTTGTCCGACGTTGGAAGAGTGGTTCATGTCGTCTTACATTCAATGCATACTCGGCAAAGATGCATTTACAGTTGGCAGTGAATGGGGCGATGGTGCCGGCAACCTGATGCCAGCGTCCGAGGTACGAGTCGAGTTCGAAGCCGATGTCACTCTTGGGGTAAAAACACTGGCCATCCCAGAGGGACGGAACTGCGTTTTTTGCTGCCGCGGTGGCCGCGAGAAGGGATGCAATGCCGAATGACCTCATGTTGACAACGTGTGCAGAGAGAGCAGTGAGGTATTGTATGTACAATTTGTTCCCAAAATTCGCAAGTAACGGACGAGTTCAGAGCGCGATGAGGAAGTCAAAGTGGCAGAGGCCCTGCAGCGTTTATAAACCCAGTCTACAGCAATCTGTCCTGGCACGCACGGAGGCAGTGCGGTCGCTATCACCGCTATACCAATGTCTCCGTGGTGATGACTCTGCCAATGCTGGGTGGCACAGGGACCTCCGATTGCGACGTCACAGGGTGCTGACGACATTGCCTCAGCCCCAGGAACAAATTGCCAAGACGGCAACTTCATCATCCCGTTTGCAGGAACCGGAAAAACAGGGTCAAAATCCCTGGTTCTGGGCGTCGTCCCGCTCCACGGCAGTCATTCGCGCGGGAAGCGAACCGATCGGTCGGGAGCGGGCCGGGTTTGCGCATCGGTGCCGTCCGATTGGGGCACCAGGACTCTGATCGCCCGGGCCACGGAACAGCCTGAACAAGGGACTGGCGAGCTGGCGAGTTACAGGGGTTGGTCAGATCCCGCAGGAACCTCTCTGTCATGACCATCACCGAAAAACGGTCCTCGGGTGTGTGAGATACGCCGTGATCAAGCGCACGCCGGCGATGGCGGAGGCGGGCTGGGCTCTTCTTTCTTCTCCTCGGTCTTGTCTCGATATTTGACCGCGTTGACGAAGAGCGCGGCCCAGTATATCGCTAGCACGGCGCCGGGGACCCGGAACTCGCGCTTGAGGCCGTCTTCGCAAATGTTCGGGTCCCATTCAGTTGCGGGACCCGCGCATCTTTCCCAGGTCTTCCGGGCAGCTACACCCACCGCTTTCTTCCTTCCTTTTTCACAGACTAGACCAGAACAACAGACCACCAGAATATCACCAGTGTTGCTCACCGCTTTCCACAGGGTATTTATCGGCAAGTGATAGGGAATGCTGTCGTTAGACTTTCCAGTTGGTGGCCGTTTTCTTGTGCATCAAAAGCAGGGAAGAAACGGGTGGTTTGCAGGCACCCAAAGACCCACGAGACACAGCTCAAGCCGCTCTTCTTTCGTTGTTCGGGGGGTAAGGGGGGGCAATGCCATCACCAAAATGGAACACCGTCTGTATGAAAGAAGCAACGCCCCCGAGTTTGAACTAAAGACGGATTTGGCGGGGATGTGTTTCATCAGCACCTGGCCCATTGAGCCAACTTGAACCAACTGTTGGCCCCGGGTACTGTGTGGTCTTTGCATGCATTGGCAAGTTGGCAACAACCAACTGCAAATCCAAGTTCCAAATCCGGAAATGGCTGTTTCAATCTCAGCAGTACCTTTCACAACATCATGGCGGGAACAAAGTAGGTACGTTCGTGTTGGGTTGGGAGAATTGGCCTCAGCAATGAGACGACCGTGTTCGTTCAGTTGCCAGTGGTGAACCCCAATACACCTGCCGCCGCAACAGGCTGGCGTTTGCCACTCTCTATTTGTAAAGAAACGCCCCAACCCTTAATCGTACACTCTGTGTTTCCAACTGCTTGAAAGGTCAGCGTGGACCTTGTGTGAGCTCGCCATCTCTGATTTAGGAAACTTGCTCTCGGGGCTGGATCCAACGTGCTCTGCAAAGCAAAACAAATAAAAGTTCTTTGCACTTTGCTGTCTTTGAAGCATCGATACAACATGATGGCTGGAATGCCCGTTTCTTCCTCATGACTTTCCCTTGTCCTCGCAAATTTCAACCAAGTCAACATGGCAAACTTGCAGCATTAGCAGAGTTGGCTCGACCCTGCTGGACAACATTTTGGAACAAGCCTAATCGTTACATGATCGTGTGGCCAGTTTCAACCTACAACGCAGTACCTAGCAAATTGGTCATTTGGTTTGTGCTTTGATGTTTGGCCGTGAAGAGGTCTTTTGTTCTTGGTTCGCCCCAACCGCGGGAAATAGGACTGAAAGTTGGCTTCTTTATGTCAAGTTCATGCATGGAACACGCCAACAACGCGGTCACGTACTTCATGTATATAAAGGTGTCGAGGCCGCATGGCAAAGCTCGTAATTAGGTAGACCACCGCTTCTCTCCATTCAATGTTCCACACCACACATCTTCACCTTTTCCCAGCAAATCTTTTCTCTTCCCCCTCAATTGCCCAAATAGCAGACACCTTCATCACGTCATTATCGTTATCGCTATGCAGTCAGGAAATCTGCCCCTCGAAGGGCAAGTGTGCTCTGTAGAACCAGAGTCATCTGGAGACGAAAAGCACACATTTATCGGTGCCTGGGAGAAGAGAACACTCGATGAGGCGCAAAGGGCAACAATCCGCCAGGGCATCGTGGAATATGAGAATCTGCTCTTGGAAAAATACGAAGAGCTCAAACGGCATGGGCCTTTATTCAAGCCGGAGCTTCTTTGATCAGATGATCGACATGTTGGAGGAGGTAGAAGCCAGGGCCGCCATGGTTGATGCTGATCCCAGCATCCCACAAAAGACGCGAGCCCTTGATATGAACGGGAACAAGCAAGACTTTTTAGACATCCCACCAAAGGAAGACAGGCTCGGCCCATACCTCACATTCACGCCCTTGGAGCAGCTCCTCTACTACAATGCGGATCGTGGTGACAAGAAGGAACCCATTTTTATTGCTAGGGTATCCTACAGCAAAATCAGCGAACAGGAGAACTACCATCCTGTCGAATTCATGGATGACGTCGAGGCAGCGAATCGGTTTGCTCAGGCTGTGAAGACCTGGAAGAACACCAAGCATGATCAGGCAATCCGAGAGTTTTTCTCCATGCCTGGCGTCCACATTCAACACAAAACCACCAAGCTGGTGGCCTTTGGACTGGGGGAATTTTGTGTAAAACCACGACCCAGTGACGATTTAGGAGGGTATCAAAGGTGTTACGACAGTATAAGAACCCAACATGCGGTGTTTCAAGAAGTTGGCCGTTCCCTGCAGGCATATCTGGACCAGACATCTCCAGGCGACGAGATAACGCTCGTCGCCCAGGACCCTGGTTATTCCGCCCTTGACAAAAGAATACTCAAGGACATGGACGTCCGGGCAATCGATCATCCTGTTCGAGGAATCATGGAGCTTGACAATGAGAGTGCTGTCTTTTCCATTGGCGCCGGCTTCCCAGTCAAACAGGTGGTTTTCGCGGTTAGCAGACCAACCATGATCATCTGGCAGAAGCCATCAAAGAGGGGTTTGGCACATCCTGCAAAAAGGCGTTGGCTATTCCCCCGAAAAGCTGAAGACCAGTATGAACCCCAGTCGCCCAGCCCTTGAAAGAAGACAGTCAAACGCAGCTAGACAACATGCTAACACCCCTTTCAACTCACAGTGGAGACGTACAACCGGTCGGAATCACCAAGATTCTCCAGGAAGAGTACGAAAGGTTCGTATTTCCGCAACACAAGGACCTGTACGGCGCGATTCTATACATCAGGAAGTAAGCACTAGAGCAGGCACTCGGTGCCCTGATCGACGCGTTTATGCCTGTGCCGCCAGGCGGCTGGCGAGATATTGCTGCGGCGTTTTACCGTTATGTCGATTCAGTTTCAGGACTCTGCTGGCGGAGACCAAACGAAAACGTTGTTGGATTTTACTTTCTTTCTGATGTTGAAGGATTGTGTTGGTTTTGAAGTCATGCTTTTGATTGCGTGCCGGTCGGCGTCCTGTCATTAAAGAAATTGTTGGCCTGGGTGGTTGAAATTCAGGTTGTGTTCAAACCCGGGGTTTGATGTTGCTACGACGTAAGAACAACCGAAACAGGCACCCACCTAGGTACTTAAGTACTAAACAGGCAGTCTACAATACTTCGGTGTTTTCAGAGAGCCTGGCAATACCGGCGTACTCGTCATCTAGGACCAGTTGAACCTCGCCATTGTGTTTTTGATCGACGTTGCCTCAACGTGAGATTAGCACAATTGCGAGTGCTGGCCTGTCGCACGTATCAAATAGTTATGACTGCCCGACCTTCTGTCTTATAGGAGAGTTAGTCCCGGAAATTGCGGTTCTCTGTTCTGGTCGCAAATTTCATTCCTCAGCAGCGCTACTAGTAGCTCCAACTGTCAATTTAACCGCTTCGGCAATGGTCTTGATAAAGCTAGCACCTTGGTAATATACGCAGCTGAATTTGCTTCATGATGTCTCTAACGGGCAGTTCTTTGCCGTCATGTCTTCGAGACAACGACGTAGTCAAAGCAAGACAGCGCGAAGAATCTGTTGTGATGCAATCAAGCGGTGTTATTCGTACTACTCTACTATTCTACTTGCAAAATGCAAGTTCAAGACTTCTTCGGCCTTACTTTCTCGACCTTTTAGGCCTTTTCTTCCAGTTCCGAGCCCTCTTTCCTTTTCTCCTATTCTGATTCCTCCTTCGACCCTCTCTATTCAGGCCATGATTGCCCCAGCGCTTCACCATCTCATGTCGACCCTGGATTCCCTCTTTCTGAACCCACGCCCTGTGCTTTGACTCGGGGGTTTTAGTTACTGACTTTGAAGTCTCTTGTTGCGATTACAAAGCCGGTGGTGCATCTGGCTTGGGAGGCGGCTTCCGAATTTACAAAACCACGTCCGCAAGACAGTCAGGTCGTGCTGGAGCAAGTCAACCTCTTCGTACTCCGCGTTCAATATCGTTGCGATGCCTGTGGGCTCTGTCTCTAGTCTAATGCCATTGCCAAACGGCGGTCAACCGCTATGAAAGTGAGCCTGGTAGGGAGGGTTGCCAGTAGCTCGCCAAATACCTAATTAGAACAGAATGGGGCAATTCACAGTTTCCACATGACCGTTGCAGCCGCCGAAGGACTGGAGATGACCGACCACTCGCTTAACGATCTTTTTGGTTGTTGGTTGCTAGCTCGTTTTTTAGTGTCTCTACCACAAGCAACAACCGCTCCTTTCTCATTTCCCGTCACTCATGCCCACCCACCTCAATCTTTCCCAGTGGTCGTGGCCCCTTCACCCGTTTGTTCTTTGACCCCTCGAACCCGACCCCAACCCGGTGCCCAACATGCGCCTCTCCTCTCACGCCCTTTGGCCCCTCGCGGCCTTGCTCCCTGGCCTTCAGGTTGCCACCGCCGTCGAGGCCGCTGCCGCTCCCGCTGCCGGCGTGCTGCAGGTCGACCTAATTTTCCCGCAAGACGGCGAGGTCTACGCGCCGACGGCCGACATGCCGTTTGTTTTTGCTCTGCAGAACGCTGGCCTTGCAAAATACTCGTATCCGAGCATCTACATGGGTGTCATGAACCGGTCGGACCCGGAGCTCCACACTCTTAACTTCCAGTACGACTATAAGGATCTCCACTGGACGAGCAACGAGCCGTATTTTCCATACTATTTCTTCGCTCAATTCGCAACCGAGGGCAGCTGGTCGGTTGACATCCAGTTCTGGTGGGGAACTTGCCTGACATCCCCCGACGGACGGTTCACGGGGAGGATGGACAGCAATACCTCGGACGACACGTATCTTTCCATCGCCTTCACCATCAAAAACGGCGGCAAGGCCATCGACATTCCCGGGGCCCTGGCCAACGGCAAGCCCTGTGCTGGGGATGCCATCACCGTCGGCGACGAGGTCTACACTCCGTCTAACTCGCCCCGGTGGGCGCTGCCTAGCGGAAAGTGCGTTGTGGCAAACCACACTACGCACTCTGCCTGCCCCGCGACCATCGACCCCGCCGTCGTCGCCAACATCTCGGCCGACATCACACGGCGGGTGTGTGGGAGGCCGGCCCGGCCCGCGAGCTGCCCGCCGCCATCCAAGAGTGCCGCCCAGAGACTGGCCGCCGCCCTCGCAGGTCCGGCCTTGTTGGTGGTTGCGGTTGGCGCCTTGGGACTTTTTGAAGTGTTGGCTTAAACATGTGGCTACGGGAAGGGGTGGTGCCGCTTCGGCGCCCAGGCCGTCGCGCCCCTGGAGGACGACAACCTTTACGTCGGCAGCCAGGTCATCATCGACGTCACCTGCAGCGCCTCGGTCATTGAACCGGCGGCATGCATACAAGTGGCAACAGGGAATATGGCAAGGGGTACATACATGGACATACCGTGCAACAGAACCACGGTGGCCAACGTCAAGTGGGGCATCTGTCTTCCTGCTGCGCCGCTCAGGTCAAGTGTGTTGTCGTTCGCCCATCTCCGGTGAACTGCTATGTCCATTCTTTCTTTCCTTCGTCCCACGCAATCGAGTCATGTAAAGTAATGATATCAAGTCGATGCGGGGATCTCATGATAGGGCCGGCCGCCTAGTGAGACCTTTGCGCGAGAGCATCTCCTCGTGCTCAGTGTGGCATCAAGGGCGTGGGAAGAAGTATGTTGTCACACGCTCCTAGCTGGCAGTTTACTCCCAACTTTACACCTAACACACCGTGGGAGTGCGTGGCCTCAATGGAAGCACCAAGTGTCATGTTAGACCCTTTCCTATAAGAACAACCCTTCTGGCACTGCAACGGTAAGGTATCCACCAAACACCAAAACACCTTCTTCTTACTCCTACCCGTCCAGCTGGCAACACCAAGAATTTAAAACGGCGAAAGAACCATTCAACATGTGCACATGGGTGACCATTTACTACGCTTGCGGATGCCGGCATCCCGACTCGCCCGAGATCGCTTGGAGGTGCGTGGAGCGGATCGAGGGGAAGCCTTGCAAAGGGACACGCTGGCGTTCTCCGGATACGCTCAGAGCCAAATGCCCAGCCTGCAGCCGCAATTGAGATGCCGCCGCGTTTTGATTGTGACGAGTGCCACAGAGTGGTAGGAGACCGGACTGCACCATGTGCACCAAGATCCTAATGGAGGAAGAGGAAAGGCAGACGAAGGAAAATTGACTGTTGTTAATCAGAACGGATATGACGGCCAATTTGGTAAAGGCCTGGGAGGTGTGGCTTTGAGTTAGGTTTTCTTGATTTAAACAATACATCAACGTTCAAAGCTGCACGAGTTTGTCGCTGGCATGGGTAGAAGTCGACTTCTAGATGCAGGACCCTGACTGTACCCCTTCATTGACGTCGCCGCTGGTCAACACCAGCCAATCGCTGAGGTTGGTCGCCTGACTTACAGACAAGAGGTGGTACCGAGCGTCACAAAACAGTTTGCAACCTCTAGCACTGGCCGAGTCTGGCTGTTCGTCCTGTGAGTGACTTGCAGCAGTGGAAATCGCAGGGCTGGGGAGAAAGGAGATACCAAGGGTGCAGGAGCTGTCGGTGTAGTGTCCGTTGACATACCATTTACCAGCCTCGGTATGGGTGCTGTAGTCCCAGCCGCTGACGAGAGGACGCGACGGTCAGCCGCCATACAAAGAAAAACGGTAATTACAGCTCAAATGTCAGGCGAATCCCGACTCTCAACATTCCCTCCTTCGTGAGTGGGCCGGTGCGGCGGGTGTGCTGCCCTCTGCCGGCGGTCTACCTTGGGGTGTGCCGTCCTGTGCTGGGGTGCGATGCCCTGTGTTGGGGGGTCTGCGTAGTGTAAGGTATTGATGCTTTGACACGGCCACCTCGCGATGTGCACGGCCGTATGATTGTGTTCTATTTGCATACGCACAATTCAAATTTCCAACTTGAAGCCATTCCCCCCTGCTGACATGAAGTTATGAACATGATTCAACCTCTCTCAGCGATGTGCATTACCGAAAGCTACCTTACGCACAAAACCCAACTAGATAGTCAAAACAAGCCATATCAAAGGGCAACTCTTGCGACTGGCAGAGACTTAACACACCTGCCACATCTTCACGCTCCTCCTTCTTCTCAGCCAGATTCGCCCTCCCGGGAGCCGATTCACCCCCGTAGGGTCGTAGCCGGGAGTTGTCAAGGCGGCTGACGGATCGGCACTGACCAGGTCTCGACCGAGAGCGCCCACTCTCTGCAAGCATCTCCCGCAGCGGTACGAGTATTTGTTCTATTGGTGAACATTTCCGCACGATTCTGCTATTGACAGCAAAGGCCCGCCGGTTTTTCCATTGAAAGTTGCAACTCCCTAGGATCTCCCCCCCATTGTGCCAATGCCAAGTTTCCACCCGACCCACTCGCACCTCCATGCGTGTTTCCGAACATCGCCCGTTGGGCATGGAGCATGCCAAGCATGTCCGCGCACATGCACGAAGCGACGCCACAGAGGGACCAGTGCTGATACTCCGCCGCGATTTCACTAATACCGACCAATACGGAGTACGTTTTCGTTGAATGAAAGCGCAGAGACTCGGACAATCTGCACTACCATGTCGGCCTTTGCAGATGCTTGCGAATTGGAAGCTCGGCATGGGGCGACCCAGTCTAGATAAATAGAGAGGTAAGACGCCGTGAGACGCTGCACCCCAGTGTCCGCTCCAAAGCTGGGTGCTCTCTCTCCAGGAACCTGCCAGCCCATCCCCCCATCCCCCCATCGTCTCTGCCTCTGCGGTTGCGCCCTGGCACTGGAATCGCAGAATCGCAGAATCGCACACTGTCCCGTCTACTACCCTTCCGAGCATCTCCTCGACCACACGTTCCCTCCCACCTCACGGTGTCTTGGCTCCCCGGCGGCTCCGCTCCTGACCTGCCTGTCTGCCATGGCCCCCCCCGCTGACGCCCAAGGCCAGAACCGCGAGCAAGTCTCTGGCCTCGCTGGATGTCCCCCAAGGTCAGTCCTTTCCAGGTTTGCTGCTTTCTTCCGGCGATAGGCTTCCTCGGAGCTCAGCCTCGCCCTCTCTCCTTCGTCAACTCCCCACACTCTGCTCCCTGTCTGATCATCTTGTCTGACTTCTCCCATCTACCAGCGGCGTTGATCCTACCTCGGAGAGGGAGAAAACGTCCCAGCGTCTGCTCCAAGGCATCTATTCTCTGCATCCGAGTCTGCCGCCACTCGTTGCGGCCAAGGTCGGTGCCAACTATGACGGGATGGCACCAATGGAGAGGTTCAAGTTGGAGACCCTCGGCGGTGCCGCAACGGCCGGCAATTTGACGGATACCGCCCATCAGAATGTGGCTTGCTTCAGCTGTCGGGCCACTTTCGGGTCGGGTTCTTAGAAGGGCAATTGGGGGACCACGCCGTCCCCCTTAGCTTCCATTGTTGTTTTGCATGTAATACCTCAAATTCGCAGTTCGCTACAGTCATGGTTAATATCTGTTCTTTCCTCGAACAAGTTTACCTATGTCGCTCTTTGGCTCCGCGCTCCGCGGCCGGGGGTTGGAAAGCGCCAAACGCCGCAATTTGCACTCCTGTTCTCGATGCACCAGCGAATTAGATGCGCCCCCTATCCCCCTTTCTAGCCAATCATCTCCCACCGTACCGCGCCCCGTCTCCCTCAAGGCCTGCTGAATCGAGTGAATTTACATCTCTGGTTCTGACTCGCATATCGTTAGCGTTTCGACAACATAATTAGTTATGTGGCGTTTTGCGTCCGCATGGAGGCCCCTCCCCCTTGCCCCCTCCCCATGCTCTGTGGCGTCTTGGTCCGTCCTGGAGTCCATCACGCATGCTTCAGGCTCGAGTCGATTCTTTTTTTTTTTTTTTTGGCTGATCCCCGCAGCCATTCTGTCCTGCGGAACGTCAGTTTGCCAAGGCTGGGTGCCAGGCTCTGACGGATGCACGTGCAAAAGTTCGAGCCCTTCTACAGGCGGTCTGGTCTCCTCCAGATTAGTTTCTGCTCTCATGACGGCAGTTTAGCCAAACCGTGCGCCAAGCCGTGTCCCTCCACGATTCCGACAGAAGCCCGCACCCACAACCGTCAGACGGGGACGCTGGTTACAGGGAGGGTCGCCGCCGAACATAGGCCTGGGATGTCGGCTAACATCTCACTCGTCTGGCGGGCAGGAGTAGGCTTTTTGTGCGGGTAGGTACCTCGGGATGATTGGGGACACCTTTGAGTACGTGGATAGGTATTTTGGTATTCAAATTCTACCTGAATTAAACCTATCAAAAAGGGAAAAAATGGTGACAGAACAGACAAAAAGGAGAAAAGAAGGAGAGAAATGCGTCCCAACACAGCGAGAGTCGGGGAGACGAGAGACCCCGGTGCTAACTACCTAACTGGAAACCCCGGGTCTTCCAAGGAGGAGCCGATATCGCATAGCCATAGCCCGTCTGACCGCGCAGCAGGCCATTGGAATTTAGCTGCAAAAGTCAGGTCTTGGTCAAAGGTGAAATCGCCTTGCCCGTCTAACCGTGCAGCGGAAATTCCAATCGGGACGTGAAAGCTAGCCCATGACCCCAAATTGGAGCTAAAATCCAAGATGGGATCCGGTCCCGGCGGGGCATATATCGGTGTTGCGGAACCGAAAGATACGGCAGAGTCGGCTTCGCTGAGGGGCTGGCCGGACGATTCCCCGGCGCTCGGGTTCTCGAGAGCCGAGCATACGGCTGACCAGTTCAGCTCAAATAGCGACTGTGGGGACGCGTCGTGTTTGGAGTAGAAGTGCTTCACGGCCCGGAGCACGATGTGCAGCATCTCATCCTCGGGACTGTCGATATATGGCGAGTCGGGCCGGTCGGCGCCGGGGAAGAGAATGTCCCAGATGGCGTACCAGCGTTGTGTTTCCGACAGCCCACGTCCCTGGCGGCGGTGAAGCTTGACGAGTTGGCTTGCGTCGAGGCCCTTGCCGATTTCGTCATGGGCTGCCCAAACAGGGCCGGCGTCCCGGCATGCCCGCTGCTGAACATGCACTTCGCGCTCAGCCGTCTTGCCCTTGCCAAAGGTCTGGCCGCATTTGGGGCAGTGGAGGGGCAAGTGGCATCTCTGTAGATGCTGGAAGACGAAGCTCGACGAAGTGAGGCGGTGACGAAGCATGCAACTCGTGTGCTGGGTCGGGGAGAGCTTGTAGTAGGGGCATGCCAGATACCTCCCCTTTTTGTGGCGGTCGCTGCCGTCGCTGAGGGCGCTGTCGTCGCTGAGGGCGCTGTCGTCACTGAGGGCGCCGTCGTCGCCGTTCTCGCTCTTGGCTCGGCTAGACCGCACACAACGTCGCTTCGATAGCCGGTCATAGTGGCCCGAGTCAGATATGCGACGGATGGCTGCCATGCCTGGAGGTTCGTCAGCAACCATGCCAACGGGGTGGGATTCTGAAGACTATGGAAGAGATGAGATGTCCTACTTTCTCAATATTCCTTATTCCCAATTTCGTTGCCGCTTCACACAACACATTGGTGCCGTTCGTGCTGGAGGTAAGACCAACCACAGCGTGGGATGTTTGCGATACACCTGTCGCCTAGGGTGCAGAGACGCCCTTTCGGGGGGGAAGGGGGGGGAGGAAAGTTGAGGATCAGCCTGGAAAGGCGAAGTCTTCTGTGCTCAGCCTCGGGGAGACAGTCTGCCCAAAGGGGCGCAGCTCGTGGTTTCGAACCGCAGAAATGTGCGAATTTGGCTGGTCCTGGCCAAGTCAGCCCAGCCCGCCACGTGTTAGCATGCCGCCACTGGGAGGCCTGGAGATTGAATCGCAAGGGGCTGCGCGAAACGCACAATCCCGCCAATCTTGTTCGCACGCGCCGCGCTCTGCTGGACCTTGATCTCCGGGGCCCGTTTGAGTTTTCCGTGCACGGGGAGGCGCGTCGTTGCTCCACAAGATAATCAACGGGCTGGAGAGAAGGTTTTGAGTAGGAACTCGGGGGCCGAGTCTCTCGAGCCTGAACAACGAATCAATGAATCCGCGGCCATGATGGGTAGCACACCACACCACCCTTCAACCGTGGCTCTGGCTCCGGCCCCGGATGTCGGTGAGGTGAAACCGCAAGGCAGTGCTCTGCGCGGTCTTCTGCAGAATTCTGCGTTTCTCCAGTTGAGGCCGGGCAGGACCTAACCTCCCTCACCTCCCCCCTCGTGCTTCCGCGCTCCGCTTGTTCTTGTTCTCTCCCCTTCGCGAACCCCCGCCACCCTTCACTCTCCCATCATTGCCAGTCTGTGACTGTCTCCGCTTCGATCCCAACTCCTGTCCACCATGGGTCGAGTTCGCAAGAGCACGGATCGGGCTCGCTCCCCAACCCAGGTGCGGGCTCGCAGCGCCATCGCGGCTCTACCTCGTCCTTTCACGCCCGCTCAACCTCCCCCCCTCAAGCGCGCTCGACCTCCAACCACCGCACAGAAACACTCTCTCGCTTGCCCTGTCTATCGACACAAGCCCGAGGCCAATGCGGAATGCGCCAAACACACGTTTAGTCGGGTCCGGGATCTCAAGCCGCACTTGCGGGGCCGCCACTCTCTCCCGCCGTACTACTGCGCTAGATGCAATGACATCTTCGACGACAAGGAGACATTGTGCAAGCATCAGAAAGATAGCCTGTGCAGCCTGCCGGACGATGGTTCCAAGATGGACGGCCTCGACTCGGTGCAGCTTGACTCGGTCCAGAAGTTCCGTGCGAAGAAGGGCGAGAGCGTTGACGAAGGGTGGTTGCGGCTCTGGGCCATTGTAACCCGGAACGCCCCCAAGCCGCCTCTGGCCTTGATATTTATGGGCAGCAAGTCCGAAGAGGCGGCCGGGTTGATCAGGGGGTTCTTGGATTCTCAAAAGCCGGCCATCGCAGCTGTCGTTCCGGCCCGCCTGGCTAGCATACCAGGGATCACTCCGGAGAATGTGGGCGCAATCGTTGACGGAGTCACTGGTTGGCTGTTGTGCGGCATCCTCGACTCGAGTGCCCCTGTCACGGCGACCTTGCGCCCGAACCCGGCCGCTGCTGCTGCCGCCGGTGCTTCCAACGTTGACGCCCTTGGCCAGCCGCTGGAATCCGACAACTGGCAGCCCCCTGATGGCGGGCTGTCCGATGCCGACGGGGAGTTCGAACCCGACGCGCACCCCGACGACGAGGGCCAGCATCAAGACGAACCGCTGTCTCTCACGGATGTTGCAGCCGGTTCTCAGGCTTCCATGGAGATTGACCCTCTGAGTTTGAGCCCCTTTCCCAACGACTTCGGCGACTTTTCATGGCAGAACACCGACATCATCGACCCCGCCCTCCTGTCCCAATACCCGCTGGTGCCGTTGTTGTGAGTCGACAGCGGCCACCTGGTTGCTAGCGGCTCTGCGGGAGGTTGCATGCTCTCACAATGCGCCAGCGGATGCACATGCGACTTCCTGGCGAGCAATCACCAGCAGCAGGGCGGCATGATGTGATTGGTGTGGGGCCTTTTCTGTGTTTGCTCGCTCTTGGTTCTCCTTGGACAAGAAAAATGTTAGCTCGGCTCTCTTGGTAATCTTGTTTCCTTTGGTCGTCGGCCAACAAGAAAGGGGGCTACAGCGGTCATCTTCAGTGCCAACAAACACCGATGTTTCCCAACACCAGCCTAGCGTTCATGTCCTAGTACTATTGGTCTCTCTGTGTATATATGTCTTCTTAGTAATCTTGATTCCTGGCTTGCACTGTATCCATGCATCCCTCCAACCATTCCCTGCATGATTGCATGCATCTCGCCCAAGCCCCGTCTCAGTGACATCTCCCCTGCAGCGAGCGCCCACGGAACCCATATCAGCAACCCCGGCGCCCGCCCAACCCGGCCTGCGCAACCATCTCGCGCAGAACCGACCCGGCCACCGCCTCCCGCGTCTCCTCATCCACCCCTCGCCCCCTCCCCCCCTCAGGAC
>Ga0247824_10000399_pt1 | contig 20857 bp, 14 predicted proteins | sample 13C_PalmiticAcid_FD_194412 | JGI IMG/M metagenome (GOLD analysis project Ga0247824, IMG submission 194412) | Soil microbial communities from agricultural site in Penn Yan, New York, United States - 13C_PalmiticAcid_Day48 | ecosystem: Environmental > Terrestrial > Soil > Agricultural land...
CCTCACAGACTGACCCTTTACCCCCCAGGCAACACAACCTACGCGGGTGCTCTCGCCGCCATCATGGCGAACGCAGTGCTGATCGGGTACATCTTCGTGGCGATGGCCGAGGACCAGTCGGACCAGCTGGGCCCGTCAAGAGAAGCCAAGAAGGACCGTTGAAGCGGGGATTCACTCGGATGCCTTCGGCCCGACGCAACTGTACATAATCCAACTTGTAACCAACCATCCATCTCCTTGTCATGATGTTTTTAAATCATAACCTCGGGCGACGTTTCCGTCTGTTACTTCACAAAGAAGGAACGGTCAGCTCATCAAGGGACCGCGCTTAGCTCCCTTGCCGAAACCACTGTGTGCGTGCCAAAAAGAAGATGTGAACGTGAGTAGATAAGTAGGTAGGTAGCTAACTATATTCTCCTGCTGACAAGGTATAAACGCTTCCGTCTCGCCCCCAGTCCATTAGGTCTAGGATACAGGATTAGTGATACTCTCCCAAAAACTACCTCCCCTCCCTTCCTCTCTTGTTGTGTCCACGCGCCCGCATCCCATTTTTCACACCAAGAAACAGACAAGGAGAAACTCGCAGGTGGCAGGCAAAGAGCCCAGAAGAAACAACAGTTGACGATACCCTCCAAGAAAACCCATCTCATTACGTCCTTCATGAACCGCGTAAACACATCCCGTTCCGTCACAAGCCCATAACCCATTTGATACCCACATGTATGTTCAGGAGACGTTCATTCCTCCGCTCCGACCTTGCTCACGATTCCACAAAACAGCCAGACATAAAGAGAATCCCGCTAATGAGTGTGTCCAATATCCCCGCCGATTTGCCTCCCGCTCCGGCCGCAGAGAGCCACAGCCCGAGCGAATCTGAGGACGTCTCCGTTTCTTCGCATACAACCATCCCACCCACAGCTCCCAAGCAGCCCTGCTGACCGGCCCAGAGGTTTTTCGGAGTCGAAAATAAGGGTATCGCAAAAACAAGTGCAAAAGAAAATCGAAGTTCGGCTGGGATCGACGACGAGATCAAGAATCAGCACTACCCATTCTTGCTAAAGCGTCGCGAAAACCAGCTCTTTCGCTTCTCCAGTTGAGCCGGCCGCATCTGTTGGCCCTGGCTGGCGGAAATCGGTTTCCTCAAGACCGGCGTTGCGTCTTTGTGAGGAACTGGCGGCGGAGGGTTGGCAAAGCTCGACTCCGCGGCAACCTGATAGTTGTTGTTGAAACCTCCGCTGCTGCCGTTCATGCCGGGGTTCTGCAAGCCCACTGTAAAGGTCGGGGACTGATACGTCGGACTTTGGTTAAAGCCGATGCCGTAGTCGTTCGATGGTTCGGGCTGCCGTCTCGGTATGGTCTGCACGCGCTCGATCGAGCTGTTGTCGCTGCTGGTGGGGTCGGTCTGATAGCCCGCCGGTTCCCCTGAGGAACCACTCCCAGACGCAGTGGTGACCGTCTCGTAAGACCGGTGGTTGTTAGAGAATGGATAGTCCTGGGCGCCTTGCTGTCGGTAGGCAGAGCCGTACTGCGGTTCGGAGGCCATCCTAGGGAAACCCCGTCGGCCGCTCTGCGGTGGCGGCCCATAGCCGCCATATCCGGCTTGTTGGTCGTAGTAGGCGTCTCGTTGTCCCATCCTCAGATCCTGTTGACTACCCTCGGCTCGGCTCGCATACATTGTCGAAGGCGGACGACTCCCATAGTAGCTGTCATGTCCAAATCGACCGCCGTTTCCATCTATTCACAACATGTCAGTGTCATCTCGCCTGTGCGGATTCACGGGAATGCGTACTGCCGCCATAGTAGCTGGACCGCCGAGTGGATCCCCATGATGGACCTTCGGTGTCTGTGACGGCGCGCGCGGTTAGCAAGCGGCGCTGGATCGGGGTCGCGGTGACATCGGCCGTACCTGCGCGCACTATGGACCTCCGGTTGCTGTACCCGCCATCAATTGCCGCTTCGAAACTTCGAATTGTGTCCAACGGGCGTTCCCATCTGCTGCGCGTCGGGTTCGAACGGTCGGGATCGGCTGTATAGGGAGCTCAAATTAGCCTTGCGCCAGGTTTTGCGACAATGTCTTGGACCATACCGATGGGGTTTCCGGTAGCGTCCCTGTGCTGAATGCTCCTCAAAGGCGCGAGGGAGGACTTGACGGTTGCAGCAACCTCAGCTGTGATAAAATCAGCAACAGCGCAACACGAAAGTCAGAGACAGATTGCTCACAAGGTTCTGCCTCCTGCATGGCAAGCGTCGGGTCCGCTTTGCTGTGCAGTCTCTTGGCTTCCTTTTCCGCAGATGTCTCATGCAAGTCGATCTTGTGGTTGTTGCCCGAGCCCTGAGACTTGTCTGACCTGAAACTAAAGGTTCTCGACTTTCTGGGCCTCTGGCTCTGCCTCCGCTGAGACGAGGAGAGCTGGGACGCCTGGGTCGGGGTCTGCTGGAGTTGGTAAGCGGTGGCGGGTGGAGGATGGGTGTTTGTGATCGCCATCTTGTCGGCTGGGGAGGCGGGACAACAACTTTATCTCGTCGTCGTGTGGCCGGGGGTGAGCGGAGACGCGATGGGTCAACCTGGCTGTACCCTTGCTGTCGAAACAGTGATCACAGCCCGTTAGGTCCAACAGCTGACGGTTTGGTGACCCAAACTGGGGAATAAAAGTGGATTGGCTGGGGGGATGCCCGGATGTCGAGAGATTGCCCTGTCTGTTTTGGTGGATTCTGCAGGACCACAGGACCCACACGAGGTGTTGCAGGTGTCTGGAATAAGCAGCGGGCAGTGAGGTGTCTCTTGAGGTGTCGGGAGAGATCGCGGTCGATCGTAGCCTTAAGTAGAATGGTAGAAAAAAACGGGTTTAAGCAGACAGGTGGTTGTCGGGTGACTCGGCGGGTATTCTTCAGCAACGAAGTGGTGATTGCGGTGGGCGTGCGCGAAAAGGGACAGGGGAAGGGAAGGCGTTCTCGTGGAACTGGCTGCACCTTTCAGGTCCACGGGTGGCTGTGTCCACCAATCTTGGCACCGTCTCTTGCACCGTCGGCACTCGGCAGGGCAGCGTCCTCAGGCTGATGAGCGTCGGGTGTCTTCTGGTCTGATCGGCTCAGGCAGGTGCTCGAATTTGCTGCAGGGGTCGAGAAGGAGCCACTGCAACCCCAGAGCAGCGCCTTGTGGGGACGGCGCTAGGGCCGACTGCGGTTTGTGTGGGTTTGGGGCAGCCTGCCTGGGCAGAGAAGCTCACTGACGTCAGCGCCTCTGTCCGCGCTGATTTAAGATCAAACCACCACGTCAGCTCGAGAACCTGACGGGCGCTGTTTGGTGATCTTTTTTTCTCTCCTTTTGCGGCAACAGGCCTGCGCTTTCAGAGGTGAGGCTTCAACGGAACCCTTCGCGGATGGGGGATGTCAATGGTGAGATAAATTGGGGTGCGCTGAATACGAGGTCTTGTCTCCGTTGCGGGAAAGGCGTCGCTGCATGTGCAGGAGTTTGGCACTAATCGATGCAGCTGCCACTGGGTCCCTGACTGACGTGCCAGCGTTGTGGACTAAGCGCAGTCCTGCGAGTGAGATGGGAAGATGACTCGGGCGTATGGGACGCGAAGAGAATTATATCGTGATAAATACGACGCGGACGAGGGGACCGAAAACAACGACGGGCGCTAAATGGAGGGAGAAAAAAGACAACGATTGTCTCGTGGATCCACGCGGAAACGAAGGTCTCGAATGCAACGATAACGATAGGGACCCACAGCAGAGCGCCCTGATGCCGAAGGGTTTCAACCGAAAGAAACGGGACAAAAGTGTGTCGTGGGCAGCCGTGTTCTTAAGCATGATTCGGTTTCCGGATGCAGCTGGGAATACGCTAGGGCGCGTGGGAAGGTGGGAGGGTGCAGCACGGAGCTGCAAGGCGGGGATGATTTCAGACCTGTTTTGATTTGCCGCTTGCAGTGCAACTCGCTCCTTTTTTCGGCGTCGTCAGCTACTGAGAGGCAATCGACCTTCCAACACGAGTTGACGACGCACAGGAGAATGGTGCAACATACGCGGTCGATCCACCTGCAAATCGCGGGGGACATCCATTTGTGGTGCCTCGCTGGCCCTCCCATCCACGAACGCAAGACGTTGGGGTGGCGATTGGGTCCACGATCTGCTGGCGGATCATCTGCGTGGCCCAGACACTCAGCAGCCAAAACAGGGTTAGGGGGTGGCTGTTTGGGCCTGGGCGTTGCGGTATCAATTCAATACTGGGACCTGTAACTGTCCTGGCGGAATCGTAACTGTGACAGAGGGACAAATCATACAACTCAAACGCTGCTCGGTTCATAGTTTGAGTGTCTAATCATGTTAATCATCGGAGTCTTTCTTTCGTTTGCAAATCCCTTGTAACCCTGCGATGTCCAATTGGCTTTGCTCACAACACCCAGCAGAAGCATTGCCCATCTGAGCAAATACCACTCCTTCTTCGGCGCATAGATCATCAACTTATTTGTCTTCTCTTCACAGAATTCCGGATCTCAAATTAATACCAAACTGATGCATAAGCCATAGCACGTATGCGGATTGAAGGCAAATGCGAGGAATGACCGGATGCCATTGTAAGATGCGCAAGCGAGTTGACATAATCGCTCTGCTTAGCTCTGTGTGAGTTGAGAAACGCCAACATACTTTCCGCGGATACGAAATTGAGTACGGCGCGGCTCGAAGCATCTTGGATTCAAATGATTGATGAGCACGGCTGAAGATGCTGGCAAATGCAATGACCTGTAAGTCCTTGAAGTGTTTAGTGTTCCCAATATCTTCCGGCTACAATCACCCCACCCCGCATGGAGAATCCAAACAAGGAACGCCCTGGTGCCGCCGCTCGTCTGGAAGGTTGGCAGGTCGGGTCGCCAAGGCCAGGATACGGAGCTCTCGCTGCGCCTCAAAGCATGTGCGAAAAGACGTCGCGTTACCAAGCAGCTTCTACGCAGACCAACGGTTCTCTCCGTCGCACCGCTTTGCACATGGTCTCTGCATAATCCCGGTGCTTCCGGTACACAAGAAAGCCCAGAAAGCGGGAGCCGGTTGGTTCCCACTTGGCAGTGTGTCATGGCCGATTTGGCCGTTGATCTTTCCTCAGACCGTTTCATCGCTCAAGTGTTCCAAGCACTTTAACGCCACTGCAAGTCCCCGACCCGGTAATCTAGGGCACAATGCATGCAGCCTGCATCTCATGTAAGTGGAACCTGCCCGAGCAACGTTGAAGACGGGAGACTGTCAGACGCCTCGTCCCGTCAGGTACGGAATCCCGATTGAACTCAAGACCCCGCCGTCGTGGGCTCCGCCGGAGCTAAGCTCCCTCGCGTGAACCCAACTCGTCTCCTCGTTTCTCGTGCTGAGACATTGATTGATAATGGTGACGTACAGCTGGGAGACGGCTCGTGTGTGTGTGGTGTGAGACCGAGTCTCAGAGACCACTCCATACGTATCTCCATATCTGATGGATTCCATACGGAAGAGCCGGGGGCCGCTCCTTGTTCGGACCGCGCGGGAGGTTCAAGAGCCCGAGGGCATGTGTTCCTGGCCACAGTTTAGCCTGCCGTGCCACCTCAATCCAGAATCACTGAGCCACTCCGTGTTGCGTTGACTGTCGACGAGACAGAGCCATTCAACTACACAGTACCAACCCGCTCTGCACTATCTACCTGCAAATGCAACGCTAGCTCCAGGGGCAACGGCCGGAAACCTGCATGCTCTGTGGACTTCGCCAGCTCGAATCGCGGCCTGCCACACAGTTCCTGCAGGACCCGTTGAAAGCAGGTTTCTCGGTCCCTTGAACCAAGCTTGGGGATCCCTCACATGGACCCCGCCTCCCACGCTCCCGCTAGTACATACAGGAGTCCACCGGCAGATCGTCTCCTCCTGGCTCCCCTTTTTCAGTTGTTCCCTTGTCAAACGCATTTGGATAGGGATCTGAGTGGGTACAGGCGGGCTCATAAGGCTGCCCGCAAGCGCTGACCGGGACCTGCCGTTAATTCAACAACTGGCAGGAGGTCCGTGTTTGGCGTCTCGACTGGGCTTGGCCGAAAATGTCATCCGAAGCCCCCATGCAGGGCCATTGGCTGCAATGAACAGTGTGATTCCGAGCTAGCCACACCGCTGTGGCTGCGGTGGAGTGTCCGTTTCGGAGAGAGACATGGCGGTACAAGACGAGCTTTCGAGACTCACCTGGTTAGCCGATATACCTCGAAGACCAACCCCCAGCCTTCTCGTCACCACGAGCCCATCCTTGGCCCCGTGGTTCAACCATGCCCACGTTGTGCCCCCGGCCACCCCATCGGCTACAGCTTCCATTCAGTCCCGCCGGGTACCTGCGTCAACCTTCGGGCTGGACCTGCACGTAGGTGAGGAGACCCTGTGCAGGTTTGAAACACAAAGATATTGTCCGTCGTCCATAAGTCGAGCCGTTGCACAGTTCGTACGCCGATGTCTCGGACCGCATTCTTGTTTCTCCCAGGTCCAGACCACGGTCAGACGCTGGAGCGACGGCGCGCGGCAGTCAACCTCACTCAGCTCTGCCTAACCATCCCACGTCAGCGAACTGTTCTCATACATACACAACGGAATTGTCACCAATTACGGTGCTCTGTTGATCTTGACCAATGGATTCGGCTGAAGTTTGGTTCGTGAAACACTTTGTAAGTCCGCTCTTCCCAAGGTCACCATCCCTGCAACTTGGACCATCCTGGTGCCCTTGTAGACCTGTAGAATTTTGTAGCCCAGGCTTGGCCATTATCGTTGTTATTGTGACATGAGAAGAGACGAGCGTCCCTCTCTGAGCTGCCTTGTGTCCCTCACCAGTGAAGCACTATCCTGCGCCCGATGTTGCGGATCCTCAACGGCATCGTCATTTTGGTATTCCCTTGATTTGAATGCTAGAAGCAAGGCCATGTCTGCGAAGGCCTCGCCAGTCCCTGATGCACCGAAATCATGAACCACCGTTACCAACCAACTCCGGCCTGACCCATTCCCTTAAATCGAGGAGGGGTAGAGCATGATGCGAACAGAAGCGCCGAAAGATCTCGCAGGAAGGGGGTTCGTGAACTTCGCCCGGACAACGCCGGAGTTGCCTGCAGAACAATAGTCAGCCAAACCCATCCCACATGCCGTGTCGTCCTCGTCGGTTCCTACCATGTGGCCTTGTCACCTTGCCCCAGATGACGCGGATCTTGGTGCCGCGCACCTCCTTCTGACCCTGGTAGACATAGGCGACCTTCTTGCCGAGGTAGAAGCTGCATCCTTCGTCAATCACCATCCCTCGGCGTGTTGGCGGCTGGCTTAGCAACGTACTTGGCACCAGTGGTGTCATCAACGCCCTCGATCTTGATCAGGCTCGTCTTGGGGTGGGTGTTGTGGCGACCACGCTGGTAGCTCAGGTGGCGACCCCTATGAAGCAACCACCGTCAGTCTCTCGTTTCCATCGACAGTCGGTTTCGGGCGGAACATCGCGTCGCGTGGGCCCATCGCGTTCGGAGTCGCAAGTCGGCGCTTTCGGGAGTGTCGTCGGGGTTTGTACTCACTTGACGTAAACTAGAATACACAGTTAGCCAAGCCCAAACAGTGCACAGCAAATGCAGCAACGGCAATACTGGATATCGCGGCCGCTTCATCCCCGGTCCGCGCCAGCACCCGTTGCTGCACAAGTTGAGGTGTGCTCACGTCTATGACCAGCTTCGGTAGGCATCTTGTCGGTTTGAGGTTTGCCGATCGATCAATCTCTCCGGGCCACGGTCAAGGGCTATCAGCAAAATGTCGTGCTGATTCGAGGTCCGGCGTTGGGCGACGTGGTTGTGGCTCTACACTTCGATACACCAGGCGATTTCAAAAATTCGCATGGTGCGGCTGGTAGGGCTTGGATGTGCACTTTTGCGGGGCGGATTATCTGTAGCGCCGACTTTCCGTCCATGGACAACTTCCACGACTTGGCGCGCGGAACATTCCGACCCATCCCTGCTCAACCATCCCCCTTGCTTGTGGCTGGAGTTCAAGCCACAGATGATGCCATCGAAATCAGCCCCACCTTTGACCGATAAGCAAAAACGGCGATAAGCCCATTTCCAGCAATCCCGCTGCTAGCCTTCGAACGAACCTCACTGAACCGACACCGACCGCCGTGCAACCCAACCGGAACGATTTCGGACACAGAGGAGGTATTACTGATCGAACAAAGTTGGGCAATGACTTTTTCAGGTAATCATCAGCCGGGCAAGCAGACACCACTCGTGCGTCAGCTATGCGTCCATCACGTCGACAGAAGTCGGGGAAGGTGAATGGTCCTGCTCAACATTTCGTCTGATCCCCCGTCAACTGGGCAGGTCATCAGTCCTCAAATCATCAGTCCATCAAGCTACCCAGAATCCCAATGCACACTTGAACTGTTGCGCGGCCGAGCCTTATACCAGATGGGGCCAAAAAGTGTCGGCAGCTTTACCGCTCCAGTCAAGACTCGAGCGCGGGTAAAATGGAAGGCATGCCGTGTGAAGAGTGGGATCTCGCTCCACAGCTTGAGACTTGCGAAGCCGGCCCGGACTTCGGAGAGTCACCCTGTCTCCTTAAACCATACAGCGACAAGGCGCGACACCAGCAAATTGTCCGTCTTGGCCCACTAGGCCAGGGGATGTCCGATACTTATCTGCTGATGATGTGGTCATCTCAACAGCGGGTGCCGGGAGCTCGAACTCGCAATCTTCAAAGCTGTCCCGCGGAGATGTGGGCGGAGTTGTCCCCGTCGACACCTCTCTCTGCTCCTATGACCAATCATGGACATAACACCATGCTCTTCTTTCCCCCGAGGAGTCGCAAGAGCTGAGGGAGAGACTTGCATTTGAGGCGCGCTCTCTTAACTAATAGGCGGAACGAAGCTCACGTATCGAGAATGGGCGGCGTGGGGGGCTGAGGAATTCTGCCGGTGCGCGAACCCCGGTCTGCCCAGCAGCATTCGAGACCTCCGCAATGTGCCATTTTTGCCTGGACGGAGGTTTAGTGTCGAGACAGGCCCGTTCCCCGTCCGCTGTGACTGCGCTATTTCTCCGTGGAAACAACCAGTGACAAGCTGCGGGAGGCGAGGGAGGGCGCTGCCGCCGTTGTCGCTGCAGTGCCGCACACACCCGCACATGTTGGCAGAGAAAGACGATGTGGATGTGGATGACCACCTCATACGGGGGAGCTCCAAGAGAGCTCACCAGAAACCAATCCTTGGCTGCGTGCCCCACCATCCATCCCACCATCCCACCATCCCCAACGAGATGCAGATGCCCCGCCAAGAATGGATTGACAGCCCGGCCTTATTCGCACCTCCCAGAGCGGTCCCAGACACCGATGCAACAAATCGTGCAACATACCGCCCGCACAGAGACGAGATCAGCCAGATTGCTGGTTGCAAACACGCCAGCTTCCAATTGTTATCAGGACTGCCGTCGCGGTTGAGGGAAGGAGAGTGCCTTTGTCTAGGGGGACAGCAGGTTCGGGCCGGACGGCGCATGTAACTCCATGGTGCCAATTCGGATGCAGCTGCTTGCAACTCCCAGTACGATGGGAACACGGCCCCCAGGAGCTCTCAGAATTAGCCACAGCGTCCAGCCCCGCGAAAGAGCATTGTGACATCAGATAGCTGTCGACACGTAGCAGGCTACATCATGGGCTCTGCTCCAAAATCAAACTCATGATGACTGTTTCCCTCGCACATGGGCGCATCTCGACAGTCAGAGTTACAAATCCAAGGAGGGGCGTGCGCCATCCGGAGAAGTCGGAGTGTCACAGAAGGTTTCGAAGGGTTAACATACCCGGTCCAAGCTCTCTCTTTGGGCCAGGGCGACCAGGCGAGAAAGTACGTAAAGGCGGGGTCCCTGAGTAAGCTGCCCCTCGTCGCAAATGCCCTGCTCTCTCTCTAGCTCCAGTCCTCTGCGCCATCACTCATCGCTCGCCCCAACTGCCCGGTAGAAATACCATTAACCCCGAATCTCCATTGATCGGAGTCCGACCACTTTTCCACTTGTCAACTTGTCGACACACCCCTTCCCACCAGTTTCCAAAACTCCAGAACACCATCTCGACTCTGTCCCGCGGACTCGACTTGATTCCTGGACAAACCCGCCCGACAAGATGTCCTCTGACATGCATTCTTCTGGAGGGTGAGTGTCTGAGCCCCGCCAGTAATGACACAATTCCAGTGGAGCTAGTTTGGACGACTGGGATAGCTCAGCGCGACCGCGCTCGACGTTGGTTTCGCTGGCCGCAGAGCAAGCAAGCGCATGCCCAGCAAAACAGACGATGGATTGGGAGGGCAACGAGTCCGGGACTGGTGCTGACTATTTCCTAGCGTCATCGAGCTCAAGGACAACACGGTCATTGTTGTCCTCGGCGCCTCCGGTGATCTTGCCAAGAAGAAAACGGTATGCGTCACTCCCCCAAAAAAAAAAAAAAAAAAGGCCAGATTCCCCTGGCTCATAGTGCCAATCGGCTAACTTGTCGCAGTTTCCCGCTCTCTTCGGACTCGTAAGTTGGGGAGCTCCCACCGGAGCTCGGGGTGAAGCAAAATGACTAAACGCCATCGCAGTACCGAAACCAGTTCCTGCCCAAGGACATCAAGATCGTCGGCTATGCGCGGACAAAAATGGACCATGACGAATACATTCGTCGCATCAAATCGTACATCAAGACGCCCACCAAGGACATCGAGCAGCAATTGGAGGAGTTCTGCAACCTGTGCTCATACGTGTCTGGCCAATACGACCGGGATGATTCGTTCCTGCAGCTCAACAAGCACCTCGAGGAGCTGGAGAATGGCAAGAAGGAGACCAACAGGCTGTTCTACATGGCCCTGCCGCCCAGCGTCTTTACCATCGTGTCGCAGCACCTGAAGAAGTGCTGTTACCCGTCCAAGGGCATTGCCCGTGTGATTGTGAGTCGGATGCCGTCGGGTGCCCTCCGCCGCTCTGCCGCGCTGACACTATGACAGGTCGAGAAGCCGTTTGGCAAGGACTTGGCGAGCTCGCGGGAGCTCCAGAAGTCGCTCGAGCCCGACTGGAAGGAGGACGAAATCTACCGCATCGACCACTACCTCGGCAAGGAGATGGTGAAGAACATCCTCATTTTGCGATTTGGCAACTCGTTCCTCGGCGCGACCTGGAACAGGCACCACATCGACAACGTGCAGATCTCGTTCAAGGAGCCGTTTGGCACCGAGGGGCGCGGCGGATACTTTGACGAGTTCGGCATCATCCGCGACGTCATGCAGAACCACCTGCTGCAGGTCTTGACCCTGCTCGCCATGGAGAGGCCCATCTCGTTCTCTGCCGAGGACATCCGCGACGAAAAGGTGCGGGTCCTTCGTGCGATCCCCGCCATCGAACCCAAGAACGTCATCATCGGCCAGTACGGCAAGTCGCTCGATGGGAGCAAGCCGTCGTACAAGGAAGACGACACTGTTCCCAAGGATTCGCGGTGCCCGACATTCTGCGCCCTTGTTGCTTACATCAAGAACGAGCGGTGGGACGGCGTCCCCTTCATCATGAAGGCAGGCAAGGCGCTCAACGAGCAAAAGACGGAGATCCGCGTACAGTTCAAGGACGTCACCTCCGGGATCTTTAAGGACATCCCGCGGAACGAACTTGTCATGCGCATCCAGCCCAACGAGAGCGTCTACATCAAGATGAACTCGAAGCTGCCCGGCCTGACCATGCAGACGGTGGTCACGGAGCTCGATCTCACATACCGGAGGCGGTTCTCCGACCTCAAGATTCCCGAGGCATACGAGTCGTTGATCCTGGACTGCCTGAAGGGCGACCACTCCAACTTTGTCAGAGACGACGAGCTGGACGCCAGCTGGAGGATCTTCACGCCTCTCCTGCACTACCTGGACGACAACAAGGAGATCATCCCCATGGAGTACCCATATGGTGAGCAATCCAGAGAAACCGGCAACGCCCCGGAAAATAGCTGACTTTCTCTTTCTCCAGGTTCTCGGGGCCCTGCCGTGCTCGACGACTTCACCTCGTCTTACGGCTACAAGTTCAGCGACGCGGCCGGATACCAGTGGCCGACGACGTCGGCTCTGGGGCCAGGCAACAAGTTGTGAGTGGCTTGTTGATAACTGCTAGAGGAATCTGCAAAAGACAAGAGTACACTGGTTAAACGTTGGCCTTTACGCAGCTGAGCAATATTACGAGGTCCATCACGACAAATCTAAGAACATGTTAAGCGGTTGTTAGAGACGAGTGTGTTTTTGGCAAGGGACGTCACGGTTAAACTTTGTGGCACTGGGAGCAAGCCGGGCAATAGGAAAACGGTGGACGGCAGACAACGGGATCGTATGAGCTGCCAGTGGTGGCCGCGGAGTTTTTTTCATCGGTATCGGATGGTTGTTAGGCCCGGATGGTATTCAACTTGCGGCTCTACGTTGAACATCCTCAGGTGGCTGGTTACGATGTATCAAACGTTGATTTTGTTTCTGATTTGTGTGTGGCCCATCTTGTTCCGTGAGGAGTGACCTCTTCCCTCGACTCTCGACTCTCGACTTGGATCCCTTCGGTGGGCTGCCCCCAAGCCAACGACCACTCACTTCCGAGTTCGGCCAGACTTGAATGACGTAAGGGATCTCGGAAGCATGTGCCGATCACAAACACAGAGGTATGTACTGTGTAATTACAGCTTACAAAGGAAAATGGGCATTGAAGGGATTGCATACGGTGTGCTATGTTTCCAATGCGCACCGTGGAAGTTCTTTTTCCGGAGCAGCAAGGAGTCAACAGGAGAAATGGAGGCAAACGGGTCAAACAAAAAGTCCCGTTCTCCTTGAGAGAATGCGCCGATAATTTTCCTCGGTGGAATGTCGGTGATCTCTCATGAGAAGACCGAGGGAAGTGGGGGAACAAAAGTTTCAAAGCTGGGTTTGTGCTTGGCATGGGATCCAATTGTGGCTTGACTGTCCCCCTTGTTGAGAGCCGCCGAGAAATAACTTGCCTATGGAGCTGCCTAACCATTCAGGCACAGATACCCAGCACCCCGGTCGCCCAGCCTCCACCCCTGTTCCAAGAAGCGTGCATCCCGTTCTTTGAGAGCGAACGGCAGCATTGAAGCCGTCGCCCCCATCCCAACCGCGACGACCCCCGACCGCGACTACGAGACGACGTCGACATTTCTCCAACCGCCACCACGAGCGCATTACCAAAACGGGTGTCTACCATCACCGAGGTTTCAGGTTCTGCTCGCGCGACAGTCCAGGCGAGCGTCGCAGCAGAAAAACGCAGAAGGAGGAAGGCAGAAGCGCTTTGCGACCGGTCGATTGCTTGCGCGAACCCAGGTCCGTACACCGGTTGAAGCATCACGGACACCAAGTCACGGCGCCGGTTAGGAGCTGGGAGGGATGGGCGATTGCATATCCCGCTCTCGTCATCTCTTCTGAGCCAGCCTGGTCGCAGCTGCAGGAGCGTCAGGTGCTGCTGCGCGACCGACAGCGTCGGGGAACCAGAACATTCCGCCTCCCGGGTTCTAGCTTTGATTGAGCAAGAAGCCCCTCCGTTCTTCGCTTGCTCTGCGGATATCCACAACTCGGACCTAGTCAACGGCGACCGACCGACCGATCCATTCGACCGTATGGAAGTCGGGAGCCGTTCATTCTCGCTCCAACTCTCCCTCGCTTGGTCCGCCGACCACAAACCCCTTCGGACTCGGATTTCCTTTCCCTCGACAAACAGCTGTCGCCTAGGGGCCTTCACCATCGAGTCTCCAACATTGCGCACCCCATATCCATTGCCTCAGGTCATCTGCTCCCGCCCGCTTGTCCAGCAACTGTCACTACGGTTTGACACATCAATCTAGACTGGCCGACTGTCACAGTTGACAGCGCTGCGCCGCGGCCCTCGTGGTGCAGAGGGCGATTTCAGCATGGACAGCAGTATGCACATTGATACGCATACCGACAAGGGCAAAGCTTCCATCATCAACGGCGTCAAGGAGGACAGTGTGCCACTCAAACCGGAGGGTTTGCCCGACGGCCTAGGAACCAACAATGGGGCGGCCATCGTGGGCGACTACAGCAGCCTGCAGGCGTTGCAAGCTGCCAAAATGGAGGACTTGCCCGATGAGCTTCAGCACATCACAACCGATATCATGCCGCTCAGCCAGCTCCTGAGCAGGCTTGCACAGTTTTCTCACGCGAAGCTTCAGCAACTGATCCTCGACCTGGCGTCAAAACCGCTGCCCGAAGTCACTGCCAACGGCAACACCAAAGGGAATAGCATTGGCGGCGGCGTCAATGGCAGTCTTATTAACGGCGCCAATGGTAGCGCGAAGGGCGGTGCCAATACCCCAAGTCCGGCCCTTGAGGATACATCCCCGGAGAGTTTGGAGAAGAAGACGATGATCCTCAACTTCATCCAGGACTTGCATTCGAGATGGGTCAAGGCCTTGGTCATTGCTGAGTGGGCCCGGAATGCCGACGACGTCAGCAAGCTCATTGACATAAGAAGTCATCTTGCCGAGAAGCTGGAGCTGTACACCAAGACCTTCTGGGACATGGTCAAAGTCAAGCACGAGATGTCATACGCCAAGGTCCCGAGCCCAGACCTCAAGACTGCTTTGGAGGTCCTCACAACGGGAGCCGTTCACTGGATGCCAGACGTATGTTGTGACTGCTGCGACTATCTGCAGAGTTGTGTGCTGACGCCCTTTCACAGTTCGGGTACCTGCCGAAGCCACCCTTGACAGCAGAAGAGGAGCAAGACTGGCTCCATGAAATCGAAATGCACTTGCATATGAGACTCCAGCTACACGAGTATGAGCAGATTCCACAACCGTGGAAGCAGTACGAAATTCAGAACGGCCGCGTCACCTTCACTGTTCCCGGCGAATTCGAAGTGGACCTGACCATCTCGGACGAAGAGTTCGACTCCCAGTTCTGGTTCCTGGATTACCGGCCGATATTCAACCCGGCGCCTGCGGAGCTCTCCGAGGGCGCGAGGAAGTTTATCGAATCCCGAGTCAACGGCATCCTCGAGACCGATGGGTTACCGGGGTGCTATAACTATCTCCACGGGCTTACTCTCACAACAAAAGTCGGCGAGTTCGCGCGCCAGGCTGTTGAGCTCAGCCAGACGGGATTGTGGACCGAAACTCTCAAGATTGAGAGGCTGGATCGCGTCTTGTCAATCCAGTACTGGGCGCACTCCCGGAGACCCCCAAGTTGGATCCTGATTGGAGTGCATAGCGGCAAGGCCTCTGAAGGAGTGCACGACCCGGGCTCTCCAAGCCATCTCATGTTGCAGTGGTTCCGGGATGGCAAGGAAGTCAAGAATGCCGACATTCCGTTCAATGTCGACACCATCTCCGTTGAGCAGCTGTTGATGACGGTCATTTCCAAGCACATTGAGCACCTCCTTTCGTCCATATTCAACACCCTTTCCAAGAAACCACGGTATGCCCAGAAGCAGGGCAAACTGGTCTTGCAAATAGCGGAGGAAAATCCCGTCGAGTCTTCGTTGACCATGGAGCTTCTTGGAGATAAGACTGCGGTCCTCCGCATTGGCCCATGGTTGGGCGATTTCCATTTCCTCGACCCATCTCCTACCCAGGCTTCATGGAAGGCGCGGTTCAACTCGTTAGGGAATCCCGCAGAGGAGGCTCCGGCCCTTTTGGAGCGGCTCAGGTGGTTCTCCGTGATGGATCACCTGAAAGTACAAGTGCCCTCTACCTGGACCGTCCTACCAACACCCCGGGCGCCGCTAGATGAGGTGAAGCAGATGGTCTACTCAGGATCTCCATCTTCCCGCGAAGGGTTCCAGGCAATATGGATGCGCCACGTTAGCTGGGACTCGCATTGGTTTTTGGTGATGACGATGAGCCTTGGGGGGGACCACTTTTGGTTGGTTGAAGTGTCAGTGTTGACTCTATCACATGTTCTACTCGCGGTTTATGCTGACGCACATCAAAGTCCGATGCAGAAACAAACAGGGCCCGCGCCGGGCAAATACATAAACGCGTTTACCCGGATCGACCCATCCACCCCCGACCTTCATCTCTCGGACTCGTTCTTCGAAAACCTTGCCAAGTACGGAACCAGCATCATGCTGCAAATCAAGGCTCTACGCAACCTCCACCAGCAGCGCGTTGCGCACGCATCCCAGAGGCCCACAGACCGCGATTCTTGTGACGCGTCCTCTCTGGACAAACTGCCCACGTTGCATGTGCGGTCCTCAGACATCCTGGCGCCTCGGTCTGACTCCAACAACCCGCCTCGCGTTTCTTGGGCGCATGAGTTTATTCCGATCGATTGGAAGGGCCTGGCGCCGGTTCCTGCGTCGGAGTTCAATGATCACTTAGCCAGTGCCGAGTCGCTTCAGAGGCGACCAGTACCACTGAGGGTCACAGTCGAGGCGAAGGTTGCCGTGACGAACCGTGCGAAATTCGAATTTCTCGAGAGCCGACTCGACCGAGATGTGCTCTACGACTCTCGGATTGGCCAGTTCACTCTGCGGTTTCGGCCAGAGGCGAATGACTCGGTTATTCCCATGCTCCAGGCGCGCATGCAAGCACTCGATCGCCTGGTCAACTTTGTCGACGCGCTCGGCCGGGCAGGCAAACACATTGTCCCGGAGAGCATCACCCTCCGTAAAATCATCTTCTCGTACGGCGACAGCTCCCCAGCCGCCCAGCCACCAAATCAGCAACTTCCTGCTCCCAGTCAAGGGGCGCAGCGAGCATGGAAAGTACGGCTTGATCTCGCCAGGGAGCAAGGCGTGGACGTCATTCTCGAGGCCGGCAATCCGCATCTGCGCATCATCGACTATCTGCGTGCGGCGGCGAACTCGTCCAAGTTCAAGCAAATACCGGCGTGGCTCGTTTTCACGCTCCCGCTGTTTCGAGGGTTGGAGCAGCTCCAAGACTCGTGGAACACAGTCCTCGCCAAGGAGCAAGGCGCCTGCTACATCTTCCACAAATCACTGGACTGGGTCACCCTGCGCTTTGCGCTGGCCGGGGCCAAGGGCCGACGCGTGCACCTGGACATCCGGCCCCGCGACAAGGCCGGCAACCTCACGTGGCACATCTACCGCCCGGCGACGGACGCCAACGTCAACAACGAAAACGACGAGTTCAACAAGGTGCTGAAGCAGCGCGTCTGGTCGACCAGCGGCAGCGGGTTCAAGGGCCTGATGAACGGCGCCGTGGCAAACTGGGACGAGGGAATCGAGAGCCTCCTCGCGCTCATCAGCACCTCTCTCCAGTCCCTCGCAGGGACACCCGCGCCCCCTCCGCAATCCCAACAGCAACCCCAACAGCAACCTCAAGACCAGCAGCACCAGCAACCTCAGCAGCACCAGCAGCCCATGCTGCAACAGCAGGGCCTCCCCGCCGGGCGATTCCCCCACCAGCTCCAGCAGCCCCAGCAGGCCTACCAGCAACAACAAGCTCGCCTGCAGCAGCACATGCCCCAGGCCAACATGCACCCGGGTCAGGGCCAGGCGCAGGGCCAGCAGCGAGGGGGGATGGGCAAGAATAGCAACGCGCCCGTGGTGATCCTCGACTAGGACCTGGGACGGCCGCGTCTGGAGAGATGAGAATGGGAGGGTTGGACGCGTGTCGGGAACGAGGCCGCAACTGAAAGTTGCTGAGCATATCTGTTTCGGGCTCTTTCTCTTTCTTGTTTTTTATTCCACGTTTTTTGACCTCATATAGAGAGGGTCGACACTGGCATATAGCGTTTGTGGTTTTTATAACTCATTTTCGGTCGGCTCGGCTCGGCTGGCAAGGACTTGGTGGTGGTGGGACGCTGGGTTTCTTTTTTACCCTCTAGAACCCAGGACCGGCAGGCAGGCAGGCAGATAAAATGGGGAAGGAAAGGGAGGGGAAGGGGAGGGGTGGAAGGACATACCCGCTGTATGTACGTTATCATTGGGACTACGGATACTGGGAAGGGGGTTTGGGACATAGTATTTTAGTCAATGATACCAGCACAAGGACAACGAAAAAGTCGTGGCCTCTTGCAGTTTGGGGGGAGGGGGGGCCAAGGGTTTTAACATTTTTTCACTTGATTTGCTTGAATGCGGTGTGGTTGTATGTGTATATGTCTTTGTTTTTTCTAACCTCACCTCTGGAAGTAGATCTACCCGAGTAACAGCAACGCAAACCTGTCCAAGATATCAAACACCCGCAACACAAGCCCTGTAGCATACACATGCCACATTTAGCATTTAGCTCCCCAGCCCCTCATCCCCAGGCTGGATATGCCCCTTGTCGTCCACCCACGCCCGACTGCCCCCTCTCAGGGGCAGCAAGTTCCTCTCCACCGTGACCCACTTGGCCGGCCGGGTGAAGCGCAGCAGGCCCGTGTCCCCCACCGACGTGATGGTCTGCCCGACGCCGTCGTTCTGCCACCCGGCGACCTGCGCGGCCACGTCCCAGGCGGCGCGCAGCAGGGGCAGCACGCCCGGGTTCTGGTACGACCCGCCCGCGACGGCCAGCCGGCCCTTGAAGCCCCACTCGAGCTCGTTGTGGAGCGCCCGCATGCGGTCGCGGTGGCCGACGAGGTGCTGCGGGATGCAGTCGCGGCAGAGCTTGGCCGAGGCGTGCGCCTGGGCGGTGAGGTCGGGGGGGAGGTTGAGGTGGCGCGCGACGGCGCGCTTGGCCATCTCGACGGCGTCGTCCTCGGAGGGGAGGTACGACGCCGGCAGGTCGTCCCAGTAGTGGCCGCCGAGCATGACGGTGAGCTTGGTGCCCTGGATGGTGTCGGCGCCGCGGTTGACGGGGTCCGGGTGGGACCAGGAGGGGAGGGGGAACTCGCGGTCCGAGTCGAAGATGACGCCGAGGACGCACTCGGGGTTCTGGTCGTGGGGGAGGGCCTGCGGGAGGAGGTAGCCGAAGCCGTTGTTGGGGAAGTTGGCCTGGGGCACGGGATACCAAATGTTGACGAGCATGATGGTCACGGCGGTGGAGGAGTCGAGGCTGGGGAGGGTGTTGCGCGTGATCTTGGCGAGAGATTTGGCGTAGATGGTTGAGATGGCTTTATCGTAGGCGGCGGGCTTTTTGCTTTGCTTGCTCATGACCTAGGGGGTTGGGAGGGAAGGGTTAGGATCAGGAAGGAGGAAAGGGGGGAGGGCATGGCAGCAGAGAGTGCTCACAAGGACGTTGTCTGTGCTCTCGGAGTAGTGAAGCCAGGTTGCCGGGTCGTTTTGGTTAATGGTGACGTTGGGGTTCGCCTGCAGCGAGCGGGCGAGCGCGTTGGTCAGGGTGTTGAAGCCGTTCCGGAACCAGATGGCGTTGGACTCGACATGTTTTGCGGCCAAGTCAAACGTGGACTTGTCCCTGAACAGCACTCTCATCATGGCCATGTCGGCGAGCCGCGCCCGGGTTTTGGTGATAGGAATGTTCCCGGTGGGCGCGAGGGTGTCCGCCAGAAAACCACTGGCCATGCTCTGCTTCCACACATCGCCGCCGGTGATGCCGTGGATCATGGCAGACATGACCTTGTCCACCATGCCAGGCCTCCCAAAGCGGTGCGCGTAGTAGTCCCCGATGGACATGTCCCTGCGCCCCTCCAGTATGTCCAACGACTGCGGGTCCTTTTGGTTACGGAGCACGTTGATTATGCTGGGGACAAGGTCCCGGAACACGGGCTCAAGAGGCATTGCGACGAGCCTCTGGATGGCCCGGAGGGCGCGGGTTGGGTCTTTCATCAGCTCTTTGGAGAGACTCGGGATCCCGACGAGATGATCGGGGTAGTAGATGAAGCCGGCGACGGTCTCTTCCCCCTTTGGCGAGTGCATGAGCTCATCCGCGAGGTTGAGCTTGGATACCTGGTCGAGCGGCGCAGGCCGGCGGCAGTCAGCAACCCTTCCCCTCCTTGCAGCTCAGGAGCGAAGGACACACACCAGGTCAAAAAACACGGCGTCGTCCCATTTTGGGACGGATCGGGCGGAGACCTGCGGCTTGATCATGCGAGCGGCGCGCTCGAAGTACACATCGGCGGTGTTGCCGTCTGGGGTCTTGACCGAGGCCTTCTCGGTGTCGATCCAACCACCCAGCCGCGCGTCGGCCTCGAAGATGGTGATTTTTGCACGCGGCAGGGCACGCGTCAGGTAATAGGCGGTGGTGAGACCCGTCAGCCCGCCACCGAGAACGGCGATGGTGGAGGGCGCCCTGTCAAGCTTTCCCGAGTAGGCCTTCCTCTCGACCCGTTTGCCCCTCCTCTGCGCCAACCAGGCGTCTATCCTTTTCTGTTGCGCGGCGCTTCTCCCGCTCTGGCGCCTGGAGTATGACGGCACCTCTGCTGGCAGCGCCGGCGCCGCCGTTGGCACGGTCGGGTGGTGGCATGGGCGAGGCGTCGGGAGTGGTGGGCGGGTCGCAGAGGTGCCGTGGGAGCTGAGGAAGCGGAGCTGCGTCGGCGAGAAGCTGCCTCTGGCGCCCGCCCGGACCGGGACACGCGCTATACAGCGCCGACTGGTGGCGTACATGGCAAGGAGCGTGCAGAGGACCACATCCCGCATCGGGAGGCTAATGCGGGCAGTCAATGGCTCGGCGAATGTCTGGATGGTGGTCTCATCCTCGCGGTTGGAAGCACAGACATCAGCCGACCCAGACGGTCGGAACCCGCCCATACACGTATCAGACCCTAACCCTGGTCAGGATAACTGATGTGCCAGACCATACGATGTATTCACTGAGCAAGGCAGAAACAGAAAAGAGATGAAAGAAAGGACAGGCTCGACACACGGAACGTCACGAGACTCCTCGACACTGCACAAAACCTGGGGAACAAGCAAGGTAGGGTGCCCCAAAATGTGGGAGCGAGCGACTGCAATCTGTATTCTCGTCGCTCCTCGCTCCTGTTCCGCTGGCCCCC
>Ga0247824_10000400_pt1 | contig 20843 bp, 12 predicted proteins | sample 13C_PalmiticAcid_FD_194412 | JGI IMG/M metagenome (GOLD analysis project Ga0247824, IMG submission 194412) | Soil microbial communities from agricultural site in Penn Yan, New York, United States - 13C_PalmiticAcid_Day48 | ecosystem: Environmental > Terrestrial > Soil > Agricultural land...
GCCGATCTTCGTGCGTACATACCCGCGGCGCCCAGCCCTTCCGGTGACGTCTCAGCCGCGATCGACGCGCGCAATCCTTCCTCAGCACTGATCGAGTATCCGTATTCCTTCGCCGTCGTGAACGACCATCCTGCGCGGAGTGCGCGGCGCTCGATCGAGGCATCAACGGCCGGTGCACACGCCGCGCAGTCGAAACGTTCGTTGGACACGTGCAGCGCGCCGAACACCGACTGCGCGTGGCGGACGGTTCTGAATGGCACGGCCACACCGACGTTCAGCTCCCGGGTCCGCACCTCGCCCTCGAGCCACGAGTCACGATCGTCGCTCGTATTGGCGAACACAGAGGGACGCCAGCGATCGTAGACATAGGCGGCGTACCAATCCGGCCGGCCCGCCGTTGACCATGCGCCGCCTACCGCGTAACTGTGGCGTCCCAGTGCGTCGCTGCCGGCGGTCGCAGCGCCAAATGACGTCTCGTCGCCATCCGACTCGATGGTCGGCGTCCAGAAGCGTGGCCACAGCTGACGACCAGGACGATAGGGACGTCCGGCCTGAGCTTCGTCTGCAGGTTCGGAACCGTCGCTCGCCGGGCGGGGCGCGGCTTCGTCCTTTACCCCGGCGGCGACTTGCTGCCACTCCGCGTCGACCCATTGCAGCGCGAACAGGTCGAAGCCATCGTTGGTGTAGCCGACGAACACGAGCGACTGCCCGTCAGGAGAAAGTACGGGAGAGTCGGCACTCGCACCGGCGTTGATGAGCCGCCGCAGACCACCCGTGTCCACATCGACGAGGTACGCTTGAAACGATCCGCCCTCTCGATCCGATGCGAAGAGCACGCCGCGACCATCCGGTGTCCAGGAAGGATTCACGTTGCGCCCTCGTGGCGACGAGGCGAGCGTCCGTATCGTGCGTGCCGCCGCATCGATGAGCACGAGCTCGGAGGGAGCGCCGTTTGCCCGCCGCTCGGCAACGATCGTTCGTCCATCGGGAGACCATCGCGGCGAGGCGTAGTGCGTCGAGTCTTCCGACACGAGAATCCTCAGGGCGCCGTTCCCGTCAGCGGGGAGCGTGGCGAGGTCGCGACGATCCGCGGACTGAACGGTACAAACGATCGTACGTCCGTCCGGAGATACGTGCGGGTCGCCGGCTCTGAGCTCTCGAGTGAGGCGACGCACCTCGCCAGTGGCGATCGAGACCTTGTACAGGTCCGACTGCACCGCCACACTGCGCACGTAGTCGAGTTGATCGAAGACGATGCTGCCGCCGACGGGCGCGAGTCGGTCCCCACCAACGCGCGTGGTCACCTGGCGTTCGCCACCTTCGCGATTCAGCTCCATCAGTGCGGGGAAGCCGTGAGGATTCGCTATCGAGTAGTACAGCCGGCCGTCCGGAGAGTAGGCGGGCCCTGAAACGATGAAGCCGTGCCGTGTCAAACGAGTCGCCGGTGAGCTGATCGCCGCGGGATCGCGCGCCGCGTCACGCTCGAACTCCTGCCAGAGGTCACCGAGCGAGCGGCCGAAGATCTCCTTGAAGGCGCGGGACCCGAGATAAGGGACGCGGCCTGCCGTTGCATCCGCGAGCTTGCGCAGTGACGCGTCGCCATATTTCTCCGCGAGGTGCTGGTGAAAGTACGCGCCGTAGAGATATGGCGTCATCCCGGACGGCCAGTCGACGCGTCCGCCGCTGGTGCGATCGAGCGATGCGAACCGACCGGCGGCGGAGGCGCGATTCAGCATCAGCCTGAAGTCACCGGCGTTCACACGCCCTTCGGTCGTGAGCGCGCTTTCCTCGAACGTTGCGAGCCCTTCGATCTGCCACACAGGCGTGTAGAGGTTCGGCATCAGGAATGGATGCCGGCCAAACACGCGGCGAAGACCGGCGAACACGCCTCGCGAGCGATCGAGATGGAGGATGTGGGTGTACTCGTGGACGAAGACCAGCCGCAGCCAGTCGCTGGTGTTACCGCTCAGGCTCCCGCCGCGCGGGGCGGGCGCGAGGATCTCAATCACGTCAAACGGAACCGGCGTTGCCCACCCGTTCGATACATCGTCCTGGTCCACGAGGATCACGTGAACGCGACCGTGCGGGCGCCCAAGCCGGGGCTCGAGCTCTATCGCGACTTCTTCGACGATGGAGGCCAGCCGCCGAGCAAGCGCGTCCTCGCGCTGGTGAAAGTGAATGTCGAAGGCATTCGTGGACAGCGTCCGAAAGCGGAGCCGCGGATCATACCGCTCCGACGCTCGCGCCGGACTGGCGAGCGCAACGAGCGCGAGGAGCAAGACCGCAACCAGCCGGCAAGAGGCGGCGCCCGTCGCACGCACGCAGCACCCGGCACGCAGCACAGCACTCAACACCGAGCAGCCAGCACGCAGCACCGTCATCCTTCGACGTCGCGCTTCAAGTCGGCGAGAAGGGCGAGTGCCTGGAGCGGCGTCAGTTGATTGACGTCGATCTCGCGCAGGCGCTTCGCCACGGGATCATCGCCGGCCGGCGGCGCTTGAAACAACCCCAGTTGCTGCTGATTGCGGACCCCGTCACCACTCAAAGATGGACGGCCGCCGCGTGACAACTCGTCACGTTCCAGACCGTTCAGGATCTCGCGCGCTCGGGTCACGACACTGACCGGCAGCCCCGCAAGACGCGCGACCTGGATCCCATAGCTGCGGTCGGACCGCCCGGGCACGACCTTGCGCAGGAACACGATGTCGTCCTTCCACTCGCGAACGACCACGTGGAAGTTCGCGACTGAGGGAAGGGCGTCCGCGAGATCCGTCAGCTCGTGGTAGTGCGTGGCGAAGATCGTCTTCGGACGGGCTTTCGGGTTCGACGCCAGGTACTCCGCAACCGCCCACGCAAGACTCAGCCCGTCGAAGGTTGCCGTCCCCCGTCCGATCTCGTCGAGGATCACCAAACTGCGTGAGGTCGCGCAGTGCAGGATGTTGGCGGTCTCCTGCATCTCGACCATGAAGGTCGACTGGCCTCGCGCGATGTTGTCGGACGCGCCGACGCGCGCAAAGAGACGATCCACGACGGGGAGCTTCGCGGAGCGAGCCGGCACGAACGATCCGGCCTGCGCCATGAGACAGAGCAGGGCCGTCTGACGCAAGTACGTGGACTTGCCGCCCATGTTGGGGCCGGTCAGGATCACCAGCTGGTGACCGCCCCCGTCGAGCGTCACGTCATTGGGCACGAACGCGTCCGCCGCGTAGCGCTCGACAACCGGATGGCGCGCGTCCGTTGCTACAAGCTCGTCACCCGAGTGCATCTGCGGCTTCGTATAGTTCGCCACCGACGCGGTTTCGGCGAGCGCCGACAGTGCATCGAGGGCGGCGATGCCACGGGCGGTGTCCTGGATGCGCGGCGCTTCCGCTGCCACCCGCTCCCGCAAACGCTCGAAGATCTCCACCTCGCGACTGATGATTCGTTCGTCGGCGCCAAGGACTTTTTCTTCGTACTCCTTCAGAGCTGGCGTGATGAAACGCTCGCCGCCGGCGATCGTCTGCTTGCGGTGATAGTCGGAGGGCACATTCGCCAAATTCGATTTCGAGATCTCGATGTAGTAGCCGAACACGCGGTTGTAGCGGATCTTCAGTGAGGTGATGCCGGTACGCGCCCGTTCGGCTTCCTCCATCTCGGCGATCCGCTGCTTGCCGGAGCGGCTGATGATGCGCAGCTCGTCGAGTTCCCCGTCGATGCCATCGCGCAGCATGCCGCCGTCGCGCGCTACTGCGGGTGGCTCGTCGACAAGCGTGCGATCCAGCTCGTCGCGAATGTCGGCCAGATCGTCGATCTCGGCGGTGAGGCTGCGAACGAGTGGGGCCTGCATCTCGCTGAGCAGCATCCGCAGGCGCGGAATCACGGCAATGGACGATTTCAACGAAACGAGGTCCCGTGGCCCCGCCGTCCCGAGCGCGGTGCGGGCGACAAGCCTCTCGATGTCGTGGATCGATTTGAGCGTGTCGCGCACCTTGGCCCGCTCGGTCGAGCGGAACGCAAAATCCTCCACGGCGTCGAGCCGGTCCTGAATCCGTTCGAGCGACAGCAGCGGCCGCAGGAGCCACGACCTCATCAGCCGCCCGCCCATTGGCGTGACGGTTCGATCGATCTCGTTCAGCAGCGATCCGGCACGGCCGCCTTGCGCAGCCTCGATCACCTCGAGGTTCCTCAGGGTGGTCGGATCCACGATCAGGCAGTCGGAGCCGCTGCGAAAACTCACTTCGCGGATGTGAGAAAGGTCGGCCTTCTGCGTCTCGCGCAGATACTGGACGAGCGCCCCTGCCGCGCAGGTAGCCGCCAGTCGATCCTCGAGGCCGAACGCCCGAAGGCTGTGCGTGCGCAACTGGTCGAGGAGCGTGCGCCGGGCTGATTCCGACTCGAAGGTCCAGTCGTCGCTCCGCGTCACCAGTGTCTCGAGACCCAGCGTCTCGGTGAGCGCGGTTATGTCGGACATCGATGCAGGCGCGACGATTTCTTTGGGACGCAGGACGGCGAGCTCGTCCGCAAGAGTGTGCCGGGCGTCGGATCCCAGGTACTCCGTCGCCGAAAACTCGCCCGTCGAGAGATCGATCAACGCCACGCCGTAGCCCGGGCCCGCGGGCGACGGCGCGATCGCCATGAGAAATGCCGGCTCGCGCGCATCGAGGTAACCAGAATCGGTGAGCGTGCCCGGCGACACCACGCGGACCACTTCGCGGCGCACGAGCCCCTTGGCTTTTTTCGGGTCCTCCGTCTGCTCGCAGACGGCCACGCGGAATCCCTTCTTCACCAGCCGCGCGATGTACGTATCGGCCGCATGGAACGGCACACCGCACATCGGGATGGCGCCGCCGGTCGAGTCCTTCGATCGGGATGTCAGCGTGAGCTCGAGGGCGCGCGCCGCGGTGAGCGCGTCCTCGTAGAACATCTCGTAGAAGTCCCCCATGCGGAAGAAGACGATCGCATCGCGGTACTGTCGCTTGGCGTCGAAGTACTGCCGCATCGCCGGCGTGGCGCCGGCAGGCTCAACGGAGGGCATCTGGGCAATGCTGAATGCTGACGTCTGACTGCTGGAGTAAGAGTGCAAGGCTGACCGGCAGCCAAGGCTGAATATAACATTGGCCCACGTGTTGATCCTCGCATTGGACACGACCACTCGTACCGGCAGCGTTGCGATCGCGCGCGACGAGCGCGTGCTGTCCGAGCATGTCGGCGAGCCATCGCTCACCCACGCGCAGCGGTTGCCGGGCGATCTCATTGCGGCCTGCCGCACGGCGGGGCTCACCATTGGCGACGTGGAGATGTTCGCGGTCGCCGCGGGGCCGGGATCGTTCACCGGGTTGCGTGTAGGCATCGCGACGATTCAGGGGTTGGCAATGGCCCAGAGCAGGCGCGTGGTCCCGGTCTCGACGCTCGAAGCGCTCGCCGCCTCAGCGCCCGGCGATGCCCGCCGAATCGCCGCATGGATGGACGCACAGCGCGGAGAGGTGTTCGCTCAGGTCTTCGATCGGACGCGTGCGTCGGTGACGCCCGTCACCGAGGCGATCTCCGCGTCGCCCGCGGTCGCGCTCGAGATCCAGCGCGGACAGCTCGATTCGGCGGTTTTCCACGGGGATGGCGCACAGAGATACAGAGAGCAGATCGTCGCGACCTTCGGCGCGCTGTCGATCGCCGAATCGATTCCGCCGCTGGCCGGCGCCATCGCACGAATCGCCGCCCGGCACGCGGACCGCGCCGTGCTGCCGCACGCCATCGTGCCCATTTACGTCCGCCGGCCCGACGCGGAGATCGCGCGGGACCGGCGGCACGGTCACTCGTGAAGCCTCGAGTTGACATCGCCGTCGAGCGGCTACGGCGGCCGGTCACAGCGGAAGATCGAGACGCGGTGATCGCCATCGAGACGGAGTCGTTTGCGAATCCCTGGACGATACAGACGTTCGATGCGATGCTCGACACGCCCGTGAGCGAGATCTTCGTCGCGCGGAGTGATGAACGCCGGGTGGTCGCGTTCTGCGCCTGCTGGCTCATCGGCGACGAGCTGCACATCAACACCATCGCCGTCCACACACTGCTTCGTCGCCAGGGGCTCGCGTACGAACTCCTGCGCCGCGTGTTCGACCTCACCCGCGTGAATCGCGCGACGCTCGAAGTTCGACGCTCGAACGTCGCGGCGCTCGCGCTCTACGAGAAGCTTGGATTCGCGGTGACCGGCGTCCGGTCGAATTACTACCAGCATCCAGACGAAGACGGGTTGATACTGTGGCGAAATCCATGAGTTTGGTCTCCGATATCCATAACCTTGAAGGACTTTTAGTCTTGTGCTAAGTTGCGCCTATGAGAGTCGGAGATTGAGCACGCCATTGGCAAAGGAGGGGCGGAGATGCCGACAGATTTCGAAGAGCTGAAGCGAAAACTCCTGCAGACCGATTCGGAGTTTCGACAGCTCGCCACCAAGCATCACGATCTCGACGAACGACTTCACAATTACGCCGAGCGGCACTACCTCACCGAGCCCGAACAGGTCGAAGAAATCACCCTCAAAAAACAGAAACTGCAGTTGAAGGATCAGATGGAGAGCATCCTTCGACGCCACACGAGCGATCTCGAAGCGGCACCCACTCGAGCCTGACCCGTCGACCCCGTGCGCTGTGTGAGCCCGCCCGCCGCCCAGCGCCCCGCGAGCGGTCGCGGCAACTGATTCCGGGTGGATCAACACTGCCTTCCCAAAGACCGGAGGGCCGACGTCCGACCTCGCCGGTAGAGCGGCGGGGAACGGCCGCTGGCCCTCTGATTTTTTGTACGGCATGCTTGCGGGTATGAAGATCGACCGCGCGGGGTATCCATTCATTGGCGGCGCCCTGGTGCCGGCCGCGATCGCCGCGGCGGCAAAGCGCCCCGCGTTTGCGACAGCCTTTGCCCTTCTCGGCGGCTTCTTCGCCTATTTCTTCAGGGATCCGGATCGCGAGATTCCCCGCGCCCCCGATCTCGTCGTTTCCCCTGCGGATGGACGCGTGATGATCGCCGGACCGACCGATCATCGCTGGGCACCGGCCGGCGAGTGGAAGCAGATCACGGTTTTTCTCTCGCCCATCGACGTCCACATCAATCGAACACCTGTCGAAGGACGGATCACGAGGATCGAATACCGGCCGGGTAAGTTTCTCCCCGCTTACAACGAAGCCGCGAACGACAATGAGCTCAATGAGCTGTGGCTCGATTCGAACGGCCGAACAGTCGTCGTTCGCCAGGTCGTCGGCATCCTCGCTCGGCGGATCGTCTGCCGTGTCGTCGAAGGTCAGCAGCTCTCGAGGGGGGAGCGCATAGGCCTGATGAAATTCGGCTCGCGCATGGACGTCTTTCTTCCCACGGACGCCGAACTGCGCGTGACGGTGGGAGAACACGTCGTCGCCGGTGAAACGATCCTTGCGGAGTTCGGGAGCCAGAGTGCTCGATAAATTCGGCCGGCGCCGCACCGACCAGCCCCGACGTTTCCGGCGCGGCGTCTATCTGCTGCCGTCGCTGTTCACGGTGGCGAACCTGTTCTGCGGTTACGCGTGCGTCGTGTATGCGACCCGCGCCGATTTCGAGACTGCCGCGCTCCTCATCGGGATTGCGATGGTGCTCGACACGCTCGACGGCTTCTTCGCGCGGCTCACGAATTCCTCGTCGGCGTTTGGCGTGCAGCTCGATTCTCTCGCCGACGTCGTCTCGTTCGGCCTCGCACCCGCGATCCTCGCGTTCACGTGGGGTCTCTGGCCGTTGCAGCGCCTCGGGTGGGCCATCGGTTTTCTGTACGTCACCGCCGCCGCGATGCGGCTCGCGCGTTTCAACATTCAAACCACCGCGGCAGGGGACAAGCGATATTTCGCGGGAATGCCCAGCCCCGCGGCAGCCGCGGTGATCGTGTCGACCGTCTATCTCTACCCCGGCGGACTCCAGGAGTGGCGGCAGGCGCTGCCGGCGCTGGCGATGGTGCTCGTGCCGGCGCTTCTGATGGTGAGCACGATCCGCTTCCGCAGCGTCAAGGCGATTGATGTCGGCTGGCGGCGCTCGTACTTTGCGCTCTTTGTCGGCGCCGTGATCATCGCGCTCATTGCCACGCAGCCGCGCGTCGCGCTGGTCGTGATGGCGTATGGCTACCTCGTGTTCGCCGTGATCTCATGGATGGTCGGACGTCTCAAACGCCATCCTGAAGCAGACGCGGCGGTGGCGTCGACTCCCGAAACGCCTCCGACCAACGTCCGCTGAGTCGCGCTACGGGATCGTCGGGAGCCGCAGGATCACCGTCGTGCCCTGGCCGCGTGCGCTCTCGACTTCAATGCGGCCGCCACTCAATTCCACATTGCGACGTGCGATGGGCAGCCCGAGCCCTGTACCGGTTGCTTTCGTCGAGAAGTACGGCTCGAAAACGCGTGACAGCGCCTCCTCGTCCATGCCAATGCCGGTATCGCGTACGCGCAGCACCACGAACCCCGGCTCCTCGTCGCTCGTCAGCGTGATCGATCCGTGCCCGGGCATGGCATGCAGCGCATTCTCGACGATGTTCGAGAGTGCACGCGCAATAAGAGTGCGATCCACGAAGACGGCGGGCAACGGATCCGACGTCTGGTTGTAGATCTCAACGCGGCCCGCGAGCCCGGTCCGGTAAGGCGCGAGGACTTCAGCGACGAGCTCGGGCAGGCGGACAGAGGCCGGCCGTGCCGTTGGTGACGACGCGAAATTCGAAAACTCCGAGGAAATCTGCCGCAGCAGCCGGACCTGACCGAGGATCGCGTTGACGCATCCGTCGAGCACGGGGCCCATCGGTTCGCCGCGATCCGCGTGCACGCGACGCAGGTGCTCGGCAGAGAGCTGGATCGGCGTGAGCGGATTCTTGATCTCGTGCGCAACCTGCCGGGCCATCTCCGCCCATGCTTCGAGGCGGTGTGTCCGTTCGAGCTGCGCGCGTTGCGCCTTCAGCTCGGCGGCCATGCGGTTGAATGCGTCGACCAGACGTCGCAGCTCGTCGGCCGAGCGGACGGCGATGCGCGCATCGAAGTCACCGCTCGCGATACGGCGTGTCGCGCGCGTCAGGCGGCTCACCGGATCCGCAATGCGCTCGGCCATGGACAGCCCCATACCAGCGCCGACGAGAATGAAGAAAAGCGCGGCCAGATGCACGCCGCGATCGAGTTCGTCCACTTCTTCTTCGATCTCGCGCTGCTGGTTGGCCAACGGGACGGTCAGGATCGCGTCACGCCCGCCAGCGCGCACCGGAGCGGCGGCGATCATGTACGGCAACGAGCCGATGCGATCCTCTCCCACGAAGCTGGGCAGCCGCTGCAGCGCTATGCCGCGATACACGTCCGCAGGCGTGCGCGTCGGCAGCAGACCGGATGCGAACAGATCGCGCTCGCTCGTCGCGAGCAGTTCCGGGCCGCGGAAGACGTTGACGTCCTGGTCGATGACCTGACTGATCCAGATCATCACGTCGTCGCTCGCCGGCGGCGGCTGTTCGCCGCCTTGCAGCTGCAACGCCTGTGACTCCTCGATGACGCGCTGTGCCACCGAGGCGGAGCGCGCCGCCTCTGCCTCGACGTTGGCCCGCAGCAGACCGGCAAAGTACGCACGGATCACGAACGCGAGCGTGAGCACCGGGATGATCGACGCGAGGACGAACGCCAGAAACAGCTTGCGATAGAAGCTCGCGCGGATTTCGCGGAGCAGCGCACGCCCTACTCGCGGCCGCTCGCGCGCCATCCGTGTGAACGCCGCCGTCGCGAGAAGAACGATCACGAACACGAGCCCGGCGAGCGTCGTCAGCTCGGCGAGATGAACCAACCGATCGAAGATGGTCAGTGCCGGGTAGCCGAGCGCATAAATTCCGTTGCGGTCGTTCGAGAAGTACACATGCCAGCGTGCATCGCCTCGTTCGAGTTCCGTCCAGAAGGGCTCGCGTGAATGGTAGATGCGCGCGAACAGTTCCTCTGTGATCGGCCACGCCGCGCCCGATGAATAGAGCGGCGTCAATCCCCAGCCGTAGATCACGATCTCGACATCGCTCGCCGTCGTCCCCTCGGCCGGTGCGCCCCCCTGCGTGCGGAAGACCTCGAAGTAGGGGCTCTGCGACGTGATAAAGGGGAGCGTGCGGTAGTCGGGGATGATGTGGAGAACGATCGAGCCGAGAATCCTCTTCTCCGGACCGGTACCATCGCAGATGCTTCGCTCGGCGTGCAGCATCCGGCGCTCCTCGGATCCGAATCGGGCCGCTTCGCCGAAGACCTCCCACGAGCATGAGGACGTTGCGGGAGCGGCCCGGATGCTTCCCGCATACTCAGGGAAGTTGAGGGCAAAGCAGCTGACCAGCCGCCCCTCTCCATCGTAGAGCTCAACGGCCGATGTGAGCCGTTCGCGCGCAAGTGCGGTCTGCCGCCAGACAAGGAACGCGCTCTCGGTCGCGCAGCCCTGGGAAGACGCTGCAGCGCCGCCGTTGACCAGTTCACCCAGTGCGGGCATCGCGTCGAGTTCATTGCGGACAGTCGCGAGCACATCCTGCAGCATCTGCGGATGATTCTGCGCCTGCACAGCAAACCGCTCGGCCACAACGCTCCGCAGCGTTCGCAGGGTGAAGAAGTTCACCGACGGATACAGCAGCAGCGACGGAATGAGAAAGGCGATGAACAGGCCGAGGATGCGCGCGGCGACCGTCGCATGGCGAAACCACAACGCGGTGCGGCGCGCCAGCAACGCGGCGGTGGCGCAGGCGGCGGCCGAGAGGCTCACCCCCAGCACCGGCGTCGGCCATCCGCGATTCAGCGATAGAAGCGCGATGATGAACGACGGCGCCGTCCAGACGATCCACAGCACGAGCAGCCGCGTCGAGTACCCGCGACCGAGCCGCCACCGGATGATGGACATCGCCAGGATCACGACCGCGGCCCACACGGCGGCAATGTGGGTTGTGAGGATCGCGACCAGGAGCGTCAAACGCTCCTCGCTCCAGGGATGCAGGGAGAAATGCCTGAGGTCGACCGGCGCGCCCGCCAGTGCCCGTGAGAGCAGGACCTCGAACGCAATCAGCAGTCCGGCCACCGCGATCCCTGCCGCAACCTGCGTCGCGCCGAACGTCACGATGGCGGAGGTCGGATCGCGGCGGCGATGGCGCTGACCGGCGCGAAGCCGGGAAAGCGGGACGGCGAGGAGCGCGATGAAGGCCGTGACGGTGGCGCTGCACACGAGCAGCGCCGCCCGCCCGCCGGGGACTCCCTCGAACGCCACGTCGAGCGCCGTCCAGCCGATCGACGCGCCTCCTACGATCAGCGCGCTTGCGATCAGCGTGAGCTTCACGTGCGTGTGCGTCGATCGCGCCGACGATCGCGCATCCAACGCGGGGCCGACCAGAAGGAACAGTGTGACGGCAAGTATCCCCAGCACCGCGGCGGCCTCACGCCGGCGCCAGTGCGCGCGCGTCAGCGCGAGCTGCTCGGACGAGATCTGGGCTTCGACGAGAACGTCGCCGTTCGGCGCACGAAGAAGCAACGCCCCTGGCGCGGTCTGTTCGCCTGCTCCTTCGAAGGCGAGCCGGAGTGATGCGGGCCCGAAGGCCGTCGGCAGTGCGTACTCGCTTGGGGCGATGGTCGTGACGGCGGGTGCGGGGGAAAGCGCGTGCTCGGTCGCGACCACACCGAGTGGGGCATCGTCGCCGCCCGAAACCGGAAGAACATGAACGAGGCGGAGACCCTGCGGAGAAGGGGTGACGAACCAGGAGCGGGGCGTACGGATCCGCTCGCCCGGAATATCTGAAGGGCGTCCGGCCCAGGCACGCGCGACGCCGTCCGGAAAGTCGTAGATGGTGACGGCGACGTCGGCGCGCGACTTCGCGTCGCCAAGGCGACGGTCGAGTACTTCGAAGAGCGTGCGGGCCGCCTCGGGCTCCGCCTGGAGCGAACGCGCCGTCTGCAGCGCGCGAACGGTTTCCGGATCGGTGGCGATGGCGGTGCCGAGCCGCGCCAGCAGCGCTGTCATCTCGTCGAAGTCGCCGCGGATCTCAGCCTCGACGCGAGATGCGGTCTGGGCGCCGCTTGCGCCGAAACGGAACCACTCGAGCGCGGCGCCAGCCGCGACCGCGGCGAGCGAGGCGAGCAGACCCGTCGCGAGGAGCCGCCGCCAACTCACGTGCCGTGCACGCATCGGCGAGTTTTTGAGGGAAGGCACCTTCGTCAGGAGGATACCGCAACAGGGTAAACTGAAGACCTGTCCGTGACGCACCATCTACCCCTGAGAGCCGCGCTCAAACGCGGCGCCGTGATCGTTGCGGCCAACTGGCCGCTCGTGGTGGTGCAGTTCATCGCGGAATCGATGTTGAAGCTGCTGCTCGCCGTCCCGGTGATCGGCGGGCTCTTTCTCGTGGTATTGCTGCTCGGTGCTGAAGTCGACGACCTGCTCGCCGGCAGTCCCCGCGACATCGTCGCGTCCGTGTTCGCTGCGCTGCGTACCAATCCCGTGGCGTTCGTCGCGTTCGGCACAGCGTTTCTGCTCGTGCTGCTGGGCGGATCCGCGTTCGCCTTCGTGGTCAAGGGGGGTACGATGGCACTCCTCGCCGACGCCGAAGGAAGCACCGGGCCCATCGAACGGCCGCCGCTGCGGCTCGACGCCGTGCGCCGCGCGAACCGCATCCACATCGAACCCTTTCTCGACGGATGCAAGCGGCTGTGGCGGCGCTACCTGCGCCTCGGCGGCTGCCTGTTGATCGCGTACGCCGCGACCGCGCTGGTGTATCTGGGTTTCATTGTCGCCGGCTACGCCCTCGCGCAGAACCGGCCGGTACTGCTCGGTCTGTGGACCGTCACCGCCGCCCTCGCGTCCGGCGCTCTCGTGGTCTGGATCACGCTCGTCAATCTGCTGTACCTCCTCATGCAGATGATCGTGGCCATCGAGGACGTCAGCGTCAGGACCGCAGCCGGACTGGTACTGACCTTTCTGCGGTCCGCTCTGCGTGAGATCGCGGCAATCTTCGGCGTCGTCCTGCTGCTCGTGACCCTGGCCACCGTCGCCTCCATCCTCGCGACTGCCGGACTCGGCCTGATTGCGTTCGTGCCACTCGCCGGTCTCGCGGTCGTTCCGCTGCAGGTGGCCGCGTGGCTGATGCGAGGATTCGTCTTTCAGTATCTCGGGCTGACGGCGCTCGTGGGCTATCTCGCGCAGTATCGGTTGTACGCGCATGGCAACAACGCCGTGCGTACTCTTCGCGTCGCTCAACCTCCCGCTACCGCATGATCGACTACAACCAGTTCCTGTCCCGTGCCGCCGAACAGATGAAGGGCTCGGCAATCCGCCGGATGGGCACGCTGCTCGCACAATCGCGCGACATGATCTCGTTCGCACCTGGATATCCCTCGCCCGAGACCTTCGCGTGGAATGAGTTCAGTGAAATCAGCCGCGACCTGCTCGCCGGCACCGACGGATCGGTTCTGCAATACGGACCTACCCGCGGATACAGACCACTGCTCGAGGAGATCGGTGCCATCATGGCGGCGCGTAGCGTCACGACGTCGCCGGACCAGCTGCTCGTCACGACCGGATCGCAGCAGGGCCTCGATCTCGTCGCACGTGTGCTGCTCGATCCGGGCGACGTCGTGCTGGTCGAACTGCCGACGTACACGGGCGCCATCACGGCGTTTCGGAGCGTGCAGGCGAGCCTGGTGGGGCTGCGGCAGGCGGCTGACGGAGTGGATCTCGATGCTCTCGACGAGACCTATCAGCGTGTCGTGAGCGAAGGACGCACCGTTCGCGTCCTCTATCTCGTACCGAACTTCCAGAATCCAACCGGGCTCCTCATCGGGCTCGACAAACGGCGTCGCCTGCTCGAATGGGCGGATCGGCGCAACGTGCTCATCGTCGAAGACGATCCCTACCGCGAATTGTATTTCGAGGACTCGGCAAGCGAGAGCGACGTCAGGCCCATCAAAGCCGATGACGATGGCGGACGTGTCGTCTACCTGAGCAGCTTTTCGAAGACGCTCGCTCCCGGGTACCGCGTCGCCTGGATCGATGCGCCGGCGCCTCTCGCAGCGAAGCTCGAGATCACAAAGCAGGCAGAGGACCTCTGCACCGGACCGCTCGACCAGCGCATCGTCTACGAAGCGTGCCGCCGCGGTGTGTTGACGCGGCAGGTTCCTACGCTTCGGCGGTTCTACCAGCAGAACCGCGATGTGATGACAGGAGCGCTGCGACAGGAGTTTGGCACCAGCATTACCTGGCCCGCGCCGCGCGGTGGATTCTTTCTGTGGGCGAGCCTGCCGGAGCCGATCGATTCCGATGCGATGATTCCTCGCGCAGTTGAAAATGGCGTGATCTACGTGGCGGGGGAGGCGTTCTTCGTCGAAGCGGGGCCGCGCAATCTCGTGCGCCTCGCGTTCTCGGCCGCATCGCACGACAAGATTCGCGAAGGAGTCGCGCGGCTCGCGCGCACCGTTCGCGAGGAGCTCGCCGCTACCGAGATGGTCGCCAGGTAGCGGGCAGCGGCGTCGTCAGGGACAGCTTCCAGCTCTCCTCGAGACCACCTGTCAACGCGGCGAACACGACACCTGCACCGGTATCGAGCGAGCCAGGAGGCACCGCCTGGCGGCCCGGAAATGCTATCGCTCCGGCATCCGTGCCATCGGTGGCGCGCATGATCCGCATGTCCGCGCCCGGGCCGGCGACGAATACGGCGCCGCCCCCCACGACCGGGCCTCCCATCGGGCGGAACGGCACCCCCTTGTGCCATCGCTCCGCTCCATCGCCGCGATCGTACGCGCGCACGAGATTGTCGAGTGCCGCGAAAATGATGCGCTGCCCGTCCGTCGAAGCACGCCCTCGAACGACGGCGCCGACGCGCCAGATCCACTCGACCCGGCCCGATGTGGCGTCGACGCAGTAGAACCGCTTGTCGGAAGCGCCCACGAACACGTCGTCGTTGACCACCAGCGGTTCGACGGCGTTCCCTCCCAGTTGAATGTCCCACTTGATCTTTCCATCAGGAAGATCGCGCGCCATGAGCCGCCCGCCGGCGACAGGCACGTAGAGAACGTCACCGGAGATCGCGGCCGCCTCCCGCTGCGGCGGGGCCTCGACGCTCCAGACGGTGCTGCCGTCACTCGTTCGGCGCGTGGTGAGCCGGCCTTCTGTCGGCGCGACGATCCAACCTTCCTTGACGATGAGCGGAGCCGTGAGCGTTCCACTGGAGGCGCGCCACGCAACAGAACCATTGGAGGCGTGCAATGCGTGAATCGCTTCAGCGGCGTGAACGAAGATGAGCGCTCCGTCGGTCGCGAGCGGCTGCTTCGGCTCGAGCTCCGCGCGCCACAGCGGATGTCCGTCGGCGCGATCGAACGCGGCGACAACGCCGGGCAGGTACGCCACGATCACGCGATCGGCAGTAATGATCGGGCTGACGATCGGCGCAGCGGGGATGTCAATGCTCCATGCAATCGTTGGGGGCGCAGCAGGCGCATCGATCGGCGTACCGGGCAGCGGCTGCGGCACGCCGCCGACCGCCGGCGCCTGCTGCGCAGCAGCGGCGCGAATGAGGAGTAGTGCGAGAGCAGCGGTGGCAGTGACGGTGCGCGTGCGAAACCAACAAGATGTTGTGGTGGGCGCCGACTGCACACCTTATAATAGCGTTATCCATTCGGCCGAAAATCCCGTCCGTCAGTTTCATCGTGAATCATCAGACCATTGTCGTTCTCGACTTCGGCTCGCAATTCACACAGTTGATTGCGCGCCGCCTGCGCGAACTCTCGGTGTACGCGGAGATCCTGCCGTTCGATACGCCGCTGGCGAAAATCGAAGAGCGCCGCCCGGTCGGCATCATCCTCTCGGGCGGACCGAAGAGCGTTTCCGAGCAGGGCGCACCGCACTGCGACACGGGCGTGTACGCGATCGGCGTGCCCGTGCTCGGGATCTGCTACGGCATGCAGCTGATGACGCATGCGCTCGGCGGGGAGGTCGCGCCGGCGCCGCACCGCGAGTTCGGTCTTGCCACGATCCAGATTCAGCACGACGCGCCGCTGTTCGCGTCAGTGCCGAAAGACCTGCGCGTCTGGGCCAGCCACGGCGATTTCGTCAAGGCGGCGCCGTCCGGTTTCACGGTGACGGCGACGAGTGCCAACGCCCCTGTCGCCGCAATGGCTGCGCCGCAGCGCCAGCTGTACGCGCTGCTGTTTCATCCCGAGGTTGCGCACACGGACCATGGTCTGGAGATCCTGCGCAATTTCGCGTACGACGTGTGCGGCTGCACCGGCGACTGGACGATGAGATCCTTCGTCGAGGAGGCGACCGCGCGGATTCGCGAGCAGGTCGGCGACGGCCGCGTCGTGTGCGGGCTCAGCGGCGGCGTCGATTCGACTGTTGCCGCGGTGCTGATCCACCGTGCGATCGCTGACCGGCTCACCTGCATCTTCGTCGACAACGGGGTGATGCGGCAGGACGAAGGAGAACAGATCAAGCTTCGGTTCGCACGCATGAAGCTGCCGCTCGTATTCGCGAATGCCGCGGACCTCTTTCTCACGCGACTCGCCGGCGTCACCGATCCGGAACACAAGCGCAAGATCATCGGCGCGACGTTCATCGATGTCTTCGAGGACGAAGCGAAGAGGCTCGGCTCATTCGATTACCTGGGCCAGGGCACGCTCTATCCGGACGTGATCGAGAGCGTGTCGGTCGTCGGACCGTCATCGGCGATCAAGAGCCATCACAACGTCGGCGGCCTGCCCGAGCGCATGCGGTTCAAGCTGGTCGAGCCTCTTCGACTGCTGTTCAAGGACGAGGTGCGGCGCGTCGGAGAACAACTGGGGCTCGAAGAAGAATTCGTCTGGCGCCAGCCGTTCCCGGGCCCGGGGCTCGCCGTCCGCATCCTCGGCGAAGTGACGCATTCGCGTTTGAACCTCTTGCGCCGCGCCGATCACATCGTCGCCGAAGAGATCAAGAAGGCGGGCTGGTATCGGAAGCTGTGGCAATCATTCGCCGTGCTGCTGCCGGTGCAAAGCGTCGGCGTGATGGGCGACGCGCGAACCTACGAGTACACAATCGCGATCCGCGCCGTCCAGAGCAAGGATGGCATGACCGCCGATTGGGCGCGTCTGCCTCACGAACTGCTGGCATCGATCTCCTCGCGTATCGTCAACGAGGTGAAGGGCATCAACCGCGTGGTGTACGACGTCAGCTCGAAGCCACCCTCTACTATCGAGTGGGAGTAGCGATGGCGGACTCACCGCAGAGAGCGCAGAGAACGCCGGGGACTTCCGGCAGCGGACGCGAGAACCGCGCTGCGTCCTCCGCGTGCGCTGCGGTGAAGCGTTCGGGGAGCAGCCGCTAATGGCGGAATTCGTTCATCTTCACCTGCACTCTGAGTACTCCCTTCTCGACGGCGCGTGCCGGATCGAGGAACTGCTCGACAAGTGCGTCGAGCTGAAGATGCCGGCGGCGGCGATCACCGAACACGGCAACATGTTCTCGTCGATCGTCTTCCACGATCAGGCGAGGAAGCGTGGCATCAATCCCATCCTGGGATGCGAGGTCTATGTTGCACCTGGCGACCGGCGGACGAAGAGCGGCACGCCCGGTGAAACAGCCAATCACCTGGTACTGCTCGCCGAGAGCAAAGAGGGCTACCACAACCTCATCAAACTCGTGTCGTCGGGCTATACCGAGGGCTTCTACTACAAACCACGCATCGACAAGGACCTGCTCGCGCGCCATGCGAAGGGCCTGATCGGATTGAGCAGCTGCCTGAAAGGAGAAGTCGCGACCGGGATCCGTACGGAACAGCAGAAGAAAGCGATGGACGCCGCCGCGGCGTATCGCGACATCCTTGGTGCGAACAACTTCTTCCTCGAGATGCAGTACCAGGGCATCGACGAACAGAAGATCGTCAACACGGGCCTTCAGCCGATCGCGAAGGAGCTGAACCTCCAGCTCGTCTCCACCAACGACGTCCACTACCTGAAGAACTCCGATTTCAAGCCGCACGATATCCTGCTCTGCATCGGTACCGGCAAAACCGTGAACGATACGGAGCGGCTGAAGTATCACGGCGACCAGTTCTATCTGAAGACCGCCGAGGAGATGGCGCGCGTGTTCGGCGACTACCCCGAGGCGATGGCGAATACCGTTCGCATCGCCGAGCGTTGCCACGTGGACCTCTCCGCTACAGTCAACCACCTTCCGAACTTCGACGTCCCCGAGGGCTTCACCCTCGACGAGTACTTCGAGCACATCGTCCGCGACGGGTTCCAGATGCGGCTGGCGCGTCTGAAAGAGCTCCAGAGCAAGGGTGTCCTGAATCACACGATCGACGAGTACGAGCGGCGGCTCATCTACGAGATCGAGATGATCAAGCAGATGAAGTACCCCGGGTACTTCTGCATCGTGTGGGACTTCATCCGCTACGCGCGCGAGTGCGGGATCCCCGTCGGACCCGGCCGCGGATCGGCGGCGGGGAGCTTCGTCGCGTACTGTCTCCGCATCACGGACGTCGACCCGATCGAGTACGACCTGATCTTCGAACGCTTTCTGAATCCGGAGCGCGTCTCGCTGCCAGATATCGACATCGACTTCTGCGAACGGCGGCGCGGCGAGGTGATCGATTACGTCACGCGCAAGTACGGCCGGGAGAACGTGGCACAGATCATCACGTTCGGAACGATGAAGGCGCGCGCCGTCGTTCGCGATGTGGCGCGAGTCATGGACATTCCGTACGCGGATGCCGATCGCGTCGCCAAGGCGGTGCCGCCGGCGCTCGACATGACGCTGGAAAAAGCGCTGGCCGAGAGCCCGGCCCTCAAGGAGCTGCAGCAGAAGGACGAGCGCGTCAAGGAACTGCTCACGGTCGCGCAGCGGCTCGAGGGCATGACCCGGCACGCCTCCGTCCACGCTGCAGGCGTCGTCATCGCGCCAAAGCCTCTCACGGAGTTCATCCCGCTCTACAAGAGTCAGAAGGACGAAATCGTCACGCAATGGGCGATGAAGGAGGTCGAACGCGTCGGCCTGCTGAAGATGGACTTCCTCGGGCTCAGCACGCTGACGCTCATCCGCGATGCGCTCGACGAGATCAAGCGGACGGAAGGGACCGACCTCGACATCGACGCAATCGCGCTCGACGACGCAAAGACCTTCCAGCTCTTTTCGGATGGGCAGACGTATGGCGTGTTCCAGTTCGAGAGCTCGGGCATGCGCGAGCTGCTGCGCAAGGCGAAGCCGGAACGCCTCGATGACCTGATCGCACTGAACGCACTGTATCGCCCCGGCCCTCTCAAGTCGGGGATGGTGGACGACTACATCTCCCGCAAGCAGGGAAAGACGGAAGTCAAGTACGAGCTTCAGCAGCTCGCACCGATCCTGCGTGACACGTACGGCGTCATCGCCTACCAGGAACAGGTCATGCGGATCGCGGCCGTGCTGGCCGGATTCACGATGGGGCAGTCCGACATGCTTCGCAAGGCCATGGGGAAGAAAGACCCCAAGGTCATGGCGAAGCAGCGCGAAGCCTTCATGGAGGGTGCGAAGAAGAACGGCGTCAATGAAAAAAAGGCGACGAAGATCTTCGACTTGATGGAGTACTTCGCCGGCTACGGCTTCAACAAGTCGCACTCGACAACGTATGCGTGGGTGGCATACCAGACCGGCTTCCTCAAGGCGAACTACACCTGGCACTTCATGGCGGCGCTGCTGACGATCGAAGCCGCGAACACCGACAAGCTCGCCATGTATCTCGGGGAATGCCGCGAGCTCGGCGTGCCGATCCTTCCGCCCGACGTCAACGCCAGCGAGCTGCGATTCACGGTGACGAAGAAGGGGGTCCGCTTCGGCCTCTGCGCAGTCAAGAACGTCGGCGAAGGTGCGGTGCAGTCGATCCTCGACGTCCGTCGCGAGCTTGGCAGACTGGACTCCTTGCATACACTGTGCGAGCAGGTTGACCTCAGGCTCGTGAACAAACGCGTCCTCGAGAGCCTGATCAAGGCGGGCGCACTCGATTCGCTCGTCAAGGAGGCGGCGGCGGACACGCGACGGGCGCGCGCGCGCCTGTTCGCGGCGGTCGACAAGGCGATCGAGCACGGCGGCCGCCATCAACGGGACCGCGACCAGGGACAGCATCAGTTGTTCGGCGGCGGCGGTGACGACGATGTCCACGGCGCCGTACCGCTCGCGGACGCGGTCGCATGGACGGAAGCCGTGCAGCTCGCGGGAGAGAAAGAGGCGCTCGGCTTCTATTTCAGCGGACATCCGCTCGACCGCTTCGCTGAAGACCTCCGCGCCTTCGGCGCGAAACGCGTCGCAGAACTCACCGATTCGATGCCCGATGTGTGGACGGCCGGCATCGTCTCGGGCCTCCGCCCCCTGAAGACGAAAAAGGGAGACCGCATGGCGGTGTTCATGCTCGACGACGTCGCGGGAGCGCTCGAAGTCGTCGTGTTTCCCGAAACGTTCGGCAAGCATGGCAGCCTGATCGAGCCCGACGCCATGCTCCTCGTGCGCGGAAAGTTCGAAAAAGATGACGAGTCCGCCCGCATCGTCGCGACCGAGCTACAGCCGATCTCGATGCTGCAGGAGCGGACGACGAAGGAAGTGGCCATCCACCTGTCCGTGCCGCCGCACGGCAGACCAACCTTCGAGGCGCTGGCGGAACTGCTCGCGCGGCACCGTGGTGACCGCCGCGTCTTTCTCGAGCTCGATGTGAGCGGCAGGGAGAAGCCGTTGCGCGTCCGCTCGGAAGTGGCGGTCCGTGTGCGCCCCTCGGAGCGGCTGGTCAACGAGGTGGAACAGCTGTGCGGATCCGGATCGGTGGAGCTGCGATGAATTCGGCTTTCGGCTTCCGGCTTCCGGCTTCCGGCTTCCGGCTTCCGGGTCCG
>Ga0247824_10000401_pt1 | contig 20818 bp, 19 predicted proteins | sample 13C_PalmiticAcid_FD_194412 | JGI IMG/M metagenome (GOLD analysis project Ga0247824, IMG submission 194412) | Soil microbial communities from agricultural site in Penn Yan, New York, United States - 13C_PalmiticAcid_Day48 | ecosystem: Environmental > Terrestrial > Soil > Agricultural land...
GATATATACGATCGTGGTATTTGACCTTCTTCTCACCTTCCCCATCCTTAGATTCCCATACCCAAGATCCCTTCTCCATCTTCCCTGTTTCCCCATTTCAACTTTCTTCAGGGACCACAAGTACAAGACCTCGCACTGACCAGCGCACAATTGGCAAGAATCAAGACCCCCGCAGATTACCCTGGAACAAACACACTTCCTGAATCGACCAAGACCAAGACCAAGACCAAGACCAAGACCAAGACCAAGACTCGCCTCCATTGTCCATTGCCCCTACCTACCACTACCATCACCATGAGCAATTCCAAGAGGAATTCAAACCAAGTCGTTGGTAGCCCTGCATCCAGTGCAGGGAACAGCGAAGACAACAGCTCCAATGCCGCCGCCACCACCATTGGCAATGACGAGCACATTGACAAAAAGTTCAAGCACAGCCAAGGCGATGAGGCCTCGGATGAAGCCTCGGAGGGTGACGGTGAGGACGAAGAACCTCGCAAGAGCAAGCGTGCTGGCCGCCGCAAGATCAAGATCGAGTACATTGAAGACAAGAGCAGGCGCCATATCACGTTCTCGAAGCGCAAGTCTGGTATTATGAAGAAGGTATGGTTGCAGCTCACAAGACAATCCTAATGGGCCCCTTTACCCCGCAGACATGGAGCCCCAGGAGTTTTGTCTCCCTTCCGCTTATTGCCTCCGGTCTTTTCCTTGCCTCAGTTTTCAAAAGCCGTTCGTCCCCGTTGGGGGTCATGTGGAGGAGAGGGAAGGCTCTTCACCTGATTCTTGGTTACATCCGGACAACTGGGACGATTCGGATGCAATCGGCATAAGCAAGGAAGGGTGATCAGCAATCCACGGGTTGTCCGTTTTGATCCACTTTGTTTCACTTGAGTTGCTGGGACCACACCACTCGCCACTCACTTGTGCAACCAACATATACATACATGCACTCACATACACCACACGCCCCCACTCGCTTGCCTCAAATGGTATGCTGCATTTATTAACCAAATTCATCTTTTGGAACACTCTTATCGTGATCTAGGCGTACGAGCTGAGCACACTCACAGGTACACAGGTCCTCCTGTTGGTTGTCTCGGAAACGGGTCTCGTTTACACATTCACCACACCCAAGCTTCAACCTCTCGTGACAAAGTCCGAAGGCAAGAACCTGATCCAGGCCTGCTTGCATGCGCCCGACAAGGATTCCGCACCTGTAAGTAATAGTTTTGCCATCCCTTTGTGCGTTCGTTGGCCGTCTGGCCTCGAGAGACAAAGTAAGAACCAGGGAATGATTCAATGACACTCACTTCCCACCTCCCCACCTCCCATTCCTTCATACAGGACAACAATGCTTCAGCAGATGCCGAATCGCCCGAGACAGGTGCTTCGGAATATGACGAACGCGCAGGAACCAGCCCACAAGCACACGACATGGGATCATCATCACAACAACTATCTCCCACACAAGCATCGCCTCAGCAGCAATCACAACAACCTACGGGAGGTTACCCAACCTCGACTTCGATGAGTCTTCCTACTTACCCACCACCCTACAACCACATCCCGTTCCCTGCTCAGTACAATTATCCAAACATGGGAATGCCCTATCAGAACGCACCACCTACCAGCGGTGCTCCTCACCCTTCATACGGTGGTGGCCAGTACTGGACAGGGCCTCCTGTACATCATCAACAGACGAGTCCAACCTCAGCACCATTATCAAAGGGAGGGCGCCGAGTCGGGAACTGAAGAAAGATCAATGAGGAGGAAAGAAAAGTGAACCAAACAAACAGTGTGAAAAGAGAGACGTGAGAGACAAGGTTGGCTGTGTTGCCTGACCGCTTTCGCTCACCTTCGCTGGTTGGAGGTATCTCTCTTTTTTGACTATTGTCAATTCTCTTTCTCCACTTTCTTTCATGATCTCTCTCTTTTCGTGTGTAGTGTTTTTTTTTTTCTTCTTTTGATCCATACTTTGTTTTTTTTTTGTGGTTCTTGTTTCGTTTTCCCTCTTGTAAATCTACAGCCGACACTCTTGTTGCCTTCTTTGATTTGTGCGAATGTTTACAATACAATTGATATGTCTGTACCCATTGGAGAGTCCCTGAATGAAACTTGCTCATTTCGGCAGACAAATGGCGCTGTAAAGTCCAACGCAACTTGTAGGACAATCAAAACTTTCCCACGCAGCCGAATTTAGTGCTTTTGGTATGACACGATCGTTTTGTGCTATGGTGGTGGTGCAAGCTTGGCCATTCCTTGTCCCTTAGGCATCTTCTTCTTGCTATCGTCTTCTAGGTCCTTATCCTTGTAGTAGTGTAGTGCAACTATAGGGGTCATGTCAATCAAGAACGCAACAAGAGTTAGTTCTCATGGTGGATTGAACAGTTTTCTCTCATCCCATAAATGAACAGTTCGGAGTGAATCTCATTCAGTTTGACACGAGTCATTTCCTTACCTTCTTTAAGCCAGTCGCTTTCAATCTCCATCACCACTCGCATGAACTCCTTGCTTGTCAGTACTAATTCAAAGTACACAACCCATCGAGGGTTGACCTGATACAACGAACTGCTCGGGTGGATCAACACCGTTTGATTGCTCTTCACTGTCTTGTACGAGTCGCCAGACTTGTTCAACCTAGCGGCATTGTAAAAGAATCCCGAGGTGATCGCTTTCCGGATCGGTGCCGTGTCTGTAGGGTTCGGGTTCGACAACATGGGTACCTCTGTGCGCTCCATCAATCCCACCATTTGATCTCGGATATCACGCGCCTTTGACATGGATCGGTGCTGCAAAAAGTTCTCATAGCACCACTGGATCGAGTAGTTGGATTCCACCCACTGATCCCATATATTCAGCAACGTCAAATGATCTCCTCCAGGTTTCGTCAGGTTCTGTCGTGCCTTATCCGCGTGCAGTTTCTTATCTCTGGGTCGGTAAAAGATGGAATTCTGTACCGATAGCATCGCAACGATCGACACGATCTCCTCTGTACAGTGGTATTTCTCGGCCATGATCAACGTCTTGGCCATCATAGGGTCGCCTGGGAACTCTGCCATGCGTCGTCCCAGCTTCGTCAGCTGTCCCTTATCGTTGAGTGCTCCTAATGCGTAAAGCTGCTCCAACGCTCGCATTAATGTCTCTGCCGGTGGTGGGTCCATGAACTCGAATCCCAAAATGTCATTGATGCCCAGTGATTTGAGTGTCAAGACCACAGAGTTGAGGTTGATTCTCTGGATCTCAGGAACGGTGTTCTCCTCCAGCTCGTTGTAGTATGCCCACTGTGTGTAGAGTCGGAAACATTTGCCTGGTCCAACTCTTCCTGCTCGTCCTTTCCTTTGGTTGGCAGATGCGCGTGAACATGGTGTTACTACAAGTGACTCCATGCCGGTCTTGGGATTATAGCTCAACATCTTGGAAAAGCCCGGATCAATCACAAACTTGACACCATCAATCGTAATCGAGGTTTCTGCAATGTTGGTGGCTAGTACAACCTTGCGGGAGCCCTCTGGTGTTGCCTCAAAGATCTTGCCCTGCATTTCAGATGGCAACGATGAATAGATCGGACAGATGATCAACTCCTGAATCCTGTCTCCTAATACCCGGCAAGTTTGCTGTAAATTCTCTGCAGCGTTGTCGATCTCATCTTGGCCGGTCAAGAAAACCAAAACATCACCAGGCCCTTGCGAAATGTGGATCTGCATCACAGTCGTAATAGCCGCTGCCAGGTAGTTGGCCTCAGGCGAGGTGGTATAATGAACTTCGACAGGGAAGGGTCGTCCTGGAATGTTGAAGATGGGCGCGTCATCAAAGTATTCTGAAAACTTTTCTGCGTCCATGGTAGCACTGGAGATCAGCACTTTCAGATCCTTCCTGAGTCGCGCAATATCCTTGACCAACCCTAGCAGAATGTCCGTGTGCAATGTCCTTTCGTGTGCCTCGTCGATGATCAGACAACTGTATCCTGCAAGATCAGGTTCGCTCATGAATTCTCGAAGCAACATTCCGTCCGTCATGTACTTGACCACCGTCTTTTCGCTCGTGCAGTCCTCGAATCGAATCGAATATCCGACCTCATAACCAAGCTTGACGCCCATCTCCTCTGCAACACGAGCCGCGACACTCATGGCTGCAACACGACGCGGCTGGGTGCATCCAATCTTCCCAATCTTGGTGTATCCAGCCTCGTACAAATACTGGGGCAACTGTGTCGTCTTTCCCGATCCAGTCTCGCCGACGATGACAAGCACCTGGTACTCCTCAATAGTATCCAATAACGTTTTTCGGTACTGGTAAATAGGTAAGGATTCCCGAACCTGTTTGATCGACATTTCTTTGCGCTCCAGTTCCGTGATACGCTCCATCAGCTCCTCTGCCTGCCTCTCTTGGGTTTCTTGCTGTTTCTCGATAATGAAGTCGATATTACTCTCATCAAAGACGTACTCAAAGTCCATCTCCTGCCCTTCTTTGACATCCGATTTCCTTGTGGCATGCTGTCGTGATGCCTTAACCTGCTGCTCTTCCCATTGATCCTGCTCAGAAACAAACTTTTCGCCTGGATCGTCTTCATATCTCCTGTAGAGTGCGTCGTGTTTCTTCTTCTTGTCCAACTTGCCCTTCTCAGTGATATAGTCCTCAGGCATGTAGTATCCATCGTACTTGTCGTTAATGTCCATTCGCTCCTCCGCAAGCCTCAAGAGCTCCTTTTTATATGCAAGATCCTCACGTTCCTTCCTGGTCAGTTCGTTCGCGTCAAACAGCTGTTCTTCATCCCGAACCTGCATTCTCAGCTTCTCAATTTGCAATCCCTCCCGCTTTGACAAATAGTCCTGGCGTGCTCGTTCTCTGAGAGTTGGAAGGGCAGCCTTTCGGGCTTCGGGATCATCTGCCAGGTTCCTGCGTGAGTCTGATTTGGATGATCGGTCTTCGACTAGCTTTTTAGTTTTGCTCTCGTCCTTGTTCCTCAATCGGTTCTCAAACTCGACTCGTTCTTTGAGATCTTGTTCCCGTTCCTGTTCTAGCCGTTCTTCTTCCATCTCCTCTGTATTTCGCCAAAGAATAAAACATTCAAGAAATCTTGTTAGTATACCACTCGGAGTTGACTTGTCATGCTTATAGGACCGTACAGGGTTAGGATCATACCTTCAGTCTTGGCGGGTCTTTGCTCTCGTTCCCGCTCTTCCAACTTTCTCCGCTTGTACTCTTTCTCTTCCTCGTCGCTCTCCCATGCATTCCCGTTCTCCTTCCTTCTAATCTTCTTTTCGCGTTTCTTGTCCTCAGAGTCCTTCTCCTTCTCCTTTTCTTTTGTCGAGGATGAGCTCTTCTTTTTCTTCTTTTCCGATTTTTTGTCATCTTCCTCCATCAACAAGCCATACGAATCGTTCATCTCGAGCAGTTTCAACGCTGCGGCATCCTCCTGCTTCCTTTTCTTAGCTGTGTCTGTGGCTGCAGGATTGGCGCTGGATCCCGATTTCTTAGTCTGCGTCCTTGGTGTCCGTTGAAAAAGCTCCTGTGCGAATGACTGTGTGCTAGGATTGATGGGTATATCCATGGCCTTAAGAGACCGCAGCAGATCGGCCGGCGACTTTGCGGTTTGAGCTAAAACGACGGGCAATGGGGGAAGAGTAACGGGTCAACATTCACACTGGCTTTATCGGTGAACGAGAGGAGGTGCTTCGTGATCCCAAGGCAAAGGGAATTGAACTTACCACAGGCGATGAGAAAGTCCCTGGTGCTACTATCGGACATCCCAAGCACCTAGAGTGAGAAGGGAAGGGAACAATATGCGAACGTGTGTAAGTTGCGATTCAAAGAATGGATTCTTCGGTTCACTGTTCCTATTGTCTGCAAACGCCATGCCCTCCATGAGCCTACCTTGATGGAAGTGTCTGAGACCCATCGCTTGAGATCCTGTGCATCCATGGTAGGTTGGTTTCTTGGTCTGGTCCAGACGATCGCAGTCAAAAGAGAGGTTTTTGGCTGATCAACCATCCACTGCGCTTTTGAGTGTAGGTTACGATGTCACATGATGTCCGCCTTCTGCTCTCTTGACGCGATCCACGATTGCCCAAACTATGTGCTCGCATGATCTGCCTAAAGCAGAGCGCACACGACCTGGTTAAGTGTGCAAGGCAACAAGTTGTACTACAGGATCACTATCCTGTATCTCTGGGTATCGAATGACCTGGGACAAAAGGTTGAATAGACGGGTAAAGGTTTGGCCCAATCTGCGTGCCTTACGGTTGTCCCAAGACGATGTTCTCGACGTTCGCTTGCCGGTACCTTGTCTGTACAAATCACTTCAAAGATGGTAGCTGGGGCACAGCGGGGGAGAGGGGGCGTAATTGGCGGTGCGCAGCCTTTCTTGGGGTGGCAGAGCACATTCCATGCCGATCAACACTGAGAAGAATCGTGGAGGTGAGAGCGCAAATTGCACGTTGCACAAATGGCCCACTGCCACACTGCCCTGGTCCAGGTCCAGGTCCAGGGCATTTATTTTCCGTTGCTCTCATTTCCGAGATGTTGCCACCTTTTCCTTCTCTCCCCTTCACCTTTCCCCCTCTAATCCATTACTTGTTGTCCTCCCTCAAGATGACAGCTGCTTCGTCTGGCATGATTCCAGAGATTGCCGTCATGATCGGTACTTCCCTCGACCGGGCTACTATCTCAAGTTGCACCCTCGTTTGCAAGTCTTGGTACGCCACCTTTGTTCCACAGCTCTATCACCATGTTGATTACACCATCAGCCTCGCATGGTACATCAGGACTCTCGAGCACGAGAACATGAGCGAGAACATCGAAAACGACTTTCAGCAACTCGAGAAGGGGATAAACTCCACCAATACAGAGGAGCCATGGCAATACGGACTTCAAAGACATGGCTGCCATATCCGTAATCTCGCGATATCCGAGCAAAGAGAGTTCCCTAACCCAGACCGCTTTGGGGTGGAATGTCGACACTTGACAGTCTTGGACCTCAATCTCAACTCCCCACTCACATCTCAATTGTCGAGCGTCTCCAGAAGGCATTTGATCGAACTGGTCGACAGGAATCCAAACATCCACACACTCAAAATTAGAGGAAGACAAGCAGTCGAGCAATATCTCTTAGATGGAGGTCTTCTCCGAGGTCAACATCTTCCTGCACTCAAGACACTGATTCTGAACATGGGCTCACGGCTCTCTCCTGAACTTTTGAGGGAGATCCTGAATTATGGTTCAGGGCTTGAACAAATGACATGCTTCAAGGTCGATGAACTTGACAGTGATCAGTCCCTTGCTACAACCATAACCAACGACAACAATAATACCCATCAAGAGCCTTGGCATCAGCTCCGTAGGCTCTCTCTGTACCACATTCCCGGGAAATGGATCGAGGAATTTATCAAGCTCTCTCCCAACCTCGAGAGACTGGAATTGCGGCCTTCATCGAACAGCGATTGGTACGCCATTCTCGCCCAATTGTTTGTGCATACTCGCCCTAAATCCAGTTCTTCTCGCCCCACTTTTAAGCTGCAGCACCTTTGCCTGGACGGCGTTGAGGACGAGGCGGCATTCTCTGAACTTTGCAAAATCTTGAAGGGCTACTCATCTTTACCTCCATCAATGGAGTCAACCCCAACAGGACTTAGAACATTTCAAATGCACGAAGTACCCTCAGAAGTCATTTCAGTTTTGTGTGAAGTTCACGCGGAGACCTTGGAAGAGGTCGGCATCAACCGATGCGATAGCAAGAGTGTCCGAAGGCTTTTAACAAGTTGTCCAAAGTTACGGTACTTCGAAATCAGGTCAGAGGTGTTGATGGAGGACCTTCTTGAGGAGGAGGAGGAACAAGTGGAGGAGGGACAAGAAAGAGAAGCAGGAAGATGGAGAATGGTACCTTGGGCTTGCCAAGATCTCGAGGTCCTCAAAGTCGATTTCGCTCAACGGTATGAGAGAGTTCTTTATCCATCCACCACTGCAAGTTTGACTCCTTCGCAAGAAGAGATTGCAGAGAAACACATGCATCAGCAGCTGTGGACCCAGATTGGCAAGATGAAGCAATTGCGCAATCTGCACGTGTATACTTCGTACTTACAGGAGGACTACTCGGCAAGGTGTCTCTTGATATCGAATGGGGGTGTAGACGAACTGGTTGGACTGAAAAAGCTGAGAAAGTTAAAGTTCTGTGGGTGCCAATACCACTTGTTCAAGGACCATGTAACACTCCTCCAAAGACTCATGCCGACTTTGCGCCAAGAAATGGTGACATTGACTTGGACAGATGTGATGAACGAATAAAAGAGTGCGCATGTCACTGCATCGTCGTCATTATCCATAATGTATCTCTGTTTTTTTTTCTTCTCACAGATCAAGCTATCACCACCAACTGTCTACACGGTCAACCGAAGGCTGGGTACGAACATCACATTCTCGTGTCACGCTACAAAGTGCATCTCCTAACTCTCAATGGTCGCGAGTCTATGGTCTGCTCGGTTTGTAACTCGGATTGATCTGCAAAAGTATTGGGGATGTCGTCCTCCAACGACGAATCCTCCGCATTACTCTGTGGAGGCGGACTGAATCTGGTCGTCACAGGCTCTATGGTTACCACCTGGTTTGTTGCACGTAATTGCCCAGTCGGCTCATCAACAGCGCCGCGTTGTTCCAGAAGCTGTCTGTTGAGTTGACTCAATCCTTGAACACCCAGCATCGACGCACCCCTCACCGAAAGCTCTCCATTCGTTGTCCTCCAGCGTAGGTGCACATCGTAATGATCCTCATCATTAACCGCCTGCCACATTCGCACTGAGCCATCGTCACAACCGGCGACCAGATAGTTGACATTGGATGTTGTTTTCCACGCAATATCATAGACGTCGCTGAGGGTTCCCTGGATCACCCCTCGACAATTTCCTGATGCTGGATCCCATAGCCGCACTGTGTCGTTATGACCGAAAGAAGCTATCAGATCACCATGAGGCGAATACGTGACTTGGAGGACTTGACTTCCATGACCTGCTAAAACGTGGCTCTCAGTACCCGTCACTGTATCCCACAGCCGTACTGTGCAATCCACGCTGGCAGAAGCGACTTGATCGCCTCCAGGTGAGTAAGCGATGCTGTTGATCAAGCCGCTATGACCGGTTAATACGTGAAGGCACATTCCCGTCTCAATGTCCCACAGCCTCACAGTCTTGTCTCCACTGGCGGATGCGATCTGATTGCCATTCGGAGAGTACGTTGCGAAATAAACCCTTTCAGTGTGGCCGGTCAATAGGAGACACAGTCCTGTCGTGATATCCCATAGTCGCAGCGTGTTGTCATCGCTGGCTGATACAAGCTTGTTCTCCTGTGGCGAATATGCGACACTCCTAACCCAGTTGGTGTGTCCTCTTAGAATATGACTGCAAACTCCTGCTTCGACATCCCATAACCGCACCGTGGCGTCCCAACTGCAAGAGGCGAGCTGTTTGCCGTTTGATGAATACACCATACGAAGGGCCCACTTTGTATGGCCAATCAAGGTCCTGTGGCATTCTCCTGTTCCAACATCCCAGAGCCTTATCGTACCGTCACGATTGGCAAGAGCGACCTGACTGCCTTGAGGTGAAAACGCCATACATTGGACCTCGTCGCTGCGGTCATTTAAGGTGTGGCAACAGATTCCTGTCTTTACATCCCAAATCCGCACCGTCCTGTCGTCACTGCAAGACGCGACCCGATCTCCTCTTGGAGAGAACTTGACACTCCAGACCCGCCGACCGTGGCCATTAGAAATATGGCGGGGTGATCCTGCATTAACGTCCCATAAGCGCACTGTGTTGTCATCACTGTAGGATGCAACCTGATCACCCTTTAGAGAATACAGGACACCTTTGATCCTGCCGGTGTGACCAAACAGACTCTGGCGGCATACTCCTGTTTCAGGATCCCAGAGTCGTACCGTGTTGTCGCCGCTTGCAGAAACAACTTGATCGCCTCCAGGTGAGTAAGCGACGCTGATAATCCTGTCCATGTGGCCAGCCAAGATGAAGAGGCACCGTCCGGTTCTTGTGTCCCACAACCTTACGGTCGTATCCTTGCTGGCAGAAGCAATCCGAGTACCGTTCGGTGAGTATGTAGCAAAGTTGACATTGTCGTTATGACCCTTTAAGACGTGAAGACACTCTGCTGTAGCAACATCCCATAGCCGTAATGTCTCGTCGTCACTGGCCGAAACAAGTTGGTCTCCTTGAGGCGAATACGCGACACTTCGCACAGAGTCGCCGTGTCCGCTCAGCTCATAACAACCCCCATCTTCGACATTCCATAGTCGTACTGTGGTGTCACGGCTGCAAGAGGTGAGCTGTTTGCCATCTGGTGAATAGATGATGCGAGTGATTAACCTAGAATGACCAACAAAGATCCTGCGGCATTCTCCGGTATCAACATCCCATAGCCGAATCGTCTTACTGCTGGCGGAAGCAACCTGATTACCACAAGGCGAATACGCTACGCAATGGACCTCATCCGTATGGCCAGTCAAAACTTGGCGGCATGCTCCTGTTCGAACATCCCATAGCCGCACGGTCTTGTCAAAGCTACCAGAGGCGATTTTGCCGCTTGTTGGTGAATACGACAGACTCGAAACAGAAAGGGTGTGGTCGTTTGATGCCCACAAAGCCTCCCAGGTTGATGTGGAGTACACAATGATCTGGCCGGTTGAAAGGTGCATAGCGAATGACTTTCCATCTGGCGAATAGGCGCATGATATGATGCTGCCTTCAGGCGTTAAAAAAGGCAGCTCACCAAATCGTACGCCATCCATCCGTGCCTTGCTTACATTGGCATGGCGAAGCCAAGTGCCGCGAAGATTGACGTGTCTCAAGTCCGCTCCTTGAAGCTGGGCTAATTCGAATACACCATAGCTGATATCCGCCCCCGGGATCTGAATGCCTTGCAAATCCGAGCAGTTAAACTGCATTCCTGCTCGAACCAGAATCGTGATTGCATTAGCCGCAGCTGTGCGCCAATTCTTGTCCACCTTTGAGTACTCGACATAGTCGAGCAATAGCTGCTTGAATACAGGTTCTTGTTGGACACGCTCTTCAAGGAACTGCAGAACGGAAGGATCATTCACGAAATTTCTCCATGCCAATGGTGAACCGAGGTCGGGTCTCATTCCGGTAGTACCAGCTTCCTCCTCCACTGTGTCGCGGATAATAAAACTCAGATTGGAACTTGCACTCCCTCGGCGAGAAAACGTTGATTCCGGCACCATTACCGCCTTCCTGTCCTGTGGGTCGAATATGGCCAATGACAATCCGTATTCGAGCAATGTACGATGAATGAATCGGTGCTGATTTCCGCTCCTGATCAACGGACAAGCCTCGCGCAACAACTGCTTCTCATCTTCCCGACTGAAGAATTCGGATTTCCATGATCCTTCATCGTGGTATCGCGAGTACCGGACAATCGGTTGACCACCCTGCTTCATATAGATCGCTGCCGAAAGCCTTTTCAGGAAATCGATCCCGTTCAGTGTGAACCCCTCATCACTTAGACTCTCAAATGCCGCTCTCGCTTGAGAATTCAAGTGCTTCTCTCCGAGCCGTTTCTTCCCCCGCTCCAACCAATGCTCGATGAACTGGTCATACAGTGCCACTCGAGTGATACGAGTTGCCGAGAGGTTTTGGCCTGGATTGACCATCCTGGGCAACACCTCCAACGTCAAGGACATTAAGAACGGATTCCTGACCAACTCTTTCAAGCTCGGAATACAATCGAGAGCTTTCTTGTACTGATCTGCTTCCCATAGCGGTCTATGCACGGAAACATACTGCGTTATGTAGCCTTGAACTTGAACCAGTGAGAAAGGCGTAATGACGGCTTCTTGTAACAGTGACGCTTCCGATCGACGATTGCGGTCCCCTGGTTGGAACCGATCTCGATAATCTGCTCCAAGATACTCGCTTCGGCAACTGATGATCATCTTGGCACTCCACTCTCCTGGTTCATTTAATCGATTGCTGATGAACAGATTGTATGTTTGCTGACTCTCGTCGTAGCCATCGCAGATCAGGATAAACTTGCGGTACAGCTTTAACTCGCGGATCTGGGGTTCTGTGAACTCGACTTTCCTTAGCTGTTTGGCTATCAAATCATGTTCCGGCTTGTCGACTGCTGGTAAAGTAATATGCAGTGGAATTGGGCCACCCTTCTTGTATGACTTCCACAGTTGGCACTCGAGTTCTCGAGTGAATGTCGACTTTCCGGATCCCGAGTCCCCAAGCAGAAGGAACACCTTTCGATTATCGACCAGACTCTCCATGACTTTTTCCATCAGTGAGAATCGTGCTTCGTCGGGAGCAAGCAAGCTGGCTTTGGCTTGAGGAGGAATGTACACGACATTGCCTCGCTCCTTCAATCGTTGTTTTCTTAATTGACGCAGATTGCCTTCAACATCAAGTCTCTCTTGAACACGGTCCAGGAGAGATGGGGTCCCAATTGTAGGTAAGACGATCTTCAACGGATGGGGACTTGCACCTTCTTCACGGCATGCTCGATACAAAGCTTGTTTCTTGGGATCTCCGCTCCTCCCGAGTTCATGGAGAACTGTATCGATGACTGAATAATTGGATTGAATACATGGTTAGCTACTATAACGATCCCAATGGTCGCATGATCCATCTGTTCTTCAACCCTGACGTACATTTCATGTCTCCTCCAGAGAGTGCCGATAACTGCATGAGGATGTTCAGGATCCACTGCTTGATCATAGCATCCTGTCCCCATTCCATATCGTTCTGGTAGATCTCACCAAGAAATGCGATCGCGCTTCGTCGAGTCTCTGCATCCCACACTGGGTTCGCTGCAAGGTCTCCAAGCCGTTGACACACACCCCATTGGAAAGGAGGATCACGTCGGCACGGTGCCTCACATACAAGTTTTCTGAACTTGGCGAGTTGACCGTCTCGAATCAAGACGTCCGCTCCTCGTAGAGCTGCGTACCATGCACATTTGCGCTTGAAACTGAGTCCTTCGTTCAGACACTCGAAGAACTTTTGGCCACTCTCTGCAAGTGAAGTCGATCTATCATACGCTGTTTTGACAAGTTGGAAAACCTTGGATGCTCCATCTACGCCTTCTTGGATGTCCTTCAAGCCTCCAATGAACCCGTTGAGATCGAGTCCCTTTAGTGCACTCACAAGTCCTGACACCCCTTGGACTACTTTGCCTGTGCGTCGCAGTGTCGCTTTCCAGAGTGATTCATCATCGGGTACACAGAACAGAGCTTGATAAGCGTAGGCTGCCTGGTACACCAAGAACGTATCAGAACTCTTTGTCAATCTGTCTAGATACGACGAGAGCGGCTCATGTTGTTTCTTGCGGTCCAAGTCCTTGACTCCAGTGTCGGCCATGGCATCCAACACGTGCGAGACTGTCAATGTCAGCTTGTAGACGTGCATTGGCGATTGATGGTGAGTGTCATGGAGTCGGGTACCGAGCAGTTGCAATATTTTGACAAGGTTGTCGGCGTCAAGGTGACCTGGGTCAGCATCTTGGATCAACTGTGCAAGACCTTCGAGTTGATGGACATCTAGTAAACCAGATTGATCGATTCCAGAGTAAAACTCTTTCAACAGATACTGAAAGTCAGCTTTCTCGAGAACAGGAGACAGACAAACGACTTCTGTTACAGCTTTAGAGTCTTTGAGTTCGTCTCTCTTGAATGCTCGGATTACATCGGTAGCCATTGTCTTGAGTCGCTCTAGCTCGTCAGGATCAGATTTGGTAGCTTGTATCCATGTTTGGGTCGCAGGATCGAGAATGTCATCTGGCGAAGTGGTGTCCTGCAAAAGACTGAGACAGCAAGCCAGCTGCAGGGTATCGTTGAGTCGCTCATCGGCCTCTGGTGGTTTGAATGTGGTGACAGGAGGACGCACATTCCCGACAAAGATGTTCAGAGGCACTGTAGCAATATCACTAACAAAACCTTCATGGTCTAGAGGAGGGTGAGACGCTTGGTCGATAGCTTGAGCTTTGGCAGCAAATGGTAGTGTACTTTTGATGGACTCCATGGAGCTGCTGTATAGCGAAGAATGCGTGGGTTGGTCAAAATCCTGAGCACTTGCCCTATTGTGTGGTTAATACACCAATATTGCATGCAATGGTTAGGCGCCTTTTGCGTGCTTCACTGCTATGTGTGGATGAAGACCCAACAGATCGATGAGGACATTGTAAATCTGCTACTCACCCTAGCTTCCTCGCTTTCTTAAAGCTAACTCGTGCCTCACCGTGGTGGCCGCGAGTATACAACAAGTTGCCAAGGTCGATATAAGTGGTAGCGATTCCTTCGCTCACAGTTTGATCCTCGGTGTGCTTGGCGGCTCTTTTGGCATGGGATAGAGCGACCTCGGTGTCATGGCACAACACCAAGTTGATGTTGACATCTGTTGTGTTGCCAGCATTCTCCAAGTAGATCCTGGCGAGTTCCAATGCCTGCAGAGGTGATAGAACGCTTCGAGGCGATGTAACGATACCACCAAACACCATCGCTCAACGTTCACTTCTATTCAGAGTCGAATTACCTGGAGTTAGTAAGCAATTTTGTGGCGCAGTGGCTGTGCTAGATGAGCTCGCCAGGGGGTGCTCATCTCCGAGTACCCCCTGGGGTAATGATGCCTGCAGGCAAGGTATTTCGAGGCACCACACAATGAGGGAATAGATGTGCATGTTTATATGTAGCCGACCCACGGGATACCTCAGATAGCAAGAGTCCAGGGATATAGTACATACTTTCGCCTCACGGATAACGAACAACGGCCATCTCAGATGTGATTGCATCCTCCCGCACCCACTTCTAACTTTAGATTCCGAAATACCCTAGGACGACTGATTCATGCATCTGGGATTACCAGGTAGCTGCTACTGTAACTTGCCTTCAGGTATGCTGTGAAGCCGTTAGGGTAGAGGAATGAAGGAGCGAGAGAGGGAGAGTGACGAGAGAGGGAGAGTGACGAGAGAGTGAGAGGGGGAGAATGGCGAAGAGAAAAATGCACAGCGCAACAATGTTGATCCGGCAAAGTCAAACCGTTACTTTTCGATTTTCAGCCCCTTTTGTCCTCCAGCTTCTTGCTCATCCCCTGTCCGTTGTTCATCAAGTTTCCAAGGTCAAGGCAGGAACTCATCTACCCAGCTCAAGGGCCTTGTTCAAGTTGCATTCATGGCCCCAGCCGTTTTCTGGAAAAAAGGGCGGAAGGATGTGGGCTCCACAAGGCTGCTTGGTCAGGCCTCTGCAGGTCTGCGGAGCGTCGCACCTCTGGATGCCTTTAATGCAGGGCGGAGGATGGTCGATGGCTAGCACCACATCGAGTGGACCACTTGGCATCCGGACGTTGTCTCTTCCTTTAGATGTTTGCTTTATCATGCAAGGTCTTCCCAACCACAAGGGTGCGATATCGGACATGGACGTTGCTGGTTTGATTCCTCGTCGAGCTGCATGCGCATGAGCCGATCTTCCACATTGGGTGCTATGGATGGGAATGCCCTGAATCGAACTCTCATTCGTCCAATTCCAATGGTCGCCCAAACAGCACTGCTCTCAGAGATGTTAACAAGCAGCCCATTGATCGCCCATCAACCTGATCTTTCTTTCCTCCCTTCTCCCAACACAACCCCTCCTTGAACACCACCCTTTCCTCCCCTGAGCACCGTCCTTCCTTCAGGCAACACTCTCATCAATGAGGACTCATTCACCATTCCACATTCAGGAACTCGTGGAAGAGATCAGCAAATACCTTGAGCAAAGTGACTTGGCCCGCTGCGCACAAGTGTGCAAAGCTTGGTACGAGTGTCACATTCCGCTACTCTATCGCCAAGTCAGATACGACAAGAACTCGCGTGACAATGAAACTCTGTGGACTGGATTCCAAAGATACAGTCATCACATCCGCGCATTCGCCGCCAGTGCAGAAATCTTTCCTGAGCCGCTTCTTCTCGGTTCCCAGTGTCGCCATCTCACTGAGCTATCACTTGGACCACTCGACTTTCTGGATCAACCAGATCGAAGCCTCGCGCGGCTCAAGGAGCTGATCGCCCAGAATCCATCCATCCGTACGCTACAAATTGATCTCCGTAGGCACTTGAGCGGAATTCTCTTTCGGGGCCAGAACTTCCTTCGGCTCATGCCTTCGCTCAAGAACCTCGCTATCCTAGACGACCGCTATCCTTATGCCAAGGGTTCCCAATCCAATGGCGCGTTTGAAGCGATCCTTGAATGCGGGTCTCAATTGGAAACTTTGACATACCAAATTTTCTGGGGCGGATCAGACAGGGCAGTCAGTGGATCAGAGCCAGACGAAGATGCTTACAGGGATGCAAAGCCATGGACAGGACTTTCATCGCTCACCATCTGTGGATACGACGGATGGCGGGAGTTGGAACTCGTGAAACGCAGCCCTAACCTTCGACGGCTCAACGCACGGTTCAAGAAAATGAATTGTGACAGTGTCCTGCTCCAAATGGCATTGCACTACCAGTCCGGCCACCCTTCGCGTCTGGAGCATTTGGAACTATCACATTTGCGAGGTCAAAGGGCCCAAACTGCGTTGGAAATGCTTCTTCAATCCTGCGCTCGAACGACATGTCTGAAAACTATCAGCCTTTACGAATCATATATATCAGAGATAACAACGGAGATGCTGCTGACATACCATGGGAACACGTTGGAGAAGGTGGCCATGGCCAATTCGAACTGGATCAACCCTTATGATTTCTGCCGCATGTTCACGATGTGTCCCCAGCTGAAGCACCTTGAAGCCACTGGACGCGGCGACAAGCTATGGTTACAGCATCTTGTGCAGTCTCCTTGGGCGTGTATGGACTTGCGCACTCTTAACCTCACAATCATTGAGGAAACACTATCGTACTATGGAGGCGAACCAGCAGGGATGTCTTCGGGAGAAAGAGCCTCGACTGTTGAGGATCCCACTAATAATGAACCTGTCGCCGAACCGCAGAGACTCTTCTGGAGGAAGATCGGAATGTTGAAGAACCTGGGATCGCTTCATATCAACACGGCAACACCACATTCCACTGGCACAAAGCTCTTATCGATTGTAGATGCGGATGTCGAGCATCTTTGTCGCTTAACACGGTTATGGGAGCTACGGATTCCTTCTGATCAGGATTTCATAACCGACGCTGTTAAAGAGGAGCTTCATCGGAGGCGACCTGGATTACGTGTCATCTATGGTTAGCACCGATACAGATAACGTTAGATACCCACCCGATCAAGGCAGCGAGTGACTTGAGATGGGCAAACTACATTCACGATTTGATACCATTGCATAGAAGTAAAGACTTTTTTTTTTTTATCCACTTCAGAGGGGCGTATTTGCTTGTACTCGCTGAGCGCAACGCTTTGATCGAGACGTGAATGAACGCTTGTGAATTGCTCGTGTCAAGCAGACTGTACAGCACACGAAAGAGATTGGAATGGCCACCAGACTGCTTATCGTTGTTTGAACAAAAGCGCTCATGGCATGACCAAGAGTACAATCACCTTGATAGAGTTCAACGGTTAGAGCAAATGGTTTCGATTGGTTCTCAATCAAGTACAACGTTTCAGGCCGTGCGCAAGGTTGAGAGCGTCCAGCTGCTGTGTGAATTGGGGACAGGTCAGAGCCCAAGTCTGTAACAGTCCGGAAGATACGACGAGTGGACGAATGGATGTGGGCGAATGCTTCGACCGTTCGTCAGGGTGGGATCAATTGTCACACAAACCTTCAGCAATTCAGGTTCTCCGCGGCTGCCAGATCAGGACCGTCAATGATTATGTTGAAGGAGTGATGATCCACTTTTGCCACCATTCGCTCTGGCATCTATCTCTACAAGTGGAGTGAAAGATGGAAAGGAGCTCAAGACCAAGGGCGCCACCCCCACGTTCACAAGAGAAGGCTGTCTCGCATCCGTGAATAGCGGAAAGAAGATGTTCATGTTTGGAGGAGAGCCAGAGAACAACAAGACCTTCTCGAGATATGTCTTCATCTTGGACGTTGACACTCTCACTTTGACCAAGGGACCGTCGGTTGGACCTGAGAACGCGCGTAGATCGGCGGCGTGTGCAGGATCGAACGGTCAAGTTGTCCCTTGGGATGGAAGCAAACAGGTAAGTGCGAAACGATCGTGTACCCTCAGGATGTATTGCAAGTGTTCAATGTCAACACCAACAAGTCGACAACCTCATACGTTGCGCCAAAGTAGACAATTGGCGTAGAATAGACTAGTAATATTGAACTCGAAATCGTGATGCGTTCTCTGATCGGTGCAACGATGGTGTGAGGTGGCTATTTCAAAAAGGCGAAGACATGATCTTGGTACTTGACTTGAAAATGAGGAGACTCGTCACAACATGCTTTCGTTGCCTCGATCTAGGACAGAGCAACGCTATCCTTGCCATCGCAAGATCAAGAAGGGCAGTGTTGGATCACAAGTTGGCTTTAATCTAATGTCACTTGTACTACCTCTCGTCGTCGTCGTCGTCGTCGTCGTCGTCGTCAATGCGATTACGTTTGTTGCCCACGACTAAAAACATATCCTGTCAGTCTATCACACAACACAAAAATGTACAATGATGGCGATATCCAATGTCATTTTCTTTGTCATGTCACCCTCTCCTTCGCCAAACAGCACTTATGCTTTCTTGGGTGAGTTGTGTTGACCGTTCTCTCGACCGCCCTCACCGCCCGCAGGTCCATTCGTACTTGAAATCGCATGGTGAGACACAGCTTGAGTGTTGTTCTCCAGGGGTTCAGGCTTGACTGGGTTCATAGAATCGTACACTCGGTTTCCAGCGGCGCCATATGGATCGTGTTGAACGTTCGTGTATGGGTCGGATTGGTACCGTTCAGATTGCACAGTGGAGCCAGGAACCATCTGGAAGCCGCCATGTTGTAGTGGCAAAGGGAATGTCTGAGTCTGGTTTTGATTCTGTACTTGACCTTGGGATTGGGCTTGACCTTGACCCTGGTCCTGCTGCTGCGGTGTCTGTTGCTGTTGCGATGTCTGATCTTGGTTCTGTTGACGCTGGATTTGGACTTGCTGCTGAATGAACGCTGACTTTTGTTCTGGTGTAAACTGGTTGCTGGCAAGATGCATGTCACCTCCGAGTGTACCCACACCTCCTTGAGCCTCGAAAAGTGCCTGAAGACGGTCCATTTCTGCAATTTCAACAGCGGTAAGGAAGCGACCACCTGGCCCTCGTGGACGACGCATAGCATGCTTGTGTCTTGACTCGTGAAGATAGGGCTAAAAAGAGAATCCATCATACAGGTTAGATGTCACCCTGTGGGATGGACCCCATCCATCATTCACCCTCCTCATCTTCATTCGATTCTGCACAGTGAAACTGGCAAATGTTGTTGTGATTGCTGCCTCGATTACCTTTCGGATCTTGGCCATCCTGTTTAATTCTTCCAGTTTGGCTCGAGCGGCGCGTCTCTTGAGGATTCGATGATACTAGGAATGCAGATATTCAAAATGAAAGTTAGCTACCGCTCTCATAGCTCACAATCCCAAGTGCACCTCCAAAGGACACTCTACCTGCTTGGCATTGACATAGAGTGGCTCCTCATCCGCTTGAACGGGCTGTCCAACGGATCCATCTGCACCTATCATTGCTGGCGCATGTCCCATGTCTGGATGAAACGCTCCAGCTTGGTGCTGGTGCTGCTGTTGATTGTGGTCCTGTTCATGACCTGGTCTGGAGTGCGACGATGTTGGTGATGATCCTGTCGGACTTTGGGGAGGCATCATTCCGGGCTACAAAATAAAAACCGGTGTGGAGACGGTAATGGCATCAATTAGTCAATTAGGATGATATCCCTATTTGGGTGATCGGGATGGAAGAAGGTTGAACTTGCTCCTTACCAGAGGTTGAAATGGTTGCGAGTACCCATCATGCTAATGAAAGGACCAACGGTGGTGAGTAATTCAAGTATCATGTTTACTCAAAATATAAACGTCATTGTGTGCTAAAGATCACTTACTCCGTGCGGATGTCCATAGACAAGGTTTGGCTGGTACTGATGGTGAGGTTGCTGATGATGATCGTCCATTGTTACGTCCTCTTGAAACCTGGGGAGTGGACTTGGTCGTGAGAGAATACAGAATGTGGTGGAGTGGGTGTGTGATTACGAAAGCACAGGGGAATGGTCCGAGGAAGAATGAAGTTCTATCGATTCAAAGGAGAGGAAGAAAGGAAGAGTGAGAGACTGTGGAGAGGAAAGAGCAGACCGGAAGAAAGGAGGAGTGTGAAGATATGCTGCGCCAACGTCCGTCACTATCAGTGTACTTTGAAAGAGCAAACAAGTCAGCCTTGTGTGCTCTTGTGCTTTGTGCAACGGAACAGGAGGAGCGAGGAGTGGGGAGGGGAGGGACCCAAGGCGGACTCTTGTCAGCAGGCGAAAAAAAAAACGAACAAGGGTGAATGGATTGGACAAGCAAGGGGGTTGGATATCTGGTGTGGTCTGTGTCTGTGTGCAAAAGTGCTGTGTGCGCGATGTGTATGAATGTGCGGATGGATCCAAGGCTTGTGGTTGGTGGATAGGATGCAGCCAAACAAAAAGCGACTTGCAAGTACGAACTGTGAGCTGTCGGCCGTCTTTTTCTATTTCTTACTTGCTCGCTAGAAACGCAGAGAACTGTTCTGTGGCGGAGACAGCAGCGGCGAGGAAGGGGGGTAGGATGATCGGGCGATGATTGCGGCGATGATGGGTGGCGAGTGCGAGAAAGAGAGGGAGAGAGTGGGAGTGAGAGGAAAGAGAGAGAGAGATGACGGGCGGTGGGGGGAGAGGAG